>VAPA010037662.1_pt1 | contig 31947 bp, 32 predicted proteins | sample 3395041 | NCBI WGS metagenome assembly VAPA01 (sample SAMN08290432, study PRJNA428436) | hydrothermal vent metagenome | isolation source: Deep-sea hydrothermal vent chimney | place: Indian Ocean: Southwest Indian Ridge | depth 1973 m m
AAGGGCCGGAAAATATCCAAACGCCGCGTTAACATAAACGCCGGCATCTCGGCCTTTGTGCCTAAACCCCACACGCCGTTTCAGTGGAGAGGACAGATCAATGCCCGGGACCTGCGGTCAAGGCAGGACTTTCTGAAAAAAACACTTAAGAGGAAAGGTATCAATTTCAAGGGACAGCATGTAGAGACAAGTCTTCTTGAAGCGGTTTTTTCACGCGGAGATTCCGACTGCGCTATTCTGCTGGAGGCAGCCTGGAAAGAAGGGTGCCGGTTTGACAGCTGGTCCGAGCATTTTGATTTTAATAAATGGCTGTCAGCGGCAAAAAAAACAGGCATTGACCTATATGGATACGCGTCAAGAAATATTGATATTAACTCAGAACTTCCCTGGGGTTTCATTGACACAGGGATCAATGAGGAATTCCTCAGGTCAGAGTATGAGAAAGCCATGGCAGGAAAAATGACAGAGGACTGCCGTCACTCGTGCCATGGATGCGGACTAAACTGTGAGGATAACACGCAGACTGTGGATCGCGGATCGCAGAATGCGGAATGTAAAACATTAAACTCTGAATTCCGAACTCCGAACTCCGAACTCAAAATTCCAATCCCTAAGCCCAAATCCCTGGCTTCTAACAGAATAAGGGTAAAGTTTTCAAAAACAGGAATCCTGCGGTACCTGTCCCATCGTGAGGTAATAACCGCGTTACTACGGGCTTTGCACAGGGCAAAGGTGCATCTTGAATATTGCAGGGGCTTCCATCCCCATCCCAAGGTCTCATTCGGCCACGCACTGCCGGTAGGAGTTGAAGGGTTAAATGAATATTTTGACATGGATCTTTCGTCTTCAGTTAATCCGGTTGAGATGAAACATAAAGTAAATGCCTGTCTGCCCGAAGGGCTTGAGGTCCTCAATGCGTTGCGGATACCGGGACAGAAAAAGTCTCTGGATGAATTCATAACACGTTATGAATATGAAATAAAACTTGACTGGCCCGCTGATGATACAGTGACTTCCTTTATGAACCTGCCTGCCTGTATGGTTTCAAGAGACCGGAAGCAGGTAGATATAAGACCTATGGTTGAAAGGGCCGAATTGACAGGCCCGGATCTAAAACTTACTCTGGTTGACGGCGCTGACAGCAGGGTAAGGCTTTATGAAATTCTGAAAGAGTTGTTGCAAAAAACAGATGAAACGATACAGACTATACAGGCAAGAAGGGTTCAGCTTTACGGCCTCATTGATAAAATGTGGTCAGAACCTCTGGAGAGCGAAAGAACATGGCTAATGAAATAATCGTTAATTCATCAATGGAAGAGACGCGGGTTGCCCTGTTGGAGTCGGGTCAGCTGGCCGAACTCTATATCGAAAGAAAAAAGGACGCGAGCCTTGTAGGCAATGTCTACAAAGGCAAAATCGTAAAGATACTGCCGGGCATGCAGTCGGCGTTTGTTGACATCGGGCTTGAGAAGGCCGCTTTCCTTCATGTCGCAGACGTTTACTCCAGTCTTGATTATTCTGTCTTTGGCGAGGACATAGAAGAAACAATCCCCCATCACCTCCCGATCGAGGACCTTCTACAGGAAGGAGAAGAGGTCATGGTGCAGGTATCAAAAGACCCTATAGGAACAAAAGGGGCGAGAGTAACATCATATGTTACATTCCCCGGCAGGTATCTTGTGCTTATGCCCGGAGTCGAACATGTCGGCATATCCAGAAGGATCTCCAATGAAGATGAAAGGGTAAGGCTAAAAGATCTTGTCAGCAGGCTGAAGCCGCAGAATGTCGGCCTTATTATAAGGACTGCCAGTGAAGGATGCACAGAAGAAGAATTAAAAAAAGACATAGATTTCCTTATGCTGCTGTGGGACAATATTGAGTCAAAAAAAGACAAGAGCAAGCCTCCTCACCTGTTATACAGCGATATAGACCTGGCATTCAGAAGCGTAAGAGACCTTCTTGGACATGAAGTCAGCAGGCTGATAATAGACTCCGAGGATGAATTCAACAACCTGAAGGAATTTGTTAATACGTATTTCCCTAAACTGATCCATAAGATTGAACTTTATGAAGGAGATGAGCCGATCTTTGACGCCTACGGCATTGAACTTGAGATACCAAAGACACTGGGGAAACGCGTATGGCTGAAATCCGGAGGTTACATCGTAATAGACCAGACCGAAGCTTTAACATCAATAGACGTGAACACAGGCAAGTTTGTCGGCAAGGCATCGCTGGAAGACACTCTGTTCAAGACCAACCTTGAGGCAGTCAGAGAGATCGCGTACCAGATAAGGCTTCGTAACCTGGGCGGAATAATCATAATTGATTTTATTGATATGGAAGTAGAAGAGAACAGGGAAAAACTGTTTACCGCGTTCCAGGAAGCGACAAACAAAGACAGAGTGAAAAGCACTGTACTTGAGGTGTCGGAATTCGGTCTTATTCAGATGACCAGGAAACGTGTAAGAGAAAGCCTGGGCAGAGTGCTGTGCGAGCCGTGCTCTTACTGTGAAGGCAGGGGATTTATTAAATCACCCATAACTCTTTGCTACGAAATCCTTAGAGAACTCAGGAAAATAGGCCCGAGAGTAAAAAACGGAAAAGTCATGATAACTGCCAACCCGCTTATAACTGACCTGCTTTACGAAGATGAAAGAGAGATTCTTGAAAACATTGAAAAAACAGACGGGTTTAAGACAATAGTAAAAGCTGATAAAAATTTCCATCAGGAATATTATGAAGTTGTAAGACTGTAAAACATATAGTTCAAAATAGTTCAATATGGCTCAAAGTAGTTTAAAATTGAACAAACTTGAACTACATTGAACAACCTTGAACAGTTTGACCGGCTTGATCGGTTTGAACTGTCTTTATACACCATGTCTGCCGCCGATAAATTCACAGAGTTAAAGAAGAACCTTAACCGTATGGGCCGGGTTATCATTGCTTACTCAGGAGGTGTTGACAGCACCCTGCTTTTAAAGGCCGCTTCATTATCAGGCCTGAATGAAATACTCGCTGTTACAGGCGCGTCTGAAAGTATTCCGGATGAAGAACTCTCATTTACTTCGGAAATAACTTCAGCGCTGAATATCAGGCATTCCATAATAAAGACAGACGAACTCAGAGACCGGAACTACTCAAGCAACCCTGGTGACAGGTGCTATTACTGCAAAAAAGAACTGTTCAGCAGGCTCAGACAGATAGCTGGTAAAGAGGATTTTACTTATATCCTTGACGGATCAAACGCAGATGATACTCAGGATTGGCGTCCCGGCAGGCGCGCTTCTTCAGAACTTGGCGTGATCAGCCCTCTTGTGGATGCGGGTCTGAGCAAAAAAGAGATCCGGGATATATCCCGGAGTCTTGGCCTGTCGACATGGAACAAGCCTGCAACACCCTGCCTTTCCTCCCGTTTCCCTTACGGTGAGAAGATCACGGCAGACGCGCTGCAGCAGGTAAACCGGGCTGAGTATTTTATAAGGTCTTTCGGGATAAAAGAGCTAAGGGTCAGGCACCATTCTGATACAGCCAGGATAGAGATCAACCCTGATGAGTTCCCGCTTATAATGGATGAAGGAATACGAAATAAAATAACAGCCCATCTAAAATCCCTCGGCTATAAATATGTTACTCTCGACCTGCAGGGCTTTAGAAGCGGTAGTCTCAATGAATAAATAAAAAATAGGAAATGAGTATGTGAAACAATCAGCATATAGTATTGTCGCTCATTCTCGTCGAATCGACTCCGAGGTTTTTATCCCAAAGTACCGGGATAAAAAAAACCGCTTAAATACTATATCCTGCTTGTAGCTTTATATTTTGAACGGTTTGAACGGTTTGAACAGACGGTTGAGTGTTACGATTCACTATTCACTTTTCACTATTCTCGGTCTTTAAGTCTATGAGCCATGAACAACACACAGAACTCACTAAATGCGTCAGGTGCGGCGCGTGCAAGGCCCTGTGCCCCACGTATTTCTCCACACTTGACGAGACAATGGGCGCGCGCGGAAGGATAGCAATACTTGACGCGGTAGAAGAAAACGAGCTGGCTCCTTCAAAAAGCCTTTCTGATAAAATTTTCAGCTGTATTCTCTGCGAGGCATGCAGCGGCCTGTGTCCCACCGGCATAAACATCCCCGAAGCCATATATCAGGCGCGGACCGGGCTGAAAGATCATTACAGCAGGGGCCGGCTGTTGAAAAAGATCTTTAAATATTCTTTGTCAAGAATGGATACTGCCTTTCCTGTGTTAAAGGCTTTAAGAAAGTTTATCTACCCCCCACTTCACATGGTTGGCAGACTCCGCTATATGCCCAAGGCAGCGTCAACACCGTTTAACAACCGTGTTCAGGTCTATAAAAATACTCAGAGCCGCGGCAGGGTCGCCCTGTTTACAGGCTGTAGTGTCAATTACTTATATACACACCTGGGAGATTCACTCGTCCGAATTCTCATTACCGAAGGGTATGAGGTTGTTGTGCTTAAGGGCGAGGTGTGCTGCGGTGCTCCGATGAGGGCACTGGGTTTTGAAAACGAGGCTGCGGCAATGGCAAAAAAGAACGTGGAGCTATTCAATAAACTGAATGTTGAGGCAATACTGTCGTTGTGCCCGACATGCACACTTACTGTAAGAAAACAGTATCCCCTGCTTATCGGGGACACCATTAATAAGATGATGGATGTAAACGAGTTCTTTATAAAAGACGACACTATCCGCGACCTCAAAACCGGCAGGAGGGTGGTAACATATCACGACCCCTGCCACCTTGGCCACGGGCTTGGCATAAAAAACCAGCCGCGGGAGATACTGAAAAACATCGAGGGACTGAAATATGTTGAAATGCAGGACGCCGGTGAATGCTGCGGGTTCGGCGGATTTTTCAGTACTGATTTCAAGGATATGTCAAAGGCCCTTGGCAATAAGAAAATTGACGGCATACATAACTCCTGGGCAGATACTCTTGTAACTTCATGCCCCGGCTGCATGACCCAGCTTGAGGATTTAAACACATCCGGAACGAAAATAAACATAATGCATATAGTTGAAGTAATAGATGAGGCAATGCACAGACAATAGGGTAAAAACAGGCTGTTTCTACCCCTATAAGCTGGATTAGGTTAATTCACCCAACATATTGATTAATCTAATTTATTTGCTTCCGCACTATTGATACGTTCTACATCTGGAAGGCAAGCCGTATATTCTAAGGACGTTCCCATTTATAATATATGACATTTTCTATCTTGCCGTCATTGCCGTCATCCTGCACTTCTTTTATCATATTCCCGTTGGTGTCATAGGTGTAGTAATGAACCCTGTCTATTTTGCCGTCATTACCGCTGTCATACTTCTTCTCTGACATGTTCCCGTCTGCATCATACGCATAGTAATAAACAGCGTCCGACTTACCGTCATTACTGCTGTCATACATTTTCTTTTCGACATTGCCTTCAGCATCATATTCGTAGTAAAAAACCTTGTCTACCTGACCGTCATTGTTAATGTCCTGACTCTCCTTCTTTATATTCCCATCTGGATCAAAGACATAGTAAAACACTTTGTTAATCTTACCGTCATTGCCGTCATCAAACCTTTTCTCCGTAATTACAAAACTGCTGACTTCAGCTGTACTTTTAATCTGCGTGTCAGTGCCGCTGCTTCCGCCGTTGCCCCCAGGACAGCCGGACAACAGTGCTATTAATGAAACCAAACATATTACAGACAATAGAATTCTAAAAAAGGTCTTTTTCAAGGGATCTCCTTTATAACACTTCAGATATAGTTTTGTTCTGAATCAACCTGCTCACTCCAAAAACTTTAACATTTGCAGCTGGAGTTGGCAAGGGTAAATAGGGAATGCCGGCGGTTTTGCAAATTTTTTTACTTCCGTACTCTTCCTTTTTAATACAGACGCAGCTTGATAGAATTAAACAAGAAATAAGGACTATTATAAAAATACAAAATTCAGCCCTGAATAAACTAAGACAATGCCGAAAATGCTTTAAGACAAAATGCTTGACTTCTCAGTGTTTTTACAGTAATTTTATTCCAGTTATAAATAATACTGTACTGAAAAAACTTTACGAAATCACTATAAAAGGAGGTAACACTATGTTAGAGATTTTTCAGCAGTTGGGTATTAATATGGCCGAGCATCTGGAAATGTTAAGCCAGCTTGATCTTTCAAGCCTGTCTCAGGAGTTAACAGAAAATATTTCACAGATTTCAAAACTTAATGCCGGCAGCAGTAGTTGGATTTGGGCTCATTAATCTACTGAGTAGCCGCTGAGGGTATTATAAAATGTTTGTAAAAGGGCATACGGGAGAATCAATCCGTATGCCTTTTATGTTTTCCTTCTTTTCTTAGGGGACGTTGCCAACTTAATCAACTTATTGCTCACACCTTAATTGAACAGTTTGAACAGCCCACCCTGTATCTTTGAAGTACGGGATTATGAGCCCGATTTATAAGGAATTGCTGTGTTATAATAAAAAATGCCTATATTTGAATATAGATGTCAGAAGTGCAATAAAGAGTTTGAAAAGCTTGTATCAGGCTCAAATCCGGAAGTTGCCTGTCCTGAATGCAGTTCAAAGGACATAAAGAAGAAGTTCTCTGTATTCGGTATGAGCGGAGTCGAAAAACAGCCCTCTTCATCCGGTTCGGGCTGTACATCCTGCACCACTTCTTCGTGCAGTACCTGCCACTGAACAACCGTTAATGGTTCGACTAGCTCACCATCGAGAATAGTTAACAGTTAATGGTTAATTGTAACACCCACTGATAAAGATTGACAGGAAAGGCTGGTAAAGAAGTTCTATACGACACCTTCAAAAAAAAGACGCTGAGGAATGGACAAAACACACGCTGAACTTGAAAAGTAAAAACAAAATATTAATAATTTGTCGATTATAGCAAATGACGCAGTGAGTTTAAGCGAATGAATATAATTAATATAAACTCATTACATTTCTGCTCCTTTTTAGGAGTAACTATTTCCTAGACAGTCTTTTCTGTCAATCTAACCACTTAACTTCCGCCAGCCCTCGCGGCTAATTATGCTTGCAGAATTTCGAGGGTCATCCTCATATCTTCTCAACTTTTGTCTCCTATTTGTCACTATGCACTATTTTAATCTGTGATCTCTTCTTAAGTATTATCTCAGCTCTTCCTTGATATTCCTTTATCTTGCCGAAGACATCCACAGTCCTGCCCATATAAAATGCCGAAGCCTGAGAGGGGAATTTACGTCTGGCAGAATTAAAGATCACGGCAGTGAAATTGTCATAGCCTTTAAAATCGTTTTTGCTGTTTAGGAAGATAGCTTTTCCGCTGTCGTAGGATTTGGTTACGAAAAACCTTACTGTTTTATATTGGCCAATATAATTCAAAGCATCTTCAGGGCATATTACATCCGCTCTAACGCATGTTTTGGCTATAGCCTTGTTTTTATCTCTCTCCCTGTCCCATGCCTTCTGTTTTTCTTTGTTCCAGAGGCCAAGATTATTCTTTGCGGCGTTCTTTTCATAAACTCTGAAGCTCTCCATATATTGAAACGGATATTTTGTGTAAGCAGACGCATAGCCCTGTTTTATCAATTCCTCGTTTACAAATAGGCCGTCTGAATGCGCCCCTCCTCCGGGGGTTTGGGTGCTGCTTTCTAATACCCAGACATAACGAAGCAGTCGTCCGTACTTGTCAATGTCCTGTGTTTTGTTAATGTCCTGTCTCAGACACACAGTCTTGCCGTTAACCCATTCTTTTAGTTTATTCGATGATTGCAGACCAAACCATTGCACGTCTTTTCTAGGATCGACTATTTCAGGAGTATCAACACCTATAAGTCTCACAACGGCGCCGGCAGAGAGCTCAAATGTATCTCCGTCAATCACTCTTGCTACTGCTCTCTGTTCGCACGCAGGAAGCACAGGGTTGTCCAGAGCGCGCGATGATACATCTTCAGCGTATAGCTGACTGAACAGGAGAAGAAATAGAACGGAGAGAGCAAAAGATATTATGAATTTTTTTATCGGCTTAAATCTTAAAGGCATGACGTATATATAATAACGTATTACAGACTGTTCGAACAGTTCAAGCCGTTCAAGCTGTTTAAACCGTTAACGGTATGACAGCAAGTAAGAAGGGAGAAATAAAAAATAGAAAGTTAAGAAATTCAGTGGTTCAGTGTTTCAGTGGTTAAAGAGTTCATAAACTTTCCTATTCTATTTCTTAAAATAAAATGCTATAATACTGGCAATGCAGGATACACTCCTGATAAATACCCCTCAAATCAAACACCACAATAACCTCCTTTTCAAGATTCCCGCTTTCGAAGGACCGTTGGATCTTCTGCTTCACCTGATCAAGGATAGTAAGATAGATATATACGATATTCCTATCGCCCAGATCACACAGCAGTATATCGAATACATTGACCTGATGAAAGAGCTGAACCTTGATATTGCGGGAGAGTTCCTCGTCATGGCGTCCACACTGGTGCATATTAAATCAAAGCTGCTGCTCCCTCCTGATGAGAAGCAGGCAGATGAGCAGATAGAGGACCCACGGTCAGAACTGGTGCAGAGACTACTGGAATACAAGGCTTTTAAAGAGACTTCACCTGAATTCCGTGAAAAAGAGAATATCTGGCGCAACATTTTCAGAAGGACACCGCCTCAGGAACAGTTTGTTGATGACGAGTCAGAGCTTCTGCTTTTTGAAGTGTCGCTCTTTGACCTGATGTCGGCATTTAAGGACCTGCTGTCAAAAAGGCCCCTTGAAACATTGGAAATAACGCGTGAGACCCTTACTGTAGCGGATAAAATCAATTATATTATCGAGAGGCTTGAGAGTGAAGAGGGAATTAAATTTGAAGATCTGTTTGAAGAGGGGCTGTCAAAAATCACCCTCATTGTAACATTCCTCGCCCTTCTTGAGATCATCAGGCTCGGGCTTATAAAGGCCTATCAGGAACAGGCATTCGCCTCTATCTGGATCATAAAGGCGCAGAAAACAGAAACTGAGGTAGATTCCGCTGATCAAACTGTAGATGAGACTCCTGAATTAATCACTGCCTGATAAAGATTCGGCAAGCGCAGAATGCGTAATCTCTCCATTATAAGTATTTAAAGCGCTTCTTAATTGTTTATCTTCCTTTGCCGCCCATTTGATGCCATTTTCAGCAATGCTCTTTATATAAGGCAGGGTACGTTTTGACAGAGCGAATGTGGAGGTTCTGGGGTACGCCCCGGGCATGTTGGCCACACTGTAATGTATCACCCCGTCAACAGTATAGACAGGATCAGTATGGGAAGTTGGCCTTGTGGTCTCAACACATCCGCCCTGGTCTACTGAGACATCAACTATAACAGCCCCTTTTTTCATTTTAGACACCAGTTCTTTTGAAACCAGTTTCGGGGCCTTTGCCCCGGGTATCAGGACAGCGCCTATCAGAGCATCAGCTTTCAAAACATTTGCTTCAATATTTTCCGGTGTCGCAGGAAATGTCTCAACTTTTCCATTAAATACCCGCTCAATATGTTTAAGTTTTTCCTGTCCCCTGTTTATGACCGCTACCCTTGCTCCCATTCCAAAAGCCACCTGTACGGCATTCATGCCGACTACACCGGCTCCCAGCACAACTACCCTTGCCGGTTCAATACTGTCAGTGCCGGGCATAAGTATCCCCTGCCCGCCGTAAACCCTTTGCAAATAATACGCTGCCATAAGAGGCGCCATTCTACCGGCAACCTCGCTCATGGGAACAAGAAGAGGAAGTACGCCGTTTTGTTCAAGCGTCTCATAGGCAAATCCGGCAATTCTCTTTTCAAGCATAAAGTCAGCCAGTTCCGGGTTTGCCGCAAGGTGGAGATATGTGAACAATGCCTGTCCGTGCTGAAACAGGCTGTATTCAGAAGGCAGGGGCTCCTTTACTTTAATAATAAGTTCGGATTCTTTAAATAGTGATTTTTTATCAGATAGTTCCGCGCCTGCCTGTTGATATTCTTCGTCATAAAAACCGCTGCCTTCGCCAGCCGACCGCTCTACAATGATCCGATGATTGTCTTTCTTAAGTTCCATGACACCTTCAGGAGTCATGGCTACCCTGTACTCGTGTTCTTTTACCTCTTTAGGTATACCGACTATCATGGGAAAAAAAGACCGCTTCCCTGATAAGAGCTGCGCAGGACTGTATTAATTAAATTCCGGGAATATTTTGACACTGAACGGCTTGCCGTTATCAAGCATGCAGACAGCTAAAAGTATACCCCCCTCAATATAGGAAAGTCTGAAATCCCCGAAACCCTGCCTGACAAGGCCTTTGGCGTCAGCAGGACACCCTCCTTCGCAGCCTGCAACTCCTCTGATCATTTTTGGAATAAGCCTGTCTATTTCAAGCCCGGAAAGATCAACCTCAGAACTCCTGCCGAAATCAACTATTTTGTTCAAAACAGAAGTAAGATCGAATTTATGCGGATTCTTAACATTAACATCTAAAGATTCAGCGCCAATACTGATACCAATATCCATTTATATATACCCTCCACGAGAATAAATAAAAAAATCGTAACCAGTGATTATTATACCTTTTTATTGTCCTCTTTTTCCTGCAGAAGGTATTTCTGAAGCTTTTTCAACGCCCTGCCCCGGTGGCTCATGGAGTTTTTCTCAACATCACTAATTTCCGCAAACGTCCTGTCATGGCCTTCAGGATAAAACACAGGGTCATAGCCGAATCCATTGTCTCCCCGGGCTTCTGTACCTATTGCACCATTTACGTATCCGGAGAAAGATCTCACCTCGCCCTTCGAAGCCACTGAGATACAACAGACAAACCTGGCTTTTCTCCTGTCAGGCGGGACATCTTTCATTTCCTTCAGAAGCTTTTCAAGATTCGACCTGTCATCAGCAGACTCTCCGGAATACCGGGCGGAAAATACCCCGGGAGCTCCGTCAAGCGCGTCCACTTCAAGGCCTGAATCATCAGCAATAGCGGTCATACCTGTGAATTCAGAGACAAACAGCGCCTTTTTCACGGCATTGGCCTCAAAAGTCTTGCCGTCTTCCTCAACCTCAGGGCATTCTGGAAAATTATCAAGAGTCAGGATGCTGAACTCCTGCTGCCCGCCCGCCAATATCATCCTGATCTCTTCTACTTTTTTCCTGTTTCTTGTCGCGAGAATTATTTTCATTTTAAAGACCGTTTAAATTGCAAAGCAATTTTCCTTCTAAAGTTAATTGTAACACCCGACTGATACATATTGACAGAAAAGGCTGTTGAAGAAATGCTATACGACACCTTTTAAAATAAACTCAGAGGAATTGACCAAATAACGCTGTACAAATAAAAATAAAACAAAATATTAATGATTTGTCGATTATAGAATGTCCGAGACAGTCTTTTCTGTCAATTGTCGATTGTCAATTTCTTAATTTCCAATTTCGATGCCAGTTTTATTGCCTCGATCATGCTTGACGGATTTGCCGCGTTCTTCCAGGCTATATCAAATGCTGTTCCATGAGCAGGTGACGTCCTGACCACAGGCAGTCCGACGGTCATGTTAACTCCGGTTTCAAAGGCGATCATCTTAAACGGTATAAGTCCCTGGTCATGATACATACATACTACTATGTCAAAATCTCCTTTAAGCGCCCTGTGAAAAACCACGTCAGGCGGATAAGGCCCTGAAACTTCCGTGCCGTTTTCCTCTGCTGTTTCAATTGCCGGTATTATCGCTTTCAATTCCTCTCTGCCGAAGATCCCGGACTCTCCAGCGTGGGGATTAAGGCCGGCAACAGCGATACGCGGACTGTCAATGCCGAGCATCTCAGCTCCTTTTGTCGCAAGCCCGATCTTATTATAGACCAGGTCATGCCTGATCATTGCCGGGACATCTTTTAAAGGGACATGAATGGTGGCCAGAATGACTTTCAGCTTCTCGCTTATAAACATCATGGCAACCTCTTTTGTTTTTGTAAGATCAGCCAGAAGCTCAGTATGCCCCGGCCATTTATAGCCGGCCATTTTAAGGGCTTCCTTAGATATTGGAGCGGTAACTATTGCCTGTACTTCCTTTTTATTGGCAAGTGATACAGCCTTTCTCAGATATTTAACAACCGCCCTGCCCGACTCTTCAGGTGAAATGCCTTTTGCCGGCAAATGAGACCTGACATTAAGCACTTCTATCCTGCCGGCCGCCGGTTTTGAACCTGATAGGCTGGATATCGCAGCAACCTTAACAGGCAGGCAAGTTAGCTCAACTGCTTTTTTCATCACTTCTGAATCGCCGATCACTACAGGATTACAGCAGTTCCTTATCTCAGAACAGAACAGTGCCTTGACAATTATCTCAGGCCCGATGCCACGGGGCTCTCCCATTGTTATGGCTATTTTTTTCATCATTTCACCTACTTAAATCGAGAATGAACTGTATTCAATGCCTTTTAGGAACCGGACAGAGTCCGGTCAGGAAGTGCAACTATCGCGTCCATTTCGATCTGAACATCCAGAGGCAGTCTCGCCGCCTGAATAGCAGCCCTTGCCGGCGGATCTTCTTCAAAGTACCCTTCATACACACTGTTGAATCTCTGTAAATCATCCATATCAGCAAGATAGCAGGTGACCTTGAGCACATCCCGTAAATCAGCGCCAGCCTCCTCAACAATGGCCTTCAGATTCTTAAGCACGGTATGTGCTTCATCCTCAATAGAGCCTCTTATCAATGTCCCTGTTTCAGGGTCAAGAGGTATCTGACCGGAGACAAATAATAATCCATTGTGAATAACACCCTGAGAGTAAGGCCCCTTTGGAGCTGCTAAACTGTCTGAATGGAAAATCCTTTTGTTCGCCATGTTTCCAGCTCCTTATTTATTATTAATCAAGGGTACAACAAAGCCGGCAGTCTTGACAATATCTGAATATCGAAATACACTTTTATAAAGAAAATGAAGTTTCTAAAATTGTAATTGCATGTCTTGTCTGTATTGGCATTATCTACGGCATTGTTATATTAATTAATCGTTTTTTAAAAGGTCTCTTTTACAAAGGAGGTTCTGATGAAACAGAATATGGGTTCAGCAGACCGCATCATAAGGACGATTCTGTCTTTTGTGATAATTGTTCTTTACTTAACAGACCAGATAACAGGAACCGCGGCAATCGTTCTCGGCGTAGTGGCAGTTATATTCCTGATAACAGGTTCAATAGGGTTCTGCCCTGCTTACTACCCCTTGAAAATATCCACAAAAAAAAGACAAAACTAAACAATACCTGCTTTGGATAAAAAAAGGGCTGACCATAACAGTCAGCCCTGCTTTTCTGCTGATTATTTTTTCGATTTCTTTGACTTTTTCTTTGCCGCTTTTTTCTTTGCCGCCTTTTTTTTGGCTTTTTTCGGCTTACATGTACCGCACCCCATAAAATACCTCCTTTTTCTGTTTAACCGACCTTACAAAACAGGAAAATATACATTCATTTTACCATTTGGCCTTACAAAGTCAACTGTTTCATAGTATAATCCCAGTATAGGACCCTGCCGCAAACGTTATTGCAGTAAACCATAAACTGGAGGTATGAAATGGCAGTTAAGAACGTCGGGGAACAATACAAATGCAATGTATGTGGAAACGAGGTTACTGTAACAAAAGTGGGAGGAGGAGATCTTGTCTGCTGCGGACAACCCATGGAAAAAACATCCGGATAGGAGGATAGTATGGCAAAATCGATCAAAAGCTCGCTGACCGAGCAAAACCTTTTAAAGGCATTTGCCGGGGAGTCACAGGCAAGGAACAGGTATACATATTTCGCGGGTATTGCAAAAAAAGAAGGCTACGAGCAGATAGCGGCTTTTTTTCTCGAAACCGCGGAAAACGAAAAAGAACATGCAAAGGTATTTTTTAAGCATCTTGAGGGGGGCGACCTGGAGATCACAGCGGCATACCCGGCCGGTATCCTTAAAAGTACCAGGGAAAACCTTGACCATGCCGCAGAAGGTGAGAACCTTGAATGGACAACATTATATGCCGACTTCGAAAAAACAGCCATGGAAGAGGGTTTTCCTGAAGTGGCCGAATCTTTCAAAGAGATAGCAAAGGTTGAACGATTTCACGAGTCAAGATACAGGAAACTGTCAGCCAATATTAAGGACAACACTGTCTTCAAGAGAAATACCGACACAAAGTGGCATTGCAGAAACTGCGGATATATTCATGAAGGCCCGGAACCGCCTGAAGAGTGCCCCGCGTGCAAACATCCAAAGGCATATTACGAAGAGCTGGCAGAGAACTATTAGAATATAAAACACTAAGCCTGTACAAGGGAACCGTATCTCCGACAGACAGAAACGCGGTTCCCTTTTTATTTCTTGTCTTCCATCATCTTATATTCAAAGTAAAGAGTGATAGAATAGGACTGGGTATTTTCCCACATAAGGCAAAAATTCTCTTTTTCCTCTGGCCTGAATTCATCCCACCATGAAGATATCCTGCCCTGAGAGACCGGATATATGACTTTCTCGCCGTTATGATAGTGAATATGGAATTTAACGGGCTCAGAAGATTTAAAAAGATATACAATTGTCTGGGATGGAAGAAGTTCAATACACTCTTCGTAAGAAGAACGGGGTTCTATTCTTTTATCCGTCGTCTTCCTTACCTCATTTGAGGCACATCCTGATATTACAAATATCAATAAAATAATAGTCAGCACGAACCTCATCATTGTTCCACGTTCCTGTTACATTAATGTTGTCAGGATTTAACTTATAGTTTGATTATAGAATATTCAGGACTGCCAAGCCCGATCTTGCCGGCATACTCAAACTGGTGCAGATAAGCCTTTTCCCCATTCCTTGAGAAAATATCGTTTTCACCTTTCAGCATATCATAACACGCCTTATCCAGCGCCAGTATATCTTCTGAAGCAAATATCCCCTTGTCTTCAGTTATTCTCGGGTCATCTCCGGCTATACAGTCGCATTCATCAGTTATATCGAATGCAAAATTCAAAAAAATCTTTCTCTTAACCTGCGAGAGAATGCCGTGTGCGTATTCAGCCATCCTCTCCACGAATATATTCATATCCTCATGCCAGTTAATATTAACCGCGTTAAATTTGCAGGCGGAAATACACTCACCGCATCCGATACATGTCTCTGAATTAATAAACGCCTTTTCACCCTTCTCAGCAATAGCTGATACAGGACACATATCAATACAGCATTCACACAGCGTACAATTATCAGAGTTTATTACCGGCTTAATCGAAGAATGCTGTATCTGCTTGCCCGCGCGCGAGGCCATGCCCATTGCGACATTCTTGATCGAGCCGGCAAAGCCTGACATAATATGCCCTGTAATATGCGACAGCACTACAAGGTCATCTAGTATCCCCACCATGGAAGGAACCCGGATCTCTTTTATTTTTTCAAGATCCACTTTGATAATTCTGGAATCAGTCCCGAAGACGCTGTCCGCGATTATATAAGGACAGCCGAGATTGTCAGGAGTAAACCCTTTGCGGTAAGCGAGGTCGAGGTGGTCAATAGAGTTCTGCCTCTGGCCTGAGTATATAACATTGGTGTCAAAAACAAAGGGTTTTGCTCCGCGTTCTTTAAGTTTTCTGACTATAATACCAGCCAGGTCAGGCGTTATGTTTCCCGTGCTATTTTCATCACCTATTGTCATCTTGATGCCGACAAAAGATCCTTTTCTGACAGCGGAAAAATACCCGTCAATACCTTTTAACAGGATATCCAGACAATCCGCCCTGCTCTGCCCTTTATTCAACCCGCTGTAGTATATATCAGACTTCATAACAAATTACCTCTTCTAAACCTTTCCCCTTATTTGATATTTCTTAACGCACCTGACAGGGTTATAGAACATCATAGACATAATTAAAAATGGTCTCTCTCCAGTAACAATGGAACCGCTGTCCCTTACATGAGCATCAATAAAACTCCCGGGTATCCGTTCAAAGCAAGGCGCACTATTATGCTCTCTGAGGTAATCAAACACATCCGACAAAAGAACAATAAAAGAAAATTTTCAGGACACTGAAATTAAACTATTTATTTCCTGTCCTTCACCGCATAATTACATTCGAGGCTCACATATTCTTTGTTATCATTTTCCCACATAAGGCAGAAGAATTCCTGTTCTTCAGTGTAATATTCCAGGCTGTCGGCTGAAAGCTCCCCGCTGTCGGAAGAAACGTTAGTCTCGGAAACAGGATAGTATTCCTTGTCTAACGCATGGTAGTGAATATTATAACTGACCGGTTTTGACGTTTCGAACGAATACTCAAGTACCTGCCCCGGCATTAATTCAAAACATTCTTCATACATTTTGGATGGTGCGATCATGGTTGAAATATTTATTTTAACACTGAGAGGGGTACATCCCGCAAAAATCACCAGTATACTGATCAAAACAGACGTTGAACGCAAAGATATCGGCATTTCATCTCCCTTATTAAGGTTTATAATACTAAATTCTATCAGAAATCCTTATTGAACGCTATCAAGGTCCTGTTCTTCAGCCGAATTATTGCCATAAAAAAATATATTTGCTACCATATATTTTATCCTTAAACGGAGAGCAACATCTATATCTTGTAAACCTGTACCCAGAGGAGCCCAAAATGCCTGATCTGACCCTTGATAAACTAAAGCCGGCGCCGGCGAAAAAGATAAAACCTTTTCTTGAAGAAATATTAAGTAAATACGAGGAGAAAATTCATTCAATTCACATAACAGGTTCTGCTGTAACAGACGACTTTGACCCGAAAAATTCTGATGTTAATTCCATTTTTGTACTAAAGGAGATGGATCTTAAATTTCTTGAACTGCTTGCCCCTCTCGGGAAGAAATACGGACGAACCAGGGTGTCTGCTCCGCTGATAATGACACCGGGATATATAAACAGTTCGCTGGATGTCTTTCCTGTGGAGTTTCTGAATTACAAACTTCTCCATCAGACCGTCTTTGGCGAGGACATCCTTGAAAACATAGAAATAAAAACTTCTGACCTCAGGCATCAGTGCGAAAGAGAAATAAAAGCAAAACTTATATGGCTCAGGCAGGGATACATATCATCCCTTGGCAACAGAAAAATGCTGTCACAGAGTTTTGCGGATTCCATATCCGGCTATATTCCTCTTTTCCGCGGGCTTATTCTCCTGTTTAAAAAACAGCCTCCGGCCGGACAGGAGGATGTCATAAAAACCCTGTCTGAAACAACAGGAGTTAATGCAGACGTTTTTGTCAAAGTGCTTAATGAAAAACGTAAAAAAATAAAACTCAGCATTGAAGAGCTTAACACCATATTTGAAAACTATTACGCGGTTACTGAGAAATTAGGGAAAATGGTAGATGAGATTGAAGAATAAGGCTTTAATTTTACTTCTATTCATGTTTCTATGTCTTTTTGCTGTCATTACCAGTGCCGCAGTAAGTCTGCCTGACAGGCCGTTAAATCACGTTGTTGACCTCGCCGGGATTATCAATGACAGCGCTGAATCAGACCTGAACAGGTATCTGATTGACCTTGAACAGAAAACAACCGCCCAAATGGTTGTGCTTACAATTCAAAGCCTCGAGGGAGAATCCCTTGATGACCTCTCTCTTCAGATAGCTCATGACAAATGGAAACTCGGGCAAAAAGGAAAAGATAACGGAGTTCTGCTGCTCGTAGCGCTTCAGGACAGAAAATACAGGTTTGAAATAGGTTACGGCCTTGAGGGTATACTGCCGGATAGTTTTGTCGGACAGATAAGCAGGGATTACCTTGTCCCTTATTTCAGGCAGGGTGATTATTCCACAGGCATTTTCACAGCGTCACTGGCTGTAGTAAACACGATCAGTTCCGATGCCGGGGTAGAAATAACGGGCATGCCAAAACTCCGCGATTCAAGCCGTCAGCGCGGTAAGCCTTCTATCTTAAACACGATCTTTTCCATACTCTTCGTAATCGGGATTATATATCTGTTTATTAGACATCCCAGGCTCCTCCTGCTCCTGTTCATGTTCTCCATGATGGGCGGGGGAAGAAGAGGCGGCTGGGGAGGAGGTGGAGGCTTTGGCGGAGGAGGCGGCGGATTCGGAGGAGGCGGTGCCTCTGGAGGATGGTAAAGAAATTCTCAATTATCGATTAACAATTATCAATTTAAAAAAAGGAGGACGAACATGGGGAAAGGTTTAAAAATTACCTTGGTAGTTTTAGGTATTCTGTTTCTTGTAGGTCTGGGAACTGTGAAATGGGGAATCAACAACTATAATAAAGCGGTTGCAATGGATGAAAATGTTACGGGGAAATGGGCACAGGTTGAAAACCAGCTAAAAAGACGGTATGATCTGATCCCCAACCTGGTTGAGACTGTTAAAGGATACGCATCCCACGAAAAAGAACTTTTTGAGCATCTCGCTGACGCGAGAACACAGTATTTTCAGGCAAAAAGCGTAAAAGGAAAGATACAGGCATCCAATAATCTCGAAGGAATGCTGTCAAAACTTCTTCTGTTAAGAGAGGCCTATCCTGATCTTAAAGCGAATCAGTCTTTTCTGAAACTTCAGGACAGCCTTGAGGGGACTGAGAATAGAATCGCCGTAGAAAGAAAAAGATATAATGAAGCCGTACAGATGTTAAATACATATCGTAGAACCTTTTTCGGCAGATTTTTCGCGTCTCTGGCCGGGGTATCAGCGGCTGAGTATTATGAAATTCCAGAAGGAGAAGCAGAGTTACCGGTAGTGGATTTCAAGTAAATTAATACTATCTGCCAAATAATAAATGATATAATTAGAGCATATCCACACTAATTATTAACCTTCAAATTCACAGGAGGAATAGTAATGGCAAAGGCAATAAAAGTAAAACAGCTCAATTTCGAAACAAAGAACAAGGTCGGAATACTTTCAACAATTACAACCGTTTTAAGCTCCGCAAGGGTAAATATTAAAGCCATCTGCGCCTATGGCATGGATAAGAAATCATACTTTATGCTCGTCACGAGCAACAATGCTAAAGCAAAAAAAGTCCTGGCCAAGCTGAAAGCCAAGACTGTTGAAGATGATGTTATCGCGGTTGAAATGACGACCGGCGTAGGTCAATTGAAAAAAGCAGCCATAAAGATCTCAAACGCCGGAGTTAACATCCTGTATATGTACGGCTCTGTCGGAGCCGGAAAAAACGCTGTATGTATTTTTAAAACCGATAACAACAATAAAGCGCTCAAAGCGCTTTCCAAAAAATAATATCCTGTTTCAGGCTGAATATTTATCGGCAGAACAGGTAATAAACGGTTTTTCAGTAACAAACTAAAGAGGTAATGCTGATGGCTAGAAAGACAAAAAAAGTTTTTCTGATTATTTTTTCTTTAATCGTACTTGTCATCATTGCCCTTGCTGTTATAATAAAAATCTATATAACTCCTGAAAGGATCAAGGCATTTCTAATTCCCGAAGCTGAAAAGGCATTAAGCAGAAAAGTAAACCTGGGAGAGATCAGTATAAGCCTTTTTAAGGGTATTGAAGTTAAAGATTTTGCCATTAAGGAAGCGGACGGTGAAACAGACTTTATTAAATGCAGGGGTTTTGTTCTTAAATATAAATTCCTCCCCCTTCTGTCTAAACAGCTAATAATCGACCAGGTGACATTGGAATATCCCGAGGTCAGGATTGAGCGCGGAAAGGATGGGAAGTTCAATTTCGACGGAATAGGAAAGAAAGAGACCCCTGGAGGAATTGAAAAGGCAAAATCCGCAGAAGAACCAAAAGGTCTCCCCGTATCGCTGGTAGTAAGCAAAATCGCTGTAAAAGAGGCGCGTTTTACATTTATAGACCTCAAGAAAGAGCTTCCTGACCTGAAGGGCACACTGGACATCGACACAGGGATCGAGAGCGTTGGAAAATCGGAACTTGCTTCTCAGGGAAGTATAAACCTCAAGCTTGAAGAACTCACCCTGAACAAACAGTCCGGAAAATATATCAAAAACATTTCTGTTGATGTTAACTATGACGTCGGAGTAAATCTTGAATCTGACAGCATCCTGGTCAGGCAGGCAGACCTGAAGATCCAGGACATAGCCTTATCATTTTCAGGAGATATTTTAAATATTAAATCATCACCTGAAATTAACCTGACTGTCATTATTCCGGAGACAAAATTAGCCGCCCTACAAAAATCATTAGCGCCCTTTGCAGATATAAAAGACCTTAACCTTTCAGGCATGATTACGGCGGATCTGAAGGTTTCGGGAATGACAAACAAAATCAGTTCCATTAATACAGACGGAACTATAACTCTAAAAAAAGCCGGCATTAATTATAAAAATGTCAATACAACGCTTGACGGAGATCTGAAGCTTAAAAAGCAGTCAGCGGACATTAACCTTAGAGGTTCAGTAGACAAAAACACAGCTGAAATTAAGGGCACGGTCAGCAATTATCTGAAAAACCAGAAGATTAATCTCAATATTTATTCCAAACAGCTCTTTCTTGACGAGCTTATCCCGGCCAGTGCTGAAAAAGACAAAGTATCGTCAGAAAAAAGCGGATCTGCCGCCGCCGGGCCTGCTTCTGATGCGGCACCCGTTAATCTGAAGCTTACTGCCAACGGTCAGGTCAAAATTGATTCCGCGAGATACAAAGGCATGACGATGAACAACTTTATTATGACTTACGAGTTCAATGACAATAAACTTGAAATAACAAAAATGACGGCAAGTGCCGGAAAAGGAAATTTTAGTCTAAACAGTATTATTGACCTGTCAAAGAAAGGATACGCTTATAGTCTGTCGGCTGATATTAATTCATTGCACGCCGATGAAATCATTAATTCCATGTTCCCAAAAGCAAAAGACACCGTCTTTGGAATACTTACATCCAACCTGAGATTGAAAGGCGCCGGCACTCTCCCTGATAAAATCAGGAAAAATCTCGCCGGTAATCTTGACTTTGATATAAAAGACGGGAAAATAACAAACGTGCCCATTGCCAGAAACCTGTCACAGCTTCTTAACATTAAAGAGCTTGAAACACTGAACATTACACAGGGCAACGGTACGGTAAAGATAAAGAACGGTGTAGCTAAACTAAACAGCCTTCTTACCTCTGACGATGTTATCCTGGACCCCAAAGGAAATATCGGGCTTGACGGTGACCTTGATCTTGCTTTTGATCTTAAAATGTCTCCCAACCTAACCGGTAACGCAATGAGTTCCAAAGTATCACAATATATTAAAAACAATGAGGGATGGGGAATTGTCCCGATAAAATGCCCTGGAACATTTGCAAAACCCGGATGTATGCCTGATGCCGTGAAGGCAGGCAAGCAGGTGATAAAGAAAAAGAGCAAAGAGCTTATCGATGACCTCCTTAACAGGGACAGAGGCAAAAAAGAAGGAGAAGCGTCTCAACAGAAAAGCGATGATCCAATTGATAATCTGTTAAAAGGGATATTTGATTAAGCGTACAATCAATGCAAAATTAACAATTATCAATGGTAATTGAACTACTTAACCACTGAAACATCCCGTAAAGTCCAAGTTGTTTATTCTGATCACCGTAATCATGTTATACTAAATGTATGCGCATTATATTTCGCGTTTCACCCATTATCCTGTCCCTTATCGCTTTTGTATTGCTTACGCAGGGATGTGCATTTATAGAAGTAAGAAGCCTGCAGAAACCCCATATCAACCTGGCTGATTATAGTGCTTTTACGACATTTAATCAGGCTCAGCCGGATGACGCAAAACATCTGCGTGATGAAGTGCTTCTGGATCATACTTCTAAAGTGCTGTCTCAGATGGGCTACTCTGAAACTGAACGGCAGATTGCACAGGCACGTGTGACCCTGATCTTTGATGAAGGATTTGAAAAAGTATTTATACCGCCGTATACTGAGCCCATTGTTTCATACACGCATGGAGAATTCACAACAGTTACAGACACTGTTAACGGAGAAACCATCCATTATTTCGGGTACATACACCCGAGGCTAATAGAAGAATATGTTGCAATTCCAGGGCATGAGATAGACGTCTATAAACTGAAACTGAGGCTGGACATATACGACTCCAGGACACTGACAATGATATGGACAGGCACTGCTTATACCGAATCATCGCCCGGCGGCGCAATAAAAGACGCCCGAAGGATGATAAACAAACTGCTAAAACAGCATCTGCCCTCGCTGAAATAATTTCCTTGTCTGCCAATGACCAGCGAGCGTAAGTGAAGAAATATTCATAATATTTCTTCCTTTCATTGATGTTTCCCTACAGGAAACATCAATTTTCAGCTGACAATACTTATTCCAAACATGAGTATGCTAAACTATGTTATTAACAGGAAGAGGCATGAATGCTCGAAAACCTCAAATATAGAGAAAAGATAATCTTTCTGCTTGCTGTTGTCATCCTTCTTACTTCCATCAGTCTTGTTTTCCTTTATTCTGTATCGAGAAAAAATCTCATCGCAGGTCATAACAAAAGACTCGATAATACGGCGCAGCTTACTATAAATACGCTCACACGCGATCTTGAGAATGTCGAAAAAGTAATTCATCTTTTTGAAGAGAACAGGACGCTTACCGAATACCTTTATATTACAAACAGGATCGGCAGAGAGGGAGAGCCGCTGGAGGAACTATCCAGGAACATAATAGACCCGCTCAACTTCAGTCTCCTCGCTCTATACGATAAAAATGGTAAAGAACTGGTTTATGTTGATGCAGACACCGGGAATACACGGGGAAAATCCCTTGAGAACATATCCTACCTGTCCCAAAACAAGAGCATATCCGGCTATTCAATTGAAAACGGGAAATTGCGGATAGTAGCCATGGGTACCATGCGTGATAATTCCACTCCATATTCAGAAGGCATCAGCTTTATTAAGATAGGCGCCAATATAGATGAAAAGTACCTTTCTTTCTTAAAAGAACTCAGCGGGAATGATATCTTCATTGTCAAAGATGATAACATCTTCCTTTCGTCAAAGGAACAATTATCATCGTTCCAGGTTCTTGGGAATGAAATGGAAACTGACGGAATAATGTATTCCATTAAATCCATTCCACTTAAATCAATGTATGGTGAAAAATTGGCCAGCTTTATAATCGCTCTTCCCAGAGATGATCTTGCCGCTTCATTAAAATGGCTCAGATCGATCATTATTCTTATGGCAATTGGAAGCATGCTGGTGTCTGGATTTTTAGGTATCATGCTTATAAAAACTCTGACTTCACCTCTTAACAGATTAATAAAATTAACAGAACAGGTCGGCAGCGGTAAGTTCCCTGAAGAAAAGACATTTAAAGGAAGTGATGAAGCATCCGTTTTAGGAAGGCACTTTCTTGAGATGACTAAAAAACTGAAAAACCAGAAAAAATCACTGGCTACTTACACAACCGGTCTTGAAGAAGCCGTTATGAACAGAACTCAGGAGCTGTTCAATTCAAGGGAAGAGTGGATCAGTACATTTAACTCTATAACAGATTACGTCCTGATAGTAGACCGTGAACACAAAATTATCAGGGCAAACAGGGCGTTATTGGACAGGCTGGCACTGACTAATCAGGAATTGGCCGGTAAAAAATGCTTTGAGATCTTCTGCGGGAAAAGCAGCACTCCGGATGGATGCCCGATTCAGGAGACCCTGGATACGGGTAAACCGTCGATGAGAGAAATTAATTACGGCAAGCTCGTTGGTCATTTCCTTGTGACTGCCTCTCCGCTGAGTGTCAAAGAGGACGTGATAACAGGTATAGTTTATGTAGTCAAAGACATAACTGAACGCCATAGTTTGCAGCTGCAGATGATTAACGCTGAAAAGCTTGCCTCTATGGGGCAAATGGCGGCCGGCTTCGCTCATGAGATAAATAACCCAATGACCGCAATTGCTGGATGCACCGAACTCCTGATCGACCAGCTTGATGCAGACGAACTTAAGAAAATACCACAGTTTGAATATTTCCATGAATACTTGAATATCATCTACAGGGAAGCCTTCAGATGCAAAGACATAATACGCGGAATGCTCCGTTTCTCACGAAAGCAGTATGATACTAACGCTGTTGACATTAATTCACTCCTTAAAGAGATTCTTTCGCTGCTTGACCATTTAATTAAAATTCAGGATATACTGGTCACAGAAGACTATGGAAGTAACGCAAACTCACTGCTGGCCGATGAGGGAGAGATCCGGCAAATAATGCTTGCTCTGATAGTTAATGCCGTAGATACCATGCCAGCCGGGGGATCACTTACAGTTAGAACTTATGATTCCTACAATGGGTTATGTATTACGGTCAGCGACACCGGCTTGGGAGTGCCTGTAAATATCAGGAACAGGATATTTGAACCTTTTTTTACTACCAAACCTGTTGGTAAGGGAACTGGTTTGGGTTTGTTCATCGCATTTAATCTGGTAAAAAAGTATCACGGGAAAATCGAGCTGGCATCTTCAGACAACAGAGGGTCCACATTTACCGTAACCTTTCCAGTGATCAATCCGGAAATTCAGACGCAGTAATAATCTTAAACGACAAACGTGGATTTCGGCCCGATCAGCTTATTTCTGGATAACAAAAGATATCAGCCCGTCTTCTTCCTTCATTTCCAGAAGTTTAAAGGCGCTTCTTTCACACAGCCCTGGGACACTGTGCTTGGTAGTTACATCATTACAGATAACTTTCAGAACCTCACCTTCCACCATAGACTTCAGGGTACTCATAGTCATAATCATCGGCCTCGGGCAAATAAGGCCTTTTACGTCCAGCACCTTATCAATTCTTACATCAATCATATTAAGCCAGACGCGCCTTTTAGAATACTTTCCTTCATATTCTCAGGGGCTCATCCTATAGACCCCTAATAAGGAATAACCAGGTCGTAATCGGGCAGAGAAGCGGCTATTTCTTCAGTGCTTTTCTGCTCAAACTGATTATCCGGGTTATTTGAAAAAACCTTAACATCAAAATCCGTAAGAGTCTCAAGGTTCAGCGCTAATTCATCATCTGACTCAATTTTTTTATCCATAATAAATACATTAATTTCATCGTCCGCAAGTGTTGCTCCAACTGCCATTCTCAATCCCTCATGCTGTCTGTCCCTGACAAGTATTGCTATCTTCCTGGCCATATCATCCTCCTGTAATCAGTTATTATGTCTGCATAAAAAAAATAAAAGACTATTATCAAGATATATTAAAAACACAGTAAAAGTCAACCGAAATAGCTATATAGTTCGCAGCTCATAGTTCATAAAAAACAATGCAAAATGTAAAATTAACAATTATCAATGAAAATTAAACTACTTAACCACTGAAGGCACTGAACCACTGAATTTCTTATTTTCTTAATCTTTCATTTCTTACTTCTTACTTAGTCACTGTATTATCTATTTTGAACGATTTGAACAGCCTGCCCCGTGGTTCAAGTTCTTTAGAACTTTACGGGGGTTTGAACAACTTGAACATTTGCGCCTTGACCGCTATTTGACCTAAAATCATTCAACAATTACAATACAGAAATATCTATTTAAATTCAGGGTATTATTATATTGCCTTCTATCATGATTTCAGAAAAGAAAATCTCAGTCGTAATTGCTAATTACAACAAAGCCTCAACAATCGGTAAATGTCTTGAGGCTGCTTTTTGTTCCAAATATCAGAATTTTGAGGTCATTGTGGTTGATGATATGTCGGATGACGGCTCTGTCGATATAATAAAGCAATATCCCTGCAAACTTATTCGGCTCAATGAACATTCCGGAGCTTCTAAGGCAAGAAACATGGGCGCCTCTCACAGCAGCGGTGATATTATTTTCTTTACTGACGCGGATTGTCTTCTAAAAGAAGATACACTTTCTGTTGTTAATAACTCCATGGCTGAAACAGGAGGGGATCTTATTGTAGGCGGTACATACACCAGGATTCCCGCGGATAAGGACTTTTTCAGTTTGTTTCAGTCGGTATTTATAAATTATTCTGAGACAAAAAACGCCGAAAAACCGGATTATATCGCTACCCACGCCATGGCTGTCGGCACTGAAACTTTCCGTAAAAGTAAAGGTTTCCATGAAGATTTCATGCCTATACTGGAAGACGTGGAATTCAGCCACAGGATGAGAAAAAAAGGCTGCCGGCTTGTTATTAATCCAGTTATAGAGGTTCGGCACGTATTTAATTTCTCTTTGTACGGTTCACTGCGAAACGCGATAAAAAAATCAAAATACTGGACCATGTATTCAATAAAGAACAGGGACCTGCTCACTGATTCCGGCACTGCTTCTGCGGAACTCAAAGTTAATGTTTTATCATGTCTTACAATACTGCTCATACTTGCCGTGTGGATCATATCCGGAAACTTCTCATCTCTGCTTTTTGGGCCGCCGGTCATTATAATGAACGTTTTTGTAAGCAGAGGCCTGTTAAAAGCCTTTTACGAGGCTAACGGTATCCTGTTCGCTGGTCTGGCTTCTTCATATTACATAGTGGTTTATCCCCTCTCAGTAGGAACAGGATCTGTCCTGGGAGTGCTGAATCTCATATCGTCAAAAGGCAAACCTGGATGACCTATTCACCAGCTCGTCATATTGGTTCCATATTCTGGAAGCGTAAGCCCGTCCACCTGACTTTTTTTCTTACCAAAAGGTGTAACGCTAACTGCCCGTTTTGTTTCTACGTGTCTTCCGAATCTAATGAAGATACAGATGAGCTTTCACTGGACGAGATCAGGCAAATCTCTTCATCAATAGGCAGTTTGCTATGGCTCGCGTTTTCAGGAGGAGAAATCTTTCTGAGAAGAGACCTGGTTGACATAACCCGTACATTTTATAAAAATAACAGGCCATCGATAATCCTGCTTCCGACCAACGGTTTAATGCCCGATGCAATCAGGGAAAAAGTTGAGCTGATCCTTAAGTATTGTCCTAAAAGCACCGTTGTAGTTAAATTGTCTATTGAAGGTTCGGAGCATTTGCATAATTCGATCAGGGGAAAAGATAGTTTCCGTAAAACAATGCAGACCTGCGATGCACTTGGTGACCTGCTGGACAGGTACCCTAATTTTGAACTCGGAGTAAATACGGTTTTCAGCTCATTAAATCAGGACGGCATGGAAGACCTGATTGGATTTGTCAGCAAATTGAAAAACGTAAAGACTCACACTGTTTCCATGATACGGGGGAATGTTGCGGATACAGAATTAAAGAACATTAATATAAATAAGTACAGGGATACGATCGACAAGCTGGCGTCGAATCTACATCATAAAATTGCCGCTATATACAGTTTCAGAGGCGCGAAACTCAAGGCGGCCCAGGATATACTTCAGCGCCGCCTGATATATGATACGGTTTTACAGAACAGGCAGTTAATTCCATGCTACGCCGGCAAACTGAACATTGTGCTTACTGAGACCGGAGACATTTATCCATGCGAGTCATTTACACCTGAAAAGAAAATGGGGAACATAAAAAGTTTCAAGTATGACTTAAAAAAGGTCTTAAAGACTGATCAGGCGCGAAATGTGGTCCGGCCAATACAGCAAAACTGCTTCTGCACGCACGAGTGCTACTTAATGACAAATATTCTTTTTAACCCCCGCATGTACCCTGCCCTGTTCAGGGAATATATGAAGCTATAACAGCCGGCTGTTAATTCAAATCTCCCTTCCGGCTGAAGACACCCTTTTTCATCCAGAGCCAGAAAAGGCTTTTAAATCCCTTTATTGCTGCCTTTATGTCATTGAGGTTTCTCAGCGTGAACAGTCTTTTGAAAAGATACCCAGGACGCGAATAAAACCTTTTAAATGCTATTTGCCTGAGCATTGCGATCTCTTCTCTGGTCATTGAGTATGGCACAAACGCGGCCCCCTGGTAAGTGAAATCCGTCAGGTCAGAAGACATGGAGCCGTATTTGTCAAGGTTGTCATAAAGCTCTGTGCCTGGAAAAGGCGTTATAGCATGGAAGTTTGCTATATCAGGGTTAAGCTCGCAGGCAAACTCGATTGTTTTAAGCCCTTCGTCAAATGTCTCACCGGGGATACCGAACAGGAACGGGGTGTATACCGTCAGACCTGCCTCTTTTGCCGCCTTTACCGCCCTTCGGGTCTGATCAAGGGTTATGCCTTTTCTTATGCTGTTTAAATTCTTTTGAACACCGCTTTCAGCTCCAAACAGTATTGCCCAACAGCCAGCGTCTTTGAATGCCTTAAGTAAAGGTTTATCGACCTGGTTTACGCATGCTGATGCAAACCATGTGAAATCAAGCCCCCGGTGTTTTATTTCAAGGGCAATTCCCATTGCCCTGTCATAATCGGCAGCGAGGGTATCATCAATGAATTTAATTTCTTTGTAGCCCTGTCTCAGACATAGTTCAATCTCATCCATAACATTATTAACACTGCGGTATCTTATTCCGCTTTTTCTATATTTATCGATCTGAAAACAGAAGAGGCATTTCCTGTTACAGCCCCTTGCGGTCATAATAACCGCGACAGGCTTTCTCTTATATGTAGCAGGCGGAGGAATATAATCGCCCGCGTCACCCAGCAGTTCTCTCGCCGGGAAAGGAATGGAATCGAGATCAGTTATAAGAGCCCTGGGCTGGTTTTTGATGACCTCCCCGTTCTTTCGGTATGCCGCACCGGCTACTCCCTGAAGATCTCTGCCCTGCGACAGTCTGTCAAGTATCTCAACCGATGTTATTTCACCTTCTCCGGTAACAACAGCGTCAATGCTGTCCGCATCCTTCAGGCATAACTCCTGTACAGCGACCGGATAGGGTCCACCGACCGTTATAAATACTTCAGCATGCTTGTCTTTGATATCAGCTGCCGTTCGAACAGCCCTGTCCCAGCCGAAAGTAGTTGAGTAAATACCGACAAACTCCGGCTTATATTCTGATATTTCATTCAGGATATGAGAATGGGCCATAAACGCGCCGTTAAGGAACCTTACTTCATGGCCTGCTTTTATGAGTGCCGCGGCAACATAAAGAGTTCCCAAAGGCTGCCAGTAATTGATCTGTGAACCTGCGGTTTTAGAGGAAAAAATATCTTCAGGAACCCAGGAAGGAATGATAAGCGCGCATTTCATATTTCAGTTATCAGCTTGCCCGCCAGTTTGTTTGGAGGGTAATCGTTAATTGTAACACTCAACCGTCTGTTAAAACTGCTCAAACTGCCTTGTGTACCTACAATACATAGACAGTGTCTCTTGTGTCTTCCATTATACAAGACATAGGACGCTGCCTTACTAATAGTTGCTCCTAAGAAAGAGCATCAATGCAATGAGTTGATATTTATTATATTCATTCGCTTAAACTCACTGCGTCATTTGCTATAATCGACAAATTATTAATATTTTGTTTTAGCTTTTCAAATCCAGCGTTTTATGGTCAATTCCTCAGAGTCTTCTTTCAAAGGTGTCGGATAGAATTGTTTCACCAGCATTCCATGCCTTGTTATATTACCACCTACAAAATATAGAGCTGCAAGCAGGATATAGTATTTGAGCGGTTTAATTTTTTGAACAATTTATATAACATTTTAATTGTAAAAAAAGCCTCGGAGTCGATTCGACGAGAATGAGCGACAATACTATATGCTGATTGTTTCACACACTCCTGCTCTTGTTATTCAACTTTCTATCACTGCCTGCCGGCCCGCAGGCTCTTATCTTCTCAACTTCCGCCAGCCCTTGCGGCTAATTTTGCTTGCCCCCGTGTCTTCCTGCACGAAGACAGGAACTGGGGTTGAAGCAAAATTGTGAGGGTCAATTCACAACTACCTATAGCTAATTGTGTAATTTATCAAGTATGTCCTCAGCTACTGTGATGCCGGACTCCATCGCAATGTCCATATTGTAATACCTGAACATACCGCTTCTGCCGGTAATATTCAGATTGCTGAATTTCTTCAGGTAGTCTGTGATCTTTATGTAATATTTCTCATAGCCCACTTCAAAAAGGGGATATGCCTTTGGCACTCTCACGACATAGCTGTTTATTACATCCTTTCCGGAAATAAAACCAATATCTTCAAGTTGAGCAACCGTTAAGGAAGCAAGTTCCTTATCACTCGATTTCCAGATATTATCGCCCTCAAAACAGAAATATTCAGATACAATATGCGTCTTGCCTTCAGGCGCCATATCAGGGCTCCAGTTTTTTGGTTCATGTATTCTACCAATAGGCATATTCTTTTCAGGGAGGTACAGCCACGTAAGGTCAGTGACTTTTTCACAGTCAAGCATTGTAACTACCACCACCAGGTCCCTGTATTTCAAATTTGAGGCTGCCTCAAGAATATCCTCAGGCGGGCCCGGCGCCAGCATTTGTACGAAATTCGTCAGGGGAATGCTGGAAACAAACTCTCTGCCTTCGATATCATAAGCACCATTAGAAGAACCGGGCGTAGATATGTTTTTATTCTGGATATTCCCGGCAGTTACACTTTTTATGGTAAATCCCTCATGGGTTATCTTTGAAATCCTTGTGTCTGTAAAAACCGTGTTCTCTTTTTCGATCTCCTCTTTAAGCCGGTCAGAAATCCGGCCAATACCGGTTCTGGGATAAATAAACTCGTCCGCAAGTGTTTCAATGTCCCTGCCGCTGAATTTAAAAATAGCATTTTTCATTGTCGTCCACATGGAAAGTCCCCTGATCCTCTGCGCTACCCATTCCTTGCTTATCCTCCTGCATTCTATACCCCATACTTTCTCGCTGTATTCTTTAAAATAGAGATTAAACATCGTGCGCCCGAAATTGCTCACAACCCAGTCTTCAAGCGAAACAATATCACGGTCGCCAAAGAGATTCCTGATCTTTTCTCTGCCGTAATCGTATATAGCTTTAAGAGTTGTGTGCATGCCCAGTCCGAAAACAGCATTTGAAGGTTTCAGAGGGTAATCGACAAATTTCTGCCGCATATATATTTTGCTTTTGCGGGTTACAGTCAGGAATTCCCCATTTAACAGATCGCTTACAAAATACCTGACTTTCCGGTTTTTTGTAATAAACCTGTGACCGCCCAGGTCAAACCTGAATTCACCCTGGACAATAGTTTTTGAAAGACCTCCAACAATAGAGTCGCTTTCAAATACCACTACCGGCCGGCCGGCCCTGGCCAGGACACAACCCGTAGAGAGTCCCGCAAGACCGCCTCCCAATATTACTGTGCCGTCTTTCCGACTAAGAGCCGGGACGGAGCGGGTTGATTTGCTGCGGATAGTCATAACTATAAAAAATATACCCCGCAGTCTTACTGCAGGGTATTATTTGCCTTAAGTATTTTGAAAATGCCGTTATTTAGCAACCAGAACAGGCACCTCTGCGTTGTTAACTACCTCCCTACTGACGCTTCCAAGAAGGATTGAATGAGCTCTCTTTCCTTTTGAGCCCAAAACTATCATGTCTGCATTCTCTTCCTTAGCCGCCTTCAGGATCTCTTCTGCAGGGTGTCCTGCCTTAATAACTGTCTTTATGCCTGTCACACCCTTCTCTTCCAGGGTCTTCCTGTAAGATTCTGTTATCTTGGCTGCCCTGTTGTCCATTGCTGCTTTATATTCCGTTCCAGACAGAACTTCCTTAAGCGTAGTAATTTCAGCATCAGTTATCATGTCATCCAGAAATGATGCACCTGAAAATCTCTCGACATACAGCAAGACAACACTTTCCGGACGCGAACAGGAGAAAAGTCTTTCGAACACAGCTGCAGCTGTCCGAGAACCTTTTGTATCATCGACTGCAATTAGTACCTTTTTCATTTTCACCTCTAGATATTATTCGCGTTAAATAAGCTGATTAAATATCAATGGCCATATCCGCCTGTCGGTGCTCCGTATCCGCCTGTCGGTGCTCCGTATCCGCCTGTCGGTGCTCCGTATCCGCCTGTCGGTGCTCCGTATCCACCTGTCGGTGCTCCGTAT
>VAPA010436871.1_pt1 | contig 31852 bp, 51 predicted proteins | sample 3395041 | NCBI WGS metagenome assembly VAPA01 (sample SAMN08290432, study PRJNA428436) | hydrothermal vent metagenome | isolation source: Deep-sea hydrothermal vent chimney | place: Indian Ocean: Southwest Indian Ridge | depth 1973 m m
ATGCACCCGATGCAAATATGTATGGAAAGCAAGAAATAACAGACCAGTAAGATGTGCTAATAAAAAATGCAGAAGCCCTTATTGGAATATAGAAAAATCAGAGGAAATTCTAAATGGATAAACCTAATAAAAAAGAAGAAGATTTTGAATTAGAAGATTCTGAAGACTACAAACAAAGCCAGGCTGAAACATATAAAGATATTGTCTTGCAGCAATTCCGCAGATGCACCACCGAAGGCTCTAAAGAAATGACAAGCGGTGGTTTGATTTCAAGATACATCAATGGACAGATTGTTCAGCTTTCATTGCCGAACCAAAAAGAGATATTTTATAATTCTGTAACGATGTTAAAAACAATGCTCAACTCACAAATAGAAAATCATGAAAATATAAAAGATAAGATTAAAGATATTAATGAAAAATATAGTAATCTAAAGAAAAAATATCCTGATATGTTTAATGATGAACTCAAGGAATTGAGAGGGATCATAACTAGAACTAGGGATTATAACAAAGCAGAACAATATAGGGTTCAACATAATGACATAATAACTAATTCAAAAAACGGTATAGAGAAACTTGAGTTCGAGCAAAGCCAGGAACTTCTTATTGCATTGGAACAACTATTATCAGAACTTAACTATCTCGAAGAAGGAGGCGCGTACGGATGAGGCTTGTTAAATTATCAGAAAATCCTTTCATCAAATGGATTGAACAGAGGATTAAAAAAAATAAGAATGTAATAATAATTATCAATGGATCAACTGGGGCAGGAAAAACATTTGCAGCCCTTGATCTTGCTATCAAAGTAGCTGAAAAGATGGAGACTAGCTTCTCATTAATGAGCAACATGGATTTTACTTTCTCAGGGCTATTGATGAAGATGAAGATGCCAATTAACATAAAGCCTGGGACTGTCTTTCTTTTTGAAGAGGTTGGTGCTGTTGGTGGCGGAGCAAGTGCAAGGCAGTGGCAATCAAAAGCAAATAGCTTCTTCAATTCATTCATGCAGACATCAAGGCATAAGAACCACATACTTATCATGACTACACCAATGTTCTCTTATCTGGATAAAGGAGTAAGGGAACTTTGCCATCTTCAAATCACTATGAAGAATATAAATCCACAATCCAAGATAAGCACAGGCAAACCTTTCATTCTTCAAAGCAATCCTATCTCTGGCAAGGTGTACTTCAAATATCTAAGGGTAAAACACCAGGGGCTTAAAAGAAAGGTCAAAGAGATAACCTTTAAGCTGCCTCCAACGGAAATAGTAAACGAATATGAAACTATAAAGACAAAGTACACTACTAAGTTGAATAAAAAGATAATGGAAGACTTAAAGCCCAAAGAGAAGAAAGCCCCATATAACAAGAAACCCATTGACCTTCAAAAGTTGGTAGAGTATAGGGAAAAAGGATATACAATTCCAGAAATTGCAATAAAATTCAAAGTAGCAGAGAGTACAATAAAGAGAAGGCTCACATTGCTGAAAAAAACCATGAAAAAGCCCGAAAATGAGCCATTTTCCTTAGGAAATCGAGGTTTTGATGTCAGTTCAGCCAAAAACACCCCATTTTAATTAAATCTTATGGATATAAAAGAGAATGATTTGGAGATTGAAGAGCTAAAAGAAGGCATAAATAGCTTTAGAAAGATATTACAACCCTATCAAAGACCTCTTTTATACATTGGTGTATCTATTTGCCTTTTATTATTATTTTTTGTAGCCTTTGCAATGGGCGGTGTTACTATATGCAATCAGGTAGATGGCTTCCTTGATGATAAGTTCAAATGCCATGTAGATTATTATGATCAACTTGAAGAGCAGCAGAACAATCCACAGATTGAAATACCAAAATTCATAATGGAGGAATAAAATGCTGAACATCGGAACAATAAACGCAGACAACTATAGATGGGAGATAATCTCAATAATGCTATTGATTGCAGTTGGCTTTGGAATATATATGAGATATAAAACAATGAAATTCAGAGCATAATGGAACACAAAGCATTAGTAGTGGTTGCAATTGTTGCATCAGTATACTTGCTGCTATCACCATATAGGATGGTATTCATTCTGTTTGCTGCAATGTTTATTGCATACACACTTTATAGATATATTATTTACAAAGCGAAGGAGGGTTGTTGAAAATGTTTGACAAGTTGAAAAACATAGGGTATATGGCAAAGCATTCCAGGCAGATGTTTAAGATAGAAAAGGTATATAAGTTTGTCATGGAGAATACAGCAAAGCGCTGTCTGTATTGTGATTTGGATTTGGGTGATGCAATGGACTTGCCAGTGATTGATTTCCTAAATCATATGAAAGATAATCATAGCGACAAGATTGACAGCAATGAGATTGACAAGATGATTAAGATATTTACTTAATTTTTTTCTCCCTACCCATATCATCCAGGAATCTCAGAGGATCCACTATCCTGCCATCAAAGAATATCTCACATTTCCAGCACCAGAATCTCTTATTTAATGGTGAATAAGTCATCTGATCCTTGCATTCAGGACATTTGCGGTAGGTTCTCATTCTTTATGCTTGGGTTAGAATTTCACCCAAATTTGTTTGTGTCTCTAAAAAACCAATTAATATTAAAGGTAATCCCCAAATCATCATCAAAAATAAATTATCCTGCCACATAGAGACAATAAACCTAAGTATTGAAACTATTGGAATAATCCAAAAAATTGAGATGTAAATTATTTTCTTCATCTTGCTAATAATCCCAACAAATATGAAAAGTCATTGAGGAAATTCGAAAAAAGGAATACTAAAAAGAACACACTCATTGCAGTAAGAAAATCCCTGTTCTTGTTTATCCACTTCCTTCTTAAATAATAATAAAAGGCAAATAACACTGATGGGGCAAAGAAAAATGAATAGAAATACTTGAACTTGTTGAGATTAAAGACCTTTGCTACAACAGGATTCTGTTCAACTACCTTGATAATGTTCTCAGCCTGGACTTGTTCTTTTGCATAAGAACTATGCTTGACTACAATAAACTGCATAGATGCGTGGGTTGCAAGCATTAGGATCATTGCAAATCCCATGATATAGTCAGCTTTGATTAATTTCATTCTTTTTATACCTTATCCTTGTGTCATCATGGGGTATTTCTAGATTGTGTTACTCTTCTCCCAAATCCGGTAACACATTTTCCTTAAATTGCCTATCAATGTCTTTAAAATCAGAGTATCTTGATCGCTCTTTCTTCGTAAGATACCTTAGTATTTTTGGGCCTATGGTTAAAAACAACACATTTTTACCAGCTTCTGCAAGGACTTTCAATGCTTTGCTATCACTTCTCAAGTCCAGGGCAAGCTTAGCCTGTTCTAACCATGTCCTTTCTTCTTGATTAATAGATACTGTAAAGGTTTCGCGCTTATCCTTTGCTCGTTCTTCTTCAAGTTTATATGATTGAAAAGGTGTTTTTTTTAGTGGCATTTTAACACCCTATTGTTTTGAAAGTATGTATTATCCAAAATAAAAAATCTGTTTGGGCTAAGTAAAATAAACCAAATACTATCAGGATAAAGAAAGCTATACCTAAAAGTAATATGCCATGGATTATCTTGTTGTTCCTTTCTAACTGCTTGTTGTATTGCTGAATATCACTTAATGGCATTGGTTCAGCAGTTCCTTCTTTTGTTTTTATTCTCATCATCCAACCTCTGTAAGTAATCCGCAGTTCTGATAAATTCCTTCTGTCCAACCTATCATGTATGCCAATACAATGAAAAATAAAACTATTAATATGATCCCAAAAATGTACCTTTTTTTTATTTCCATTGTTGTTCTAATTTCGATTAGGTGGTGTTTTTCCTGTTAAATAACCAAGAACATGCTGTGCGAAAAGCATCAGTAATTATACCCATTGCAACCAGTAATACCACGATTATCAACCACATATCAATTAATTCCATTTTTTGCCTCCTAACATTCATATAACTTGAATTCATCTGGGTAGTTCATTTCCTCCTACGGACTAAGTCTTTTATTATAAGCAACAACTAATTTATCAATTGCATTACCTTTTAAATAATTAATATCTATGTTCTGTGCTTTTTCATTTGTTAATATATCTATAATATCACCAACTGCTTTCTTTGATAACTCTTTATTCAATTCAAATAATATTCTTTGTTGTTTCATCCTTCCTCCTCAATCCGTTCGGCTATGCTGAACGCCAGTGGAGCTTTGCTCCACGCTGACATTCCTTAATAGGATTTGTTTGACTTTTTTAAAACTGTCAATACATCCTTCAAGATAATTTATATTTTCATAAAATTTAGCAACATTGAAATAAAAACCACCTTCTCCAGTTTCCTTTTTTTCCTCGATAATCTTTTGATTATTCCTAATAAGTACTTTATGACCTACAACTTCTTTATCAATCTCCTCAATGGCTTTTTTAAGCCAGAGTATTTCTTTTCCTTTTGTGAAACCTTTGCCTTTGCAAGGACAATAATCGGGATGTTTCAAATGTTTACCACTTGCAACATCCATATATCTTAAATTACATTCCTTCTTCTCGAAATATCGTTTTGTCATTCTATTGATAAAGACCTCAAATGATTTATGTACTCCTTTAATGCAAAAGGAAAATTCTCTTTATGATTAGGAGTTCTTAAATTGTGTTGCTTACTAAAACACATTACTTCTTCATAAGATTTATCATAAACATATCTTCTTTTCATCTTCCTTGTGTCTATTCTACGAATGTTTTTTTAATATTATAAATATAATAAAGCTGATGCTTGAGATTAATGAATAAATAAAAATGTAAAGCCATTCATCCGATTTTATTGCAAATATGAAAGCAATAATTGCTGGAATTAACCAGAGTTCTCCATCAATTTTATTTAAAAAACTTTCTTCCATTTTTTTGATTATAAATATTGAATGAACCTTACGAGACTAAGCCGTTGTATCTTGGATACGCCCTATACCAAGCATTCGGCGACACTTAGCTATGTCTTTCGTATTCATTTAATACTCATTTCATGAATTTTTTTGTTTAATTTGTTTTGCAAATTTCCATAAATGATATTTTTCCCATGCTTTTCCTGTTAATTTCGACAATCTTTCAATTTTATTATCTAATTCTTTTGCATCTCTTTTCCAATCTTCGATACTGTTGCATATTCGTTTGGTTTCTCATAGTGTTGCGTTTTATTGGGTTAGTGGTAGGCTCTTATTATTCCCTTTTAAGCGAAAGAACTCCAATTAAGCTATTAGTCAGAGGCTCTATGCTCAAAAAGTTTAAATACTATAAAAATAAGGAATGTAATAAGCTATTAAGTTGGAGGTGAAAAATGAATAAGAAAGGACAATTTTCGAGTATATCTTGGCGTGGTGGTTCTGTATCTGGTCTTGTTGTTATAGCTGGTTTAATCATATATTTCTTTAAAGACCAGTTTATTGGAGTTGTCCTCATTTTATTAGGACTTGCCGCCGCTTTAATTATGAGTCCTGTTGGTCGTAGATTGTTTGGTAGGTAACACAAACAGAGGCATATATGAACCCCATAAATAACCTACAATTAAACTAATCAGTGCTATATAGACATCTTCCATTTTCTATTCCTCCCTCTATCTCTCACTTGAGAGACGAGAGGAACTATATACTCCAGAATATGCTTTTTCCGAAACATTTATATATCAGTATGATATACTATAATATAAGGTGATATAAATGGTTAAAATTCAAATTGATTTAACAGAAGAACAAAACAAAATTATTACCTTATATAAAGTTTTGAATAATTTAATGACAAAAGAAATTGCCCTTAAAATGTTCATTAATGAATATGGAAAAAAATATATAGAAAAAATAAATTCACCAAAAAAAATATAAATATTTGACCTCTTTTTTTAATCATATCTTCTTCTTTATTAGTATCGATATTTAAGTCTTTCTGCATAGTCTTGCCTCCCTCACAAAAATAAAAAAAGAGCCTACCTCACTCCCCGAAATGCTGTTTTTTTCGGGAAGGAAACCCATAAGGTTGATTTATGCCAATAGGGGTATATCTATAGGTTAATTATCGAATAGAAACCCCCATAGGTGATATTGATTTTTGTGAGCTTGAAAGCTCCAAAAATCGCCCAATAAATCGCAACGATTTTTGAAACCAAATGATTTCGCAACAGTATCCAATCTTCCATTTGTAATTCAATTATAGATATTTTTATGTCACTTGCTATTTCCCTTGCTCGTTTTTTTATATCCATAGTACCTCTAATCTTCGTCTAATTTATATTTGGTTTATCTTTATGTCTTGCCAAAGTGTGTTGATCTAACAAATACTGAAGGTGGTTTTTATTATAACCTTCAATTACTTTTCCACATTTGCTACATTTTATTTCTTCCATTTGGATAGGTTAGGTGGGGTATCTTTATATAAGTTGGGTATATGGGTTATATGTTTTTTTCTAGATCAACGCACTCCTTACAAATAAGATTACCATTCAGTTTTTGGTTAATGTATGAATATTTACTACAAAATCCACACTTGAAATACTCTGTCTGTGTCAAGGTAGTCAAGCCATCCACCATATTCCCACCCATACCTTTCTCATTCTGCCCCCTATAGGGTGAAAAACCATGACTTACCTGACTACCTTGACTTTTTTCATTAAACTTTATACCTAACCAGTATCTTACTTGTGTATTATCTATATTAGTCCTATGTTCTGATACTCCATAAGTAGTAGCTAAAATGGTTAATATAGCTTTGTCAGTGGTTGGAACTAACTTATATTTTTTGCAATAGATGTAATAACCACGCCTTAATTCATCTTTTGTTATTTTACCCTCATAACTTTCTTTAATGCTATCCAAACAGAAAGCATGAAAACTATTAGACTTTCTCAACCATAATGTCTTAACTTGATTTGTTGTGGCAGAATAAGAGAATGATGTGTTTTTTTGTAACCTATGCAATCCTTCCAAGGCCCAATTAAGCAAACCACTTAATTCTTCTTCAGTAGTGAGTTTTAATATTATATCTTTATCAGCTAGCTTAATATTTTTATCATTCTTTGATTCCTCATACTCTTCTCCTATCAAGAATGTATAAGGAAAGTCCAATATTATCCATCTATTGAAAAAAGCAATAGTTAGATCATATGTAATTGGTAATTCGTTTGCGCAGAATATCATTTTTGCATAACTTACAAACCCAACCCTTGTCATAAACTTTCTGGCTGCACTTATTAAATCCCTTCCAACCAACGACTTGAACATACCAGTTTCTTTAAGCGCAGTTTTTGAAATATCACCTCCCAAGTTTGCCGTTTTGTTGTGCAATTCTGCAACAGAAAACAAATCATTGTCTAATTGTTGTAGTGGAATATTTGAAACATTTTCAATACCTAAAAATCTTTTCATCAATGACAGCGTTTTGCCTTTGCCATTCCTCCCGCTTCCTGTAAACATAAATGCCTTTTCATAGGATTGATCCCTCAATAATAGATAACCAAACAATTCTTGTATCACTTTAATATCTTCTTTGTTTGGAAGTATTGATTCAAAGTGAGTCTTTACAGCAACACATTCTTTTGTCTTGTCAAATGTTATCGGTAACTTATTGAAGAACGTATATTTAGATGAGAAAGGTTCTATTTCCTTTTTCTCCAAATCCAATATTCCGTTTTGTAGTACAACCTTTTTTATATCTTCCTCTTTAAAAAAATCATTAGAGTCTATGTAAGTATCCACAGAAATCTTGGCAACAACTTCATTGGCTAATTGGTTTGTATATAGATTTTCTAGTATATATCTGACAGCATTTTTTATATAAGTTATTCCTTGTGGAACATAAATTCCATCTTTGTAAATCCATATCTCTGTTTTAACATCATCCCTAATTGTATATATTTTTTCAATCTTTAATATTTCTTTGACTATTATTTCCGTTGCTTGTCTTGTTCCTTCTGTTCCACTTTTGGCTAGATAGAAGAACACCTGTTTTTGTAAATCCCCACTTTCTTTTATTTCTCTTTCTTTCTCTTCCTTTTCTTCATCTTTTTTATTTACATATACTAAAGCGTTTTTATATGTGAGTTCCCTATATTGTGGCGGTGCGGAACTCCATTTTGCATACACACTCATCCTTTTGAAAACTTCTTCTTTAGAAAAAGCATTACGTATCAGTTTTGTAACTTCCCAGTATTCTTTGGCACTCCTTGATGTATCTCTTTTATCACTAACTTCACTTTTTGTTTGCTCTGTTGAATCTTGTCTTATATATGGTTTCAATAGTTCCAACACTTGTTTTTCTGATAGTTCTGCAATTGTTATATCACTATTCACTTCATATTTATTTCCGTTGGGATGTATTGATCCTGCTCCTACAACTTGGTAATTATTTCCTCGTAGTTCACCAATACCATTAGTTAGAACATGATTTATATTGTAATCAGAAATAAAATAAAAGTGTAGTCCTCCTGTACCAGTTTTTACTGTAAAAGTATTGATGTGTAATTTTTTTATGTATTCTTTGTTATCAACATCAAGAACTCTTAAATTACCCTTCCCACCAATAACGCCATAATTACCACCATTCTTTATATGTTCAATGAGTTTAGGATTATCAAACTCGTATCCCTTATGTTGCCATTCTGGTTCATAAGGTACTTTACTTTTTGTTTTTAATAACACAAATCTAAAGTTTTCATCTTGCAGTTGTGGTGGTATCATTTTTTATTTACGAACCAAGTAAATATTTTTTTTAATTCATTCTTGATTTCCTCTTTTTTATATTCTGGAATAAATTTTCATATAAATTTTGGCAATAAATAATGCCATATTTTGTGACAGTCTTTACAAAGATAAGCTCTACCATCTAAATCAGTTCCACCAATAGATTTAGGAATTATATGATTAAATTCTATTTCAGAAGAATCTTCGTCATATCCACATTTCTTACATTTAATTAAAGGATCTTTCATTATTTCACCTCCCCAAATCCCTACCCTTTCTCTGCGTCTTTGTAGTTGGCTTCTTCAACACTGAACTTACATATTTTCCCTTCCTCTAGTTTCATAGCTTCAACTACTTCGTTGGGAATAATAGTAGCCAAGCTCCCTCCAATCCTAATCAATCTTGCTGGAAATTCCATTTTGTTTACCTCCAATGTTAGTTTAACATTGTTTAATATGGTTAAACTAACTTATATATAAACCTTCCTACTCCACAGGCTTTGTCCGATAAGTGCCTTAAAAGTCAGACTTATCGGACAGAATAATTAGTTTTCGGACAAAGTAGGATTAAGCCTTAAATACATATTTTGCCAACAAAAAAACAATAAACGATATGGCGGTAAAACCACTAAACATAATTACTATAGTGTAGAGTGTATCTCCGCCAATAAGCTTGTATAATAAGAAACTTAACGAGGCAAACGCAAAAGAAACTAAAGAGAAATACATAGTAAGTGTCATAATTTGCATTCTTAATTTATTATAACGCCAATTATCAAATATAGACATATATTGCTATTCCCCATACCTTCTATTTAATCTTTATGGTAAAAATCCGCTTCTATCCCCAATCCCTGCATTTCCATAATCACGCAATAGATATTATGACAGATAACTTTGCACAGAACTTCATTAACCTGTGCTGTCCATTTCTTGCTTCTTACGCTGTCGCCGAACTTTGACTTAATCATCTGCACAGAACTTTCAACATTGCTTCTTTTATGGTATTTTTCCATAAATTCATCGTTGTTAAGCTGGAAATAGTAATACATCTTTTTCCAGATAGCAGAGCCTTTTGGTCTTGCTGTTGTGTTGCTCTTGAAAGGAATGTAAGGCGTTGCCCCTGCTTCCTCAATGGTGTTTAAGTTATCTCGGCTCAAATATGCCTTATCTGCCGATATTTCTTCCATGTCAAAATGTTCTGCTGTTTTTTCCACTAATTCTTTTAATTCTGGGCTGTCGTTGTTAAACTCTGTTGTTATCTTAACAGAGGGGATTATATTTGTTTTAGTGCCTGTTATGAAATGGCACTTAACCCATTTCCTTGAACTTATCTCTTTGCCATGCTTGAAGCTATACCATCTTTGAAAGTTTGAAGTTCCAAAGCCTGTTGCATCAATGGCAAAGTCTTTCTCAACAGATTTTAAGGGAAGACTTGTTATAGTCACTATTTGAGAAAGCAAAGGCGTTAATTCCTTTTTGTTGAAGTAGTCAAACATACTGCTTCTTGGGATTTTCTTTTCAACAAAACCTTTTTCTTTTGCTAATTTCATATCGGTAGCAAACCTTCTGCCTGAAAATGTTGAATACACCTTAAAGACCATTGAGTAAATGGTGTCGCTTAAAGTGTTATTTGGTCTGCCGAAATTATAGGCAGGTTGCCTTATCCTGCTTGTAATATCTGCAAGAATTTTCATAAACCTCTCTTTTTCTTTTTCCTGTCCGAGATTGTAATTTTTCCAATCCTGTTTGTAAGTTTTCCTTACCGTCTTTGTTATGGTTACATTGCCTTGATTATCTACCTCATGGGTTACTATCAGTTCAACAGCCCATATATGCTTACATTTGCATTTTCTTAACTCATGGTCAGGGCAGTTGCATTTAGCCCCAAAACCGTTGCTAATCACAATGTAATGACCGCCACCGCTTTGTGATGGGACTTTCCAGCCTTTTTGTGTTTTCTCAATTCTTGAGGTCTTGGCAATTTCCAAGCCCCTTTCTTTCCTTACTTGTATTTGTTCTTGTTGCATTTTTGTTCTCCTCGCTTGTTTTATTAATACTTATTAACGACTATTAATAAGAAAGTAGAGCAAGTATATAAACCTTTCTATTAACAATCATTAATGATTGTTAATATAGTTTAAACTACCGAAATGTTTATATATAAGTATTAATAACTATTAATAACATGGCTAAAAAACTATTATTAGATTGTGATGATGAGCTTTGGAATAAGGTTTTGAAATACAGGATTGACAAGGGCTTTAAGAACAATAATGAAGCTGTAAATGAATTGATTAAGAAAGGGTTGAAGGTTAAATAGACCATTCATCAAAGAGTAATGACGAAAAATCTATATACTACTTATGATATATGCCCTAATATATGGGAAAATCTAATGAGAAACAGGAAAAAATACCTTATTTGTCCCCAGAATTAACCCCAACAGAATTTGAGATATATTCTGCTAATCTTCTTAAACTCGGTTTTGAGAGAAGAAAATTTACAATAGTCCATAATGGCAACTTTAAAACTACTGCCCCTGCTGGAAAGCCAGACATTGAACTCTTTGATGATTCATTCCATATAATTGTTGAGGTAACAAAAACTACAAAATCAAGTTCTGATAGGGAATTTAACTCAATAAAAGACCATTTACAAAAAATTGCAAGAGAGAACAAAGATAAACATTGCTATTGTATATATGTATCCCCCGAAACTTTTAAGAGAAATATGGATTCTTTTTCTTTGTTTAACAGAGATAGAGATGAAAAAATATTCCCATTGAACATAATTAATTTTAATCACTTGATAGAATACATAATAACACATGATGACCGATATTTCAAGCAAAATGATTTAGAAAAACTCTTTGAATTTCAACTAAAAACAACAACTTCTGATTCCGACATTCTTGAATATATTAATCAGAACATAATCAAAGACCCAATCATAGAAGCAGAAATTAAACAACAAAGGAAAATAGAGCAAGAGAAAAACAATAGAGAAATTGAAGCCATTATGAAAAAAATCCATAATATGTTAAGAGGAAAATATGCAAAAAATCCTGATGAAGCTGTTAAAGAAGTTTCTAAAATAGTTTTTATGAAAATGTATGAAGAAGATAAAGAGCTTAAAGATATAAACCATGAAAATCGTTGCACAATAAAAAGATTGGCTGAAATAAGAAAAAATGGAGAGGAAGACCCAATAAATTATGTTTTTAAAAAAATTAGGAAGGAAATGAAAAAAGCAGAGCCAGACGCAATAATATTTGAGGATAATGAAGAAGTAGATTTAGATGATAAAACTATTACAAAAGTTCTTGAATTAATGAATGGAAAAAGTTTTGTTAAACTTGGTATGGATATAAAGGGAAGAATTTATGAGTTATTTCTTGGTAGCACAATGAAGAATACTGCATTAGGTCAATATTTTACTCCTGAAGAAGTTATTAAATTTATAGTATCAATTGCACATTTAAAAATTAAAGATAAAATATTAGACCCCTGTTGTGGGACAGGACGATTCCTAACTAATGCTATGGATTGCTTGGTTGATAAAGCAGAACACAATCCAGAATTTGATGAAAATGATATAAAGGGAATAAGAAAAAAACAAATTTATGGGATTGACTTATCAAAAGCAGTTTTTAAGATTTCTCGAATGAATATGTATATACACGAAGATGGTAAGAGCAATATTCTAAATGAAAATTTTATAACATCTAATCCTAAATTGAAAGGAAAATTTAGTTGTATTCTAACAAATCCACCTTTTGGTGATATAAATATCGTTGAGGATTTAGAAGGCATAGAGGAATATGAAGAACAGATAATTAAAGAATTTCCAATACTTGAAACTAAAGAAATAGAAAAGAACGAAGTAAAAGAAAAGCATTTAAGAGAAAAAAACTATAAGGGGGGGTCTTTATTAATACAAAGGTCAAATAGATTTTTGGAAAAAGATGGGAAGCTTATATCAGTTATAGATGAGGGATTGTTAAATACTGAAGAATATTCTGAATTAAGGGATTTTATCAAAGAGTATTTTTTTATTAGAGCAGTGATTTCATTACCCCAATATACTTTTAAGAGATTAGCAAAATCTCAACCTAAAACTTCAATAATCTACCTAATAAAAAAGCAAAATTCTTTAGACAAACAAGTTGAGCCGATATTTTTTGCTCAAGCTTCAAAAGTAGGCATTAATACAAGGGGAAAACCTTGCAGAAATGATTTTGATTTGATAATCCCAGAATTTAACAAGTTTATTGGTGAAATACAAAAAAACATAGAAAAGCATGATGGGATATTTAACAAGAAAGCTTTTGATTTTAAGAAGTTTAGCGGAAACAATAAAAATTATTGGAACTACCAAGAAGATTCTGGATTAATGTATTATATTCTCCATGCAGACGACTTATTAGAGAGATTTGATTTTGCATATAATAGACCAGATTTAAGGGAAAAAATTGATGAATTAAAGAAAAATGACCATTATGAACTTCAAGAACTGCTGAAGGATAATTTAACAAGAAAAGGAACTACTCCTGCAAACCCTAAACATTTGAAAAAAGAGATTCCACTATTAACAATAAAGAACATTCTCAAAGACGGAAGAATTATTTATGAGGATTCGGCTTTTATTTCCAGAAAATACTTTGAGGAAAAAGAAAAAAAAGAAGGTCAAATAAAGAGGAAAGATATAATAGGATTAAAAGACAATGATATTCTCATGGCTATTACAGGGGCTACAATAGGCAAATCTGCTATTTTTAAAGATGAAAATAAAGAAGTGGCTATATGTGGAGATATAGCAAAAATAACTCCAGAAAACCCAGATAATAGTGTTTTCATAAAGAATTTTTTGGATTCAGAAATAGGAAAAATTCAAGTATTGAGGGCAATTAATGGCTCTACAAACTTTCATTTATCTACTACTGATATTGATAAGATAATAATACCAAAAATAAAAGACCAAAAAAAAATAACTCAATCATTGAACAAAACAGATGAACTTATTGCTGATTTAAAAATAATCATTGAAACTGCCTATAATATACAAAACAACAAAAATAAGTTAATACCCAACTTCCTAAAGAATCCAGAATCTTTAAAAGAATATGACAATAAAATTAAAAAATTAGAGGAATCCTTAAAGAACATATCCGAACTCAAAAAAGATAAATAATGATACCAAAAACACCCTCATTTAAAGGAAAACAATTTTATAGATGAGTAAAAAGAAAAGCAATAAATGGACTATTGAAACTGTTTCTGATGAGTTTTTGGTAAGACACGCAGTAAAAAAAGATGATTTAATAGGGTCAAATATAGAGATGATGAAACGTTTAAAAAATTCTGTTAAATCTACAAATAAATCAATACAGATATTGAATAAATCCATAAAGACATTTAATAGGTCAAGCAGTTGGTGGGCTTTAACTTTAGTATTTTTAACATTAGTTATGTTAATAGCTGTAGGTTTTCAATTATATTTAGCTTCATCATAACAAAACACTAAATGGCTAAAAAATCAAAAATGTTGGAAGGAGTAAGGGTGTATGAATGGGACAAACACACAATTAAGATATTCAGCAGAAATCCTAAATTTGCCACTTATATAAGTAATAATCCTAAAAGTGTAAGATACCATAGAACATTATACAAGAAACTAAAAGAAATTTTAGATAATTAACTTTATATTAAATAAAAATGAATATAAACAAAGTAAACAAAAGACTTCTGGAAGATTTAAATGAAATTTTATCTGCTAAACCCATAAAAATTATTTATCGAGATATTCCAGAAATTTCTGGAATTTACATTCTTTCTGAAAAAAATATTGACAATATTGTTTATGTTGGAAAAGCAAAGGATTTAAGAGATAGAATTTATAGAAATCACTTAATGGGGGACTCAATTTCTGGAATAAAGGGAAAAATAATGAAAAAAGGAAATTTCACAAAAGAACAAGCAAAAGAATATATGAAAAAATATTTTTTTGTTAGATTTATGAATTTTCCAGCAAAAGATATTGTTCAAATAGAACATTTTGCCATATCCATATTAACCCCTATATTTAATGACAAAAATCTGAAAATTCAATAAGATTTACTCCTATACTGACTTTTCGGACAGAATTGGGACTATTCGGTCAGAAGCTACTTATCGGACAAAGCTTACTCCACATAAGAAAATAAATAAACCCACAAACCGCTTTCGTGTTTGTGGGAATAAAACAAATTACCTTGCATAAGGCGGGTTCTGTTGGAACTCTTTAGGCCTTGGCGTGTACTTAAAGCAATTAACTTTAATCCCATTCTTGCCAAGCAACTGAACAGTAAGGTACTGTTCGCCATCTTTCTTCTTATTGATCCACACACTTACTCCGTCCCTTGAAGTATAGTCTGGTGGACTTCCTGCTTTCTGCGTTTCGCTTTCTAATTCCATTTTATTCCTCCATTAGTTTTTAACTAATCATTATGAGCAGGGCATAAGTGGTTTGTTTACCCCACTATCAATGTGAGATGAGAGTGTTCTCAAGGACACCACATATTTTTAACAGTTCAATCAGATAATCTGGTTGTACCCTTTTACTCATCACGAACACACCTCCCTACACTCCTGATCTGTTTCATCACTTGTTGTTATCAAACACAATCCCAATTTACAATCCCTTGAATCTGCGTTTGTTGCCTGGCATTCTGTATTGCATTGCTGATACTGATAACACCCTGTCAGAAACAATAGTCCCAACAACAACAATACAATTATTGTTTTTTTCATTCTTCAATATACACAATCCATCCTCCAATACTAAATGCTATTATCCAATTAAGAATAGGATTACTATGCCAATCAATTATTTCTTTTTTCATTATAAAACCCCCTTGCAGCAGGAAGAGGTGCAACCGAATGAATAACGGCTGGCTTTATGCCATAACTAAACCTGCTGCAAAAGGGAACATGAAGCATCATCTTAACCTTCTCTCCATCTCGGCAAACGTATTCAACTTAATGTCTTTCAACTGTTCCAGATCAGCACCTTTCAATAATGTCATTACTGTATTCAACTCTGTGCCTGTCAGTCTGTGATTGTCATACTTGTCTGCTGATACAAATTCGTTTGTCATTCTAAATTAACCTCCCTAACTTATCATTTTTTTTTAATTGAAAAGAAGAATATATCCCCCACGAAGTTGTTAATATAATTACCAAAATTCCAATTACTGCAAGAACAGTTGCATAACCCACCATTATTTTTCCTGCTTTTATTGTCCCTAAAAAAGGAATTGTCCACAAAGGCCATGATAAATAAGTTATAAAAGCAAAAACCGCTAACATTCCTTTTAGTTTATTGTTCATATTAACCTCCCTAACAATATACCAATCCAATACACATTATGGATTATAAACCACAGTATAACAATCCTTGTAAATGTTGTCTGCCCATTATACCAGTTAAAAAATCTGTTAATCATTTTAGTTTACTATGGGCAACACAAAATTACCGATTTTCATATCTACGCAATGATGTTCTCTTGTTTTTGCTTTATACTTTCTTCCACTTTTTAGTGATTTGTAGAGCATATCAAAATCTTTGTTTTCTAATTTCATTATTGATTCTGTTAAGACAGCTTCTTTATCCAAAGCATATTCTAATATTTTAGCCATCTCTTTACCTTTTTTGATACGCCCTTTTGCATTTTCTATTTCTTTAAATGATATCTTTCCGTCTTTCTCTTCAGGTTCGTAGTATTTTCCTTTAATTTTGATATATCCAAATTCTCGTTCAAATGTGATAGTTTCGTTTTTCATCTCCCCACCTCATAAAAAACCCCAGAGGCAAATGTGATAGAACACTCTGTAAGTGAATTATGCGCCCCTGGGCCTCCCATTAGAATCATATGGGGGTGATCTTTGGGAGTGTGATCAGTTTGTAACATTCTATGATCCACCTTCTCTTAATTCAACTTCAATTCCATCGTATTGTTCTGCCTGAGTAGTATCTTTACAAACTAATTTTCCTAAACCAATAAATCCGGTAGTCTGTGAGTAATCCATTCCATACTCTTCCTCGCAGATGGATTGACCTAAAGGTTTGATTTTTGTTTCACTAAATACAAGCAAACCTATCAAAAAACCCATTGTGAGAATTGAAAATATAAGAAGTAACTTTCCCCAAAAAGACATATCATCATCAAAAACTGTTCCCATCTTAGTCAACCTCTTTAGGTTTCCATCTTCTTTCGCATCTTCTGAACTCTTTTTGGTAATCATCTTTACAGTAACCCGCAGCAAAGCGTGGCTCTTTGCATCCCTTGATTATGCAATTCATTTTAGGCACTAGGTCTTGCAGGGTGTTTGAGGGTATTAATCCCATCACTCCTCACCCCTTACATTCCACCTTTTAAGTTGCTCTTTCTTGATTAGGGATTCCATGTGATCCAGTTGCAAGTCATTCGCCTTAATCAGACTGTCAAGAAATATCCTCCATTCTTCACCAATTAATCCCATTGGTTGCTTTCTAAACTGTTGTTCCATTTTTGTTAACCTCATTGTTTTGTATTTATTTTTTTCATAAGTTCTGAGCGTCTTTTTCTTTCTTCTTGTGATAGTTTCATCCTCTGCCTGATTTGTAATATATCCGTAAAATCATTGAGCTTTTTCTCTAAAAACTTAATAGTACACTCAAAGGATGCTTCCTGTGTTATTTCACCTAATCCTTTGATTTTTTTCAAAAAGTATGTTTTTTTACTAGGAGTTGGAAAAGTCCCTGAAAACATCAATAATCCTCTCTTTAAGCTGTATGGGCTAATATCTCCAAATCTGCATTTGATTCTCCATATCCCTTCTTTTCCTCTAAAAGTAACAAATTTTCTTTCATACTTTTTCATATAAGGATTCCAAACAGATTTTGGAATATCTGCATCCAATTCCCATTTAGTAAAACCTACTTGGTTTGTTGTTGTTTCCATAGTAAATACTAAATACTAATAAGTATATATAACTTTCCTATATACATTATATACATTTTAGAAATCTATATAAGAATTAGCAAGGCAGTGGATAAAAGAGGTAAAACCACTGCCATAACTTAAAAAGAAATCAAAATGTTTCAAACCTTGTTCTCACCTCCGTATAGTTAAAAATCATCCTTTCACCATCCTATATGCAAAGAATATTCCATAAGGGATTATTATAAGGAAAGCTATCCATCTTGGCACTAAATTCAATGCAGTAAACAAGACAGTAATTATTGATGTTATGAATCCAGCGCCAAGCAAAGCATCATTAGTGCCTTGTTCTCTAAATGCAACCAACAATATAACAAACGATACCAATAATACACCTATCATAAACATCTGTTCAGTAAGATCATTAACGCTGACCATAAACCCAAATATATCATCTTGCAGGCTTGAGTTTGTCAAGTCATATATTGGCCCGCTTGTTGCGTTGATTCCCAAGACCATAGGCAAGCCTATAATTCCCAAGACAATACCTATGATAAGTCTGATTTGTTTTTTCATACTAAGTCTCTGGTTTTATTTTCATAAACATTACCAAAATTATTATTATTATTACAACTGAGGTTATTGACTTGATTATTTTTGGTATGATGGGGTGAATCCTTCCCTGTGAATCCTCCTGCACTTGATCCGCAATCCTTCCAGTAGTGTCAACACTTTCTTTCATAAACTTGACTGCTTGCAATGCACCGTCTATTGCACCAACAGCAGCAGACACTGTTGAGAATTTTCCAGCTTCAAGCTTGTCTGATATTTTCCTTAAAGTCCCATTTTCTTCTGCCCCTAGGTTAGTATTGTTTTCATAGGTGTTTGCAAGCCTTGAATAGACATCGGCATCATCAGAGCCATATTCTGTGCCAATACTGGAAGCCGCAAAGAATAGCACAAACAATACTCCTGAAAATATTATTATCCCTGTGATGAGGCTTATGTATTTCATTCTACGTTTTCACCCTCCAGACAACCAGCATCCCCATAATGACAATAAGGATATACACTGTTGTATTTACCAATGAGATTCCCATGAATATCATACCGCCAAGCCCCACAATAAATAATATTACTGAAACAGCTATGCTAAAAATCCCAAGACCAGCAACAGAACCAGCAAACAATATTGTGTAGAACAACCCAGAGCTCAAAAATAAATCTTTTGCCTGCCTTTGGAATCTACTAACCACTTCAGTTATTGATATAGGCACTTTACTACCATCAATATACCCCACTGCCAGAATCCTTGAGGTTGAGTTTGTTGTATTATATTGACATAATAAAGTTGCAGACGCTGACGTTATTGTATTGTTGCATACAACCTCGCTCCCCCTAAGGACTTCTATTATCCCTGTTCTTACAATCCCATCATTGTCAGAGAAAAAGAAAGAGAAAGTCTGTGTAAGATTATTGAAGCTTATGTTGCTTGTTACCCTGTTGATGGCATCAATGCCAGCAAAAGGATCGGTTAGTGTATCAATAGTTATTGTTATTGCAGTCGCAAATATTTTAGAGCCTACTGTATTCACAGAGAATGAGTCAAAAGTCGCAAAGACTTCGTAGTATGCATCATTAAAATCAACATCAAGCACAGCCTTGCCTTCAAAATCGGTTCTTGCCATTGCGACAATTACATAGGCATTGCTATCTATATAATATTTTTTTAATTGTATTTCTGCATTCTCCAATGGATTTCCAGATTCATCATTGATTGTGAATATAACGTCAGTTGAATTTCCAGTAGAAAGTAAATATAGTTTTACATTATCTTTTGTACCATCTGTTATACTCAAATAGTAATCTCTATCAATATATCCACTCGTGGAATATTTAACTCTATAATCTTGTGCTGTTAAGCCATTAAATTTCACAAACCCCTTTTCTGTACTTTTGTTCACAGCATAGTTATTCCCTATCATAAAAACTGATACATTCCTTATTAATAATTCATTTGTGTATTCGTCAAATATACTAAAATTTATTGAATTGTCAGCTATTATTTCAGTACCATTCCAAACATAAAAACCCTTTAACCCACCAACTCTTGGGTTTAACCCAGAATTTCCAAAAGAAAAAAATGTTGCATTAGTCTTTTTTTCATTAGAGGTAAAGCCTGAATTTAAATCACCAACATAACATCTTTGGGTTTTATTTATGAATAATTCCAAAGAATTATTTAGATAGAATTTAAATGTTAAATTCTGGGTTGTTCCGTCAAGTGCGTAAAATGTAGCTCCAGATTGGTCGCAAGCTGTAGCGCCTGTTTGAGTATGATACAATGTGGCATTATTTGAATTTGGAGCTACTGATTCCTTTGCAATTCCCCACTTGTTTGCTACATTCCCTCCACTAACATTTTGAGTTGAAAATGTTGCTATTGTTGTGCTTGGGTCAGCAGAGGAAAAGTTCAAAACTAATTTCACCGAAAAGTTATAGTCTATGGTTGACAAATTAGGAAGAATATGGACAAATAATGCGGTTTCAGCCTCTGCCGAGCTTGCTACATAAAGCCCACTATCCTCATTACATTCAATTGAAGTACCACTTAAAGACCAGTTAGCACAACCAAAATTATTGCTGCCATCTATAGTACTTTCATGTATTATGTTAAATCCAGAAACATAAGCATTGACACTAAATAAACTCATTAAAAATACAAGTATCAGTATTATTATTTTTTTCATTCAACCCTTATTTTATTATTTATTATTGATTTTATTAACACAATCATTAAAAATCCACTAAACAATGCCATGGCAAATTCAGCCCATGCTAATATGACAATTGGTTCTACAAACTGGATTGGGATGCCTTGTGCCATGTGATAAAAAGCCCAAGACCACCATAAGACAGAAGATATAGCAGCAGCTAAAACAAATATTAGAGTTATTTTTTTATGTGTTTCTTTCTTCATACTGTTTGAACACCTCTTTTTGCATACAAAGCAAGTGCAAGCAATAGCACGAATATTGTAATTACAATTACAAAGTGATTGAAGATAAAAGTAGTATATACAAAGTCAGCAGAATAAGTTGCAATCTGGTCATGCGATGCAATTGATGAATATATGTTTGCAAACAATGCACCCATCCAGATTGTGAATGCAAGTATTGGCGTGGAAATCCAGAACAATGCAGGATGCGATGAGATGAACCAAGCCCCCGCAATCACAGCAAAACCCAGTCCTATTGTAATGAAGAGAAACATCTTGTCAAACAGGTTTGCATACTTCCCAACCAAGTCTGAGGATATTGTCTTTGCATTGTCTGTGACTGCACTTGACTCTTGGAACTTATCGTTAACATTAGAGATAACTACATACATCAGGATAAATACTATTGCTATTGTAAATAAAGCTACGATTAAAAAAAAACCATCCGGCAGTCCAGCCTTTTTCCCTATTCTCTTTAGCATCAAAATATCCTCAAGTCAAACTTTTTATCCTTGAATATTATTTTGCCTTCAAATTTATTGGCAAGCAGCCTCATAGTCTGTGACTTGTTTTTTGGCATTCCAAGCTCTCTTGCAATCTGGATTGAAAGGTTGTCTATGAACCTGTCAAATTCCAAAGGCACTGACATCTTTTTGCTATTTCGTGACATTTGCTTTTATACTCCTCGCAAAGCTTACTACTACAAATATTATGAAGTAAGCAGTTAATAGGATATTGAGGTAAATCATCACTGTATGAACGACGGAAATCATGCCAATCATTGAATCAGTTGCGCCACTCTGTCCCATGACTTCAAGCCCAAAGTTAAGTGGTATCAATAAAAACCAGAACACAAACAACATTATGGCTGCTTTTATCAATCCATGCTGCGAGAATATCTCTGAATTGAAAGTCCTTGCAAAGTAAAGATAGACTGCTACAATCAATGTGAGCATTATTATTATTGCTAGTGGCATATCCTTATCCCCCTGAATAATAAAATCACAAGTGGCTGCTGTGTATTGTGTTCCGAGAGTGCAGTTCTGCCTGCAAAAGTAATTCCCAACTTTGCTTGTGTTGTATGTTGCATTATACCATCCCTGCCCGATTTCGTTCATTGCTAAATCTGCTATGTTTGCCAGGCTCTCGTTCCTTATCTGCACATTGCAGTTTGCTCCCAATACCTCTCCAGTCACATTTGTAACATGAACACTCAAATCGAACACTTCCCTTGGTTTGTAAGTTTCTATCAATCCCTCCTCTGCTAAAGCTATTTGTAATAAAAGCAAAGATATTATTAAAAATAAAATTATTTTTTTCATTGGTCATGTTCTTTTATATCTCAATCCGTCATTTATGTTGAAATTAAACATCTCCTCCCTATAGCGCATTGGAATCCGCATCCGTCTGAAAACTTGTATCCTTTCCAGTTTGATAGTTCTGCATCTATTGTTATTTTTCCAGCGACATTGCAGTTCATGTAGTTGCCTAGCATGTCAACATTGAAGTCAATTGTCTTTCCTACGCATTCATTTATATCTCCGTCATTTATGTCAGAGGCTTGGGAGCATTCTGCTACTGGTGCTGCAGTTCCGTTAATAATTTCTCCACAAGTTAAACCTATTCCACTATTATAAAGTTCATCTAGTTCTGAACCGTTTAAAACTCTTGTCCATATTGCTACTTCATCAATATGACCACGCCAGCGGCGTGTACTGGATTCATCGCCTGTGCCAAATTCTATGTTTTTGGTTGTACTTGCACTAAAATTTGAGGAAGTATCTCCCATTTCACCTAATCCATCAATAAAATAATATTGATCTGCATCACCCGAAGCAAGACCAGTACTATTCCGTAAAACAACAATATGATGGAAAGTTTCTTGAGTTAATTTTGTTGAATAAAAATCATTAGCAATACCCGCCCCTCCATAGAAATTGGTTATATTGTCACTTTTCCTGATTCTTAACATCCATTCACTGCCTCCAGTATCACCTTTGCTTACCATAACAGGAAAATCGTCAACTTGTCCACTTGCATTTGTTCTTACCCAAGCTGATATTGTGAAATTTCCTGTGCCAAATCTTAATGTGGCATCATCAGGGATTTCAATATCGGCGTTTAATCCATCAAAATAATAGGAAGCACTTCCTAACTTCTTGACAACAGTATCAGAGATAACCGCTCCGTCCTCAAATCCATTATTAGAATTATTGCTTGAGTCATTTGCATTTCCATCTAGAGGCCAGCAGCCTGCTAGGCCGATAGACATATTGTCAATTACTGGGTCTGCATATCCTGCTATTTTAACAGTATTTTTATTTATACGATTAAATCTTAATTGGCTTTCAATTATAATTCCTGTTTTATTTTTTCCTGTGTCTGCATCAATTATAGTGCCAATTCTTTTAGTATATTCAGGAGTGTAAACAATACATCCTATATATTTTTTTGTTTCGCCTAGTGTACCTGAATTATAAGTTATATAATCCGAGCAAACAGCATTTCTTATAATAGAAAGTTCTTTGTTGCTTGTGATAGTATCATTATTTTTGTCTGTTTGTGTGCAATTCCATTCACGAGTATTTTTAATGTTGCCAACTACTTTAAGGTTGCAAAGACTGCTAATTGAATAAATTGTTCCAGTTTCCGTCAGTATCTCTATCTTTGTATTATTTATTCTTCTAAATACACTTCCATCATCAAGGATTGTTTCGTTTATTGGCAGAACATCAGGTTTTGCATTTCCAAATATACAAAACAATTCCAACGGATTCCAGCATAAAGCCTGTACACTACTTGACAACATTACTACCATCCCGATTAACATTAATATTCTCCTTTTCATGTTCTTATGTCCATGCTTCTATCCTGTCAAGGCATACTGCAAAACCAGTATTGTTTGTTCTAATCGTTATACATCCACTTGCATTCATACCAAAATAAGAACTGGAATTAAATTGCAATCTTGTATTGTCAGTTAAGGTTATGTTGTTGTTGCTGAAATTACCATAGTTGAAATCATCAGTAGTATCCAAATCAATATTGGGGTAGTTTGTAGTCCAGTTAGTTGCATTGTTAGCAACATTGAAATCATCAGTAGAATCTAAATCCATGTTTGGATAATTGATTGTGTAGTTAGTGGCGTTGTTCGCTACATTAAAAGCTGATTCAAATATATTGCTCAAGTTTCCAATCCTTAATACTGAACCATTAAACCCAGAATCTCCAAAGAATGATGTTATATTTCCATATAGGAATCTGTCACCTCTTACATCATAATTAGTTGTGAAATTAACAGAATTGTAAACAGCGTTGATAGTTTGTACCTGATTCTTTCTCTGAAATATCTTGGTTGCATTAAAGAAAGTGGAATTAAGAGAACCATAAAATGCAGAAGAACCAACTACGGAAAACTTATCTAGGGTTAAGTTGGTTAGGCTATCATTAAGATAACCAATTCTAACTAACAATGTTGAATCTTTTGGCATCAGTATTCCAAGTTCTGATGAAATGTTCCACTGTGCTAATGTTGCATTATCTCCTTTCACTAATGTCTGATTAGTTGCATTATTCTCAAGATTCCATGCTGACAAATCAACACCAACTTGAGCATCTACATATATTTTCATTGAGGCGTTTGTATTGTCTATGTAGCCTATTATTGTAACATTATCTATAAGGTGTAATGTGTTATTGGTTGCATTGTTTGCTAAGTTCCAGTCATCAAGAATATTTAAGTCCATATTCGGATAATTAGTTGTATAGTTTGTAGCGTTGTTTGCTGTGTTAAAAGCAGAAGCATCTGCGCCACCTGCATCAATACCACAAGAGAATATCCCATCGCCATCACTATCAAATGTATTACAATTCGGAAGGGATGGGATTCTTAGGGTTGTGGTTGCATCACTTGGAAGTATGTTGCCACCAGTCTGATTCCACAACCCAGAGCTATTTATTAAATTGATAGTGACTACAATATTTTCATTCCTATCAAAAACAAGTTCTGTGCTTTGAACTGTTACAGCCAACAATATAATCATAAATATTAACCAATAACCTTTCACACAATCAACTCCTTAATCTTATGTTCTATGACAGAATCTTCTGCAAACTTAATTTGCTCTTCTGTCCATCCTTTCTCTTTCAACTTTGTTTTTTCCTCTTCGGAAAAACATCCACTGTTATGCGGTGGGCATACCATTTTAATCAACTCCTCTCTGTAAGGTAGAGAAACCCCACCCTTTAGGGTGATTACTTTAAAATGTAAGTCATTTTGTTGTGTTATTCTTGTCTTTTACCCCTGCCCTCAACCTTTGAATGTATCATTTTTCTATGGTTTAAAATGTTGGGCTTATCCCATCATCCATTTCTTTCAATTGTTTCTTTGATTTCTTGATTGGAGCAATGCTTGGCTTGAATGTGTCATCCAAAACATCTGAAAAACCCTGTAACTTCCCTTGCCAGTTGGATTTTTTTACAACAGCATTGTCTTGTTTATACAATCCCCTAGCATCTCTTTTGCCATGCACTTTTGCAAGCCTTATCTTCTCTTTCTCATACGCTTTCTTGCGTTCATGCTCAGCAATGTCGGTTGTCTGAGGCTTTGGCTTAAACAAATCTTTCAGGAATGACTTTATCTTTTGCCACATAACTACACCTTTGTTAGTTTGAATCTCTGTTTACCAATTTTTACAAACTTTGTAGGTTTTTTCTTCTTCTTAGCCATACCCATTGCCTTTGGTGGTTTAAATCCAAGAGCTTGGAAAGATGCAGACTGTCCCTGAAATGCCCCTATCAATTGCCTTTGAGCGCCTTTCTGCACTTTCGTTGAAATGGGTTTATTTAGTGGCTTAGTTTCAAAAGAAGATAATATCCCAGAGACTACTGTGCTTGGCTTTAGTTTTTTTAGCTGTACCATTTTACAACATATCCTCTGGCTGTTTCTTCTTCAACAACTCTTCCATCTCTTTTACAAGGTGGGATTCATCTCCAACTTTCAATTCATCCCTCAGTCCTTTCTTTGAACTGAATATTACATTCATTGCCATTTTGTTTTACCTCCGTTTAGTTTTTTTCTTGGTGCTTTTGTTCAAGTCCTGCAATGTATCTATTACCATCCCTGCACCCATTGTCATTGCAGCTGGCTTAAATGAAGTGCCTAATGTTGCCAATGGTGCTGCATCTCCTCCAATGTCTTCAACAAGATCTGAAGTAACTCCCAAACCTATGCTTGCTGTTCCCAAACCGATTGCTCCTTTCACAAATTTCTTTTTAACCATCTTGTACCTCCGTTGTGTTTATCATGGCCCTAACTTCTGCTTTGCCACCTCGCCCCCTATTTCTCCAAATATCTCCCAGCCTTTATTGACTGCCTCGATTATCTGCCCTGACTTATAGAAAGCATATATCAATGTGATGAACGCACCAACAACAATTATTATCATCAGCCCATACATTGCTGCAATCTCGATTGGCTTTCTGTTCTTGTACTTGTCAGCAGCGTTGATAAGATTGTTAAGTGTTGCCTGCTCTGCCTCAAAATCCCTTGACACTTCCAGCCCAGAACCCTGTATGCTGTAAACAACATTCTCTGGGTTGCCGATAGTTGTAACCTGCAATCCATTCTCCTTGGCCCATAACATAAACTTGTCATCCTTTTGCAGTTCATTGTCACCAGACTCAACAATGTATTTCCTGCCAAGCACAGTATTACTCACTGGATAATACACACCCTCTTTTATAATAAAATCATACATTGTTGTATTGCCGAACGATGCCTGGAATGGAAATACACAATCAGCGGGCGGCTCGTTTACTCTCTTCCCTCCAAATCCTAATGTTCCAAATGTCTTTAGTTGAGGGTGCATCAGGTTTTTTTCAAAAACCTTTTTTGCTTTCTTTATAGTCACAGTCACCCTTCCGCCTTTCGTATACTTTCTTTCAAGCAACCTAACATTAAAGGTTGTATAATACCATAAATACCCCAAGAATCCAACAAACAGAAGTAATTTTATTATGTTCCATATCAAACTTAATATCTCTCCAGCAGCAGGTCCTGCTGAAGCAAACATCTGGTCTAAATCAAATATTACCATTTTCTTCTTACCTCCTTAAAATCCGAATACCTTAAAATTCTTTTTTGCATTTTCTTCCATTGGTTTTTGCTGACTGCCTACGTGCTCTATTGAATGCTGCATCTTTGTCATTGCATCCAATGTATTCTTTTTGTAAGCCCTCAACAATGCCATATAAATTGGGTTTTCTATCATTGCATAGGTCATCTCAACAGTCCTTGCATCATACACATTCTTTAAAGGGTGAAGTAATCTTGACAATCTGACATTGACATCCCACATCAACGAATTAATCTGGTCAAGATTCTCAATATAAGAAAGGAATACATTTGCATTGAGGAATGTCTTGATGTAACCTATTGATAATCTGATGTAGTTAGGATCAAGCAAAGCCCCTTGCTCTAGCTTAACAGCGTTGCCATTTTGCATAACTGTCTTATATATCGGCTTATAATTTTCAGTTTGATTATCCCATTCATAACCCATCAATAGCTTTTCAAGATGCTCAAGAAGTTCAGAAGCCTCCAAATGCTTGTTTAATATGCTGCCTTCATGTCTTGCTGGTGCTCCCTGCAGGAATCCAATGTCCTGCTTGTTCTGTTCCATATCAAATTGTTTTTTTATTACTTCGTCTTCGTTCATCTTATTTCCTCTTCACACAAAGGGCATACTCCAATATACCATATCCCATGTAGATTACACCTTTCTTCCATTGGAAATCTTCCTTATAGTAAATGGTGAAATCAAAGCTTTGCCTGCCAATTGTTTCTTTGTTAGTATAACTCCTGCTGCCAATTCCCCGAGTCCAACTGTCGAAAGGCTTGGCGTTCCCCTAAATGGTCGTCTTCCTTTCTTATCTTTCTTCTTTTTCTTTTCTCCTTTCAATCTTCTTGACTTGGGGAAGAAGAGAGGAGGTGGGATGAATGATGGTGGAAGTTCTTTTGTTGTTCCAGGTTTAGGTGGCGTACCAACAAAAGGAATATCAAAAACAGGTTTTTGTGTAAGGGTTGTATCAAGCAAAGGTATTATATCTTGTTTTGGTTGTTGTCTTGGTAATACATCTAATCTCGGAATTAATTCTGGCTTTAATCTTTGAAGTGATACCAACCTCTGCTTTGCTTTTTGTTTAGGTATTTGGGTTTGTGCCAATGATTGAAATGATTTAAGTTCTGGAAATATGATAAGCTTTTGCTTCTGTCTCAATTTCTGTCGCTGTTTTTGCTTTGCTTTCTGTCTTGTAGAAGGTCTAACCAATGGGCTGAGTAATGAACCAGTATCCTGTTTTACTTTTACCTTTACTTTTACCTCCTCCAAAAGTAATAACTTAGCTTTTTGTTTTTGCTTAGCTTTTTGTTTTGATACTTGCTTCTGCTTTGTTTTCTGTTCCAAATGCTTAAATGAACTTACTAATACAGTATCTCCGCTTGGTTGATCTATGTCTTGAAATTTCTTTGTTATTTTCTTTGGCTTAGTAATAGTTATATCTTCTTTGGGTAGAGTCCCTTCAACCTCAAAGAAAAATGGTTTTCTCTCAATTATCTTTCTGCCTGGTATCTGCACTTTTATAATCTCTCCCCTTACTGCTCCAGGTCTTGCAGCAATAACTTGGACTATCTCAAAGCCAGGCAATAATGGCCTAAACTCCAATACATCAAATGTTTTACCACCTATTCTTATTCTACTCTTTGGTTTTTTTCTTGATGGTTTGCCTTTGACTTTCGTTAATTGTCTGCTTGTCGCAAATTCTACTGGGGTGAATCCAGTTATGCTTTCCCTAAATAATGTTTCAGTTATTCCAGTTGGTTGTTTTCTTCCACTAGGAAATACTGCAAACCTCTTTCTCTTTACACCAAACTGCAATGCCTCTTTTGGAGTCAAGAAAACTTCCTTTGTTGTTCCCGATGTTATGTCAAATATTTTCCCTTTCGGTACTGGCAATTCTTCTGGAGAAGATTTTAGTTTGCTAACAAAAGGCTCTTCATAGAAAGTTCTGCCTGTACCCACTCCCACTCGTTCTGCCTTTGCAGTAAACTTTGTTTTTGTTCTAGCTAAGATTGCATCTGGAAGTTTTGTTTTCCTTATGTCAATACGAAAAGGATCGCTTTTGATAGGCACTAAAACCTCAGCACCAACATCCACAATATCCCCTTTCTTGATAATACCTTTTCGCTTAACTCCCTTTAACTCACTCACTAAAAACTGTGTTGATAAATCTCTTGGCAATGATATATCAGGAATTATACCTTCACTTAATACTGGAAGCTTCTTGTCCAATCTTCCTTCCAACGCCATCTCATATTGTATCTCTGCTACCCTTGCTCTTGTCTTTAATGCTGTAGTCTCTCCAAACTTTGCACCACCTATAAAAGCAGCTGCCCTTAATGTTTCCTTGCCAATCACTGCGCCTTTTGCTTCTAAAGTTGGGGCTGTTGCAACTTCTGCTGTAACAACAGCACCGAAAGCAGCAGGCAAACCATACTTTATAGTGCCAGTCAATGCTGGCTTGAAAGGAATAACCTTTGCAACTTTCCCACCTGCTTTTGTTAATGTAACCAATTGAGATCCTTTTACAACAGCGCCAAAAGCAGCTCCTACTCCAAAAGTAACTCCTAATTCCGTAGTAGATTTTAATGGTTTTTCTCCAATCTTTTCAGCTGTTGCTTTTACAGCTCCAACCCCAAATTCAGAAACATCAAATAATCCTTTTATCTGTCCAGAAACAGTACCTGGCTTACCAGCACCTAAAAATTCAAAAGCCTTGCTCTTCTCTACTTTTTGTCTTATAGCCTTCACATCTTTCAATGCCTTTTTAGCAGATATAGCAGCAGGTAAAGTTATAGGCATAAGAAATTCTGATACTTTTTCTTCTGCTTTCTGAAATGTTGTTTTAGGTTGAACAAACTCAACTGCATCCTTAGTTCCAAGCAAAGCCTGTAATTGTTTTTTTGGTACTGGTGGCTTGTCAAAGACTGAAGCTGGAAATTCTCCAGTTGAAACTCTAGCACTTAATTCCATACGCTGTTGTTCTCTTTGTCTCTCAAAAGCTTCAGTATCCAAATAGAAAACACTTGATTGTTGTGGCAGAAATTGACTCTTACCTGATTCCGCAATGCTTCTCAAAGTCTGTGGTGTCTGAAAATCCTCTGGCAGTTTTCTTGACTCCCTTACTAATCCTCCTGCTGTTACTTCTTTTGATGCTCTCTCTGCTTGTCTTTGTACTTCTTCCCTTCTTCCTGGCTTAAACCTTTCAGGGTTTAGTATCTGTTCTCTTAATGATTCTCTTTGAGAAGCTTTTAATCTTCCTGCTGCTATTGCCTTCTCGACATTACGCTGTTGTTCTATCTGTTCCTGTGTAGCGCCTGTTATTTGTATTGTTGCGCCTGTTTCTGGAGAAGTCTCTGTTGTTACTGGTTTGCCTCCCCTTACATCTGGAGAAAAAGAAAATCTTGGTTCTTTGACTGAACCTGCTGGGGCAATTGTAAATGAAGGGCTACCCCTTCTTAATTTTTCTGCTTCACTCTTTGGAATATTTTTTGCTACGAATTGATTGCTTTCCCTGTCTATGACATCAACTCGTTCTTCTTCACCCCTTATGGCATCAAAACCAATGCCTTGCTTACGTGAAAATGCTTCTGCTTCTGCCCTACTAGAAAATCCTTCACGTCCTACTGTGAAACGAGACATTATAATCCTACCTCTTTAATTTTTTCCTGCATTTTTTGCATAACCTACGATTTGAATAATGAATGCTGTTGCAGTTCCTGCATATGCTGCAGTTCTTGTATTTCTTATAAATCATTGACTACCTTGATGCTACCATTTAGTTTATCTATAAATATACTACTATTTTGATTAAAAGTTTTAAGAAATAACTAAAAGAAATAATCAAAGATTATAATATTTAATCTTCTCTTCTTTTTATAAATAATCTCATCACTATCATTATAACAAATGCACCAGCTGCTGTCAAAGCTACTATTGGCAAGAAACTTGATAGAGTGGTTTGTGTTGCAAGCCCATAACCAGTTGCGTTCCTTGCAGCTGATCCGTACAAGTAATTATAAGAAGCATTTAACTCACCTGTAACCCATTCAGATTGTCCAGCAGGCCCTCCTTCTGGACTTGCATTTATTATAGTAACTCCAGCTTCTGCTATTGAATAGTTTGCGTTTGCACCATCACCACGATTAACTATAGTACCATTATTATATAGAAGAAAAGTACCTGTACTTACTCTTTCTGCGGCGGGAATTACAGTATTGTTTCCTTGCCAGGTTTGTGTGACATTGCTGCCATTAGCTATAGCATTAGATTGATCTGGAACTAAACTTGTGTCCCTTAAAGTTGTAACAAGAATGGTTATGATAACTATTATAACGACCGCAACACCCAAAGATATTGCGATTCTACCTAAATCCGAGATATTAGTTTCTTCTGGCATTTACGATTTCACCTCTAAGGAGAAATAGAAGAGGCATTACACTATGCCCCTATCATCCCCTTATTGCTGCTTTTGCAAGAAGAACCTGATTACAATTCCTATAACAATTGCTCCTACTGCTGCTAGTGCTACTAACGGCAAGAAACTTGACAAGGTATTCAACGCTGACAAACCGAAGTCTGTTGCGTTCCTTGCAGCTGTGTCAGCTGTGGTTTGATCATCCCTCAAGGTCTGCACGATTACAGCCATAACAACTATAACAACGACTGCTACTCCAAAGGAGATTGCAATGTTGCCTAAGTCACCAATTGTAAAGGCTTTTTTGTTTTTCCTAAGTTTCCTTAGTTCTTTTCTCATTTATTAAATCACCAAAAAGGGTTAAGAAAAAGAATACTTAAATATAGAAAATATCCGCGAGGTAGTAATTGGGGGGGTAACTATACTCACTTAATGGATACCCTTTAATGGATACCATCTATATTTATAGTTTCTATATCTATAATAAAACAAGAAAATGCCGACGGTAACTATCAAAGTTTATCAATGCACCCGATGCAAATATGTATGGAAAGCAAGAAATAACAGACCAGTAAGATGTGCTAATAAAAAATGCAGAAGCCCTTATTGGAATATAGAAAAATCAG
>VAPA010025953.1_pt1 | contig 31688 bp, 30 predicted proteins | sample 3395041 | NCBI WGS metagenome assembly VAPA01 (sample SAMN08290432, study PRJNA428436) | hydrothermal vent metagenome | isolation source: Deep-sea hydrothermal vent chimney | place: Indian Ocean: Southwest Indian Ridge | depth 1973 m m
ACAGTTGCAGAAATCTTACCCAAAGTTGGACACTCTTTAGATCTTCTTTTGATAGGTCCTTAAATATACCAACACTTCAATGAATATTGAGGTTGAGCTGATTCGAATAAGACCTCACAGAGTCCACCCAGTGTCGTTCCTGGGAGTACATCACTCTGGTGTCCAAGATTGTACAATTAACAATGAACGGTACCGACCAAAACAGAGCCTCTTCGTCTGTGGAACCTGCGGATTTCGTGCAAATGCTGACCTGAATGGAGCAATAAACATCGGTCGGCGTGTCATCAAGCTCATCTCTTCACTTAGTGATGAGAAGACTGGACTAGGAGTTTGGCTTCTCCCTGGTGAGAAGACCATCCCGAAGACCTCAAGGAGCAAACGTTCTAAGAGGAAGTCCTCACTCTCTCAGAGGAAACCAGCCTTAGTGGGAGAGTCCGTGGCTGAGTACTGTGATCAGACATCTCTTGAGATACCTGTGAGTACTAAAGACCCAGCAGTGGTAAGTACTATGGAAGAACCGTCTGTATCTAAGATGACTGGTGGTCTTGGAGTATCGCAGCGGACAGAAACCAGATACCGAGGGAGGAACGATGTTCCTGTGAACTTGGACAAAGCTCACGTCACTTCGAATGACTCTGCTCATTTGAGGGCTGGCGACAGTTGTCGTGGGAAAGGTGGAACACAGAAGTTTCTATCGGAGTTCACTCACTCCTAAATTAGGAAACAGGTCTTCATAGCCAAGCTAGGCCACCGACCCAGGCTAAACGGGCCATCCACCAGTTGTGGTTATAAGAATAACGGAACTACAAACTAATGTCGTTATGAATAAGGTCTTAACCTTTAGTCATTAGGCGATTGTGAGTAAGATGAGTCTGCTTGGACCAGATGACTTCGACTTGGATAGAAAGGGTCGAAAGAAGAAGCTGGCAAAGGATCTTTCTCCTTCAGTGGTGAAGGAGATTGAGAAATGGCTCGATAGGGAAGATGACCCTGGAGCTGTTAGGAGAGTATCAGAGCTGGTGGGTCCAGAAGAGGCAGCTCGTTTGTTTGCTCGACGTCGGCAGCAAGGAAAAAGGCTGAAGCCCAAAGACCATTTACTCGAAGACTGACGAAGGGACTACATTGACTACAAATTCACGCCATCTTGACGAACGTACAAACCAAAGCACCATTAGAACATCACTGGCATTCATCCGTACTGTAGATGCAGAGAAGAGGACTCATCTAGCAGTACTTCGAACAGGAATAGGAATACTGACTATTCCAATGTCCCTGTTGACGATCCTGATTGCTACATCTAATTACTACTCAGTCAGTGAAGTTTTTTCACTCTTAGTCGGCCTCATTGCGATTGCAGCTCTACTCTTTGTGATTGGGGGGTATCTTGTCTATTCATCTCTTACAAAGATACGTGGAGATGACCGCCTTCGATGTAGATGTGACGACCTCTCACATTTGGTGTCAGAGTTCGATAATCACGATTAGAAAAAGTCGAGCCCCAGGCGAGATTTGAAAAAACCATAATGCGATGATGATGTCATAGACTGGATGGTAGTGTATGGCATTAGCGACACTTGCTGTAATCTCTCTATATTTCGTGATTAGATTACTTATTCACTTGAACAAGGATATAACACAAGCTAAGTCTGGAAAGTATAAAATCGTTCTAGGAATTTTTTGGCTACCTCTCGGGACAGTAGCCTATTGGTATTCGGTAATAAATTACGTTCCATTTTCGATGTGTTTGCCGCCAATGCATGTTGCTGGGTTTCTGGCTTGGATAATATTTCTAGTCGTTGATTGTTTCCATCAACTTCTGATGCTATCTAAAACCCCTTGAAAACTTGAACCAAGTTCAATAACAAAAGAAATGCTCTCAAATCCAGATGCTTTGCAATCGTTAGTAAAATAAGAAAAAGTGGAGCCCCAGGCGAGATTTGAATTCTAGTCTAGTCCTCATGCCAATCTAGAACCCAATCTGGTATTTCGGTAGGTTGACTGGTTCTAATCCATTTTATCGCAACCCAATAAATTGGTGCAAACAATATGAGAGCAATTAGATAGATACCAAATATGACGAGAGTCATAACAACAACAATACCAACACCAGCGATTATTTTTGTAGCCCATGGTTTTTGTAACCATGCCATCAAACTGGTACAAAGAGTGAGGGACCCAAACACTAGCATGAGTGTTCCAACTATCGTTTGAAAGGAATCAGGGATTATTATTGAAAGATAAAATGATTGAAGCCCAAGATAGATGTCAAGTGCTCCTACTAGAATCAGTAAGACAATCGCATTTTGAACTTGGGATGATCTATAATCATTATCCAAAGATATTTCCTCCAATTACCAATTTCACTATCACCTCATCTGTAGACATTCATGTATTTTATTGTTGCAGTTGAATGAGAAAAAGTGGAGCCCCAGGCGAGATTTGAATTCGCGCCCCATGGCGCACATGTCCATGAAGTCTCGCGGCCTCCTCCTCTGTGGGAAACCAACATACTGATAGTTTCTTACCAAGGAGGCGATCTAACCAGTCTGAGCTACTGGGGCATCCGTAGGGCAACCCGCATTGATGATGGAAATAAAGCTTTCGTAGTTCACGTACTTCTTTGTTTGAAAGCAGACTCTAAATCATCCCAATCTAACCCAAGAGTTTCACCAGCCCAATGAGTACGGCGATGACATATCGGGCAAAGCGTCGCCCATTCATCTGGATTCAGTGTACGCAGATATTTTTTTGATTCAAGTAATCTCTTTCTGTGTGGACGTAAATCTTTCCTGTGAACAAAAATCCGCATATCGTCTGAGTGAGTTCCACAGAATCGACAGTTCTCTCCAAAAATCTCTCGACGTAATTCTTTAGGGCTTATGTCCTTTTGTTTAATTAATCCCAAGTATCTCTCTGAGGATTTCACTCTAGCATCAGGTAGTGCCAAAGGTTCCTTGGGTGTTTGCAACGATTTGTTGAAATTCTCACTATAGGATTTAATGTTCTTCCATGTCATTCCTTGATTATTCATTAGCCAGTGCGTTCCACTATGACAGGTACCACATAATGGCACGTAATCATTCGACTCTAATGATTTCAGAACTTTTAACCTGTGTAGAACCTCTTTGGGGTGTTGTTTCCCATCCTTTCTGTGAATATGAAGCAATCTTCTTTCTTTACTCACACCGCATAATGTGCATTCTGTCCCCCACATCTTTTCTCGCAGCTCTCGAATTCTCTGAGCTGTCTTCTTCTTGTGTTCAATTCTGGCAAGTCTTCGTTCTTCTTCTGATTTGAAATGCTGTGGACTAACTCCTCCTCTCTGAATACGTGATTTCCACCCTTGTTCTTTGAAAATTTTTCGAACTGGATTTACTGATGAGAAACCGGCTCTCTCTGCGATTTGTTTGTGTGTTAAGCCTTCGTCAAAGTATAGACGTTTGACCTCCTCTGGATCCAATCTTCCTCTGGTTCTTCTTTCCTGAAAATCACTAGGTTTTGCAGTCCCCTTCTGACTCGAGCCCCACCGCGCGTCCCATCCTTGTTCATCAAATATTCGCCGAATAGGTTTTGTAGTCTTAAAGCCTAATTTCTCTGCAACCTTTTGCTGAGTCAAACCTTCTTCATAATAGAGTCTATGAATTTTACCCGTTAGTGTATCAAGTTCTACTTTACGAGGAAATTTCTCACTTGCCGTATCTACCACCTTTGACCATTCACGCTCAACCTGACTTGCATAGTCCTCCTTATTTTCCAGTTCCGCCTTCACTAAACTTTTGAAATGCTCACGCTCCTCCTCTGACAGTTCAGCAAAGAGGTTCAGGAGCTTTCGTCGTTGCTTCTGCTCCTCGGTTTCAAACTCAGAGAGGATCTTAGTGACTCGTTGCATCTCACCAGTCAAGGGATCCTGAACGTAATCGTAGTCATCGTCAGCGTCCATCTTCTCATCCATTATGTCTTTGACACGCTTTACAAAGTCCTCTAAATCCTCAGGGAGTGATTCATCCTCGGCGGATGGTTTGTTCTCCAACAGCTCGGTTTCAACCTCTGTGTCCTCATCCATCTCAGGCTCAAGCGTTTCATGCTCAATGGAGTCTTCCTCAGCCTCGTTCTGCTCATGTGACTCTGTTTCTTCGTAGGATTCTGGAGCATATTCCATGTCCTGTTCCAAATCTTCAGGACCTGTATCTAGATCAGAGGTTTCTGTGATAGTCCCCCTGGTCTGTTGTTCCTCATCTTCTTCAGTTGCAGTGAATTCACTAGTCTCATGCTGGTCCTCTCTGGATACTTCAGGTCCCGGATCTGAACGCCCCTCGCCTACCTCCTGTAAGTCCTCATCAGTTTCGGAAACCTCAGGACTGGTGCTTGAGGGGTCGTTACCATGAGTTTCATTAGTTTCTGACGAAGTGAGTGTTTCACCCTCTTCAGATTCCTGACGGGTTATTCTGTTAGTTCCTTTTTCGTTTACGGGTTCTTCAGATGATTCTGACTCAGTCTGTTGTTCTGTAGATTCCTGAGCACCAGGTTCCGATGCTTCTTGCGGTTCCTCCTCAGTTTCAGTTGCCTCAGCTTCTCCAGAACCACCCCTTGGTTCCATAGTATAGACCATTCCACCACCAGCGTCACCAGAGGATTCTGAAGACTCAGTCATATCTGAAGATGTTCCCGTATCATTCTCATTTGATTCATCGTCAGTTGTACTTTCCTTTGTAGATGCATTTTCCAACTGCTTTTCCATATCATTCACATAGTCATCATGTAAATCATCCCTGGTTTCGTCAAGTTCATGGTTTAGCTCTTTTTCAAATCCATCCAATTCTGACGACTCTTCTTCCATCTCCTTGGAAGAAGCGTCATTTTCCATTTCTCTCTCAAGTTCATCTGCTATGTCCCCAGCTCTCGCTTCATCCTCCATTTCTCTCTCGAGTTCTTTAGAAAGGTCATCAGCTTCCTTACTATCCTCATCCATCTCACGCTCTAGCTCATCAAGGAGGTCCCTTGCCTCTCGTTCATGACCCTCCTCGTCACGCTCTCCAGACTCGTAAGACCTCCTCTCTCGTTCATCAGTCTCTCCACCATATTCCCCTCCTTCACCCATCTACATCTCGCCCCTAGGTGGCCAACTCAACTGCTACTTTCCCCATCAGATCTTGTTGAAACGGTTCATTGTTTGGAAGCTCGAACGCATTCCACGCAGTTGAGACGATCCATTCAGCTACTGTTCTCGGATCTTCATCCTCTTTCGAGGCCTTGTTGACAGTCTTTGTGATCAACGAAACAAATGGTTGAGGATTACCATTGGCTGCATCACGGAGCGTCTTGTAGAACAGCTTGGAGAATCTGGGATTCTGGATGAGACTTTTCAAGACCGATGCCGTACTGTCGCTTAGACCCATTCTGCTTCGAGTTCTATATTGAACAAGTTCCCCAGAATCTGGTGAGGAGCGCGCTCTCGGTCTTGCCCGTTCAATCCTGTTGATTATGTCCTCTGGAAGCTCGGTATTTGCCCTGAGGTTGGTGTGTTCTCGGAAGACTGGTTCCATGAATACCTCAATCTCATTCTCAGTGATCCTATTGTCGGGAAGAGGAGAATCTAGCCACATATTGAGCGGAAGTATTTTGACACTCCTAGGTGAGCCATCACCCTCGAGATAGATTACGGTTTCTCCCTTCCCTAGCTGTTGAAGATGTTCACTCTTCTTCGCATCCACTCCAATGTGTCCACCAACCAGAACTCGCTCAGACTCATCCCCCAATGAATGCGCAACAGTGTTCACAATGAGTTTGACAACATCCACCATCAAGCGTGATGGAACTTGTTCAAGAACAATCACACCAAGACCATTCCCACCTCCAGTGGTAAGGATGTCTACAATTCGGTCCACAGCAAAATGACCCACATCAGGACCATAGTGGTCCGAGCCCTGAGGTCTTTTCAGCACGTAGCTAGCTTCTTCGAAGACCACGAGGTTTGTCATCTCGCGAGTCGGATGAGCCATCTTGTACATGTGCACTCCCATTGAGAGCAGCCCCATCAGAAAGGACCTGTCTTCGTCGGATGGGAGTTTTTCTGAGTCGATCAGTATGTTGTGTTCAGCAAGTTGGTCCCAAGTGATGCCCTCTTCAGTGTTGTACATGTCGACAAGGACCTTGTTTCTCAGCAGGTTTGACACCCGACTATAGATGGCCCCATAGAAGTTCTGTCTGACCTCGTCTCCGTATGGAATGTCCGTACACACCTCCTCCACAGCGTTCCAGAAGTCATCAAGGAGAATGGGCCTTCCCCTCTTGTTCGACTTGGGGTCCCACCCACTGTTCCTGTAGGTTGTGTGAAGTACATCATCGAGATGCATCCGCATCACCCGGTCGTTTGGCATCCAACTTGACAGCAGGTCTCCCAGTGCACGTATCCAGCTGGCGACCTGAACTCTAGGGGGAGGACGGAACATGTTAATCCTCGGTGAGAGATCAGACGAGGCACCCGCCTTGAATATCCAGAACGAGTCCGGAAAGAGATGCATCAATATTGTCCAATCCGAAGAGCGCCGGGGAACTAAGATGAGAACCTTCAGTCCACACTTCATTGCCTGAGCGACAACTGAGAGTGCCGTTGTCGTCTTTCCAGACCTGATGTTTCCGTAGATGGCCAGATGTGACTCAAACTTCTGGGGACGGAACCAAACAAGACTTGTGATTATTGGATGACCGTTGGCTCCTATCGGATTTCCCAGGACTATTGCTTTTCGAGTTTTGAGTTTCCACTCAGAATGGACCAGTCTTCTACCAGATGACTCGGTAGGAACCAGACGGGTCTCTGATTGGATGGGTTTCGGAACTGGCTTAGTGGCCGTCGAGAATTTCTCTCTCTTACTCCGGGCAATTCCTATATCGCACCTTGGCAGGGTGAAAAGGATTGCAACCTCTTCAGGTGTATGAAGAGTGGCTTTGCCAATTGGTCTACCTTCTATGACACGGGAAAATGGTCCAGTCCCTTTGTGTATCCGAATCTTCAGGTCTTTTGCAGGGTCACCAGGAGTGACTGTGCTCTTAGTTATTTCAAGAAGTAGCCTGATGTCTTGTTCATTCCGTTCTCGTTTTGAACCCCAACAAGTCACACTGATCTCAGCATCACATGCATGTTTGACTCTATAGCGCTGATATCTTTGATAGAGCCTGTCAGCCTCAGTAGCAGACGCGATATCAACCACGGTTGAGGATACCTCACCACCACGCGAGAACAGTCCCCCCCTTTTTGTCGATACTGTGTGTTGAGCCTTTTGCATCTTTGACTTGTATTCACGGCCTGTCATCACTCGTCTGAAGGACTGGGTGATTCCTGACGACACAGGCAATGCAAATGTCTGGAAGACACCATTCTCCATTCTAAGCAGAGCCTCTGCAACCACTGTCAATGGGTCTGATCTCTGGCGAGGGTCTTCTGCTGTAAGGAGTTCGCCTGAGAGGGTTCCAACGACACCTCTTGCAGCATGTGGAGAAGTAAGACGATCATGTTGTTGAAACCGAAACTTAGGTAGTAAGCTATCCAAGAGCCGCTGAAGAAGGTCCATGTTTTTACGAAGACTTTGAGCATTCCTCCCAAGAGTGAGATAATACTCCCTAGTCACTCCACTGATTCGTTCAAGTCTATAACCCACAGGCGCGCCAAAAGCCATCATGGCACGGACAATGTTGCGAAATGGTTCCCATACCTTTTGATCAATTGTTTCAGAACTTTGAATATAGTCTTCTGGATTCTCGACGACCTCAAAACCTCCAACCTGTTTAACAGATGTAGTGGAGTTTGAAACAGCCACTGGATAGTCAGTCTCAGGGAAACTCGTTTCATTAGCCGTCTTAGTCTCAGTCCGACCAAACCAGGGTTCTCCGCTTATCCGTCCAGTAAAGAGGTCAATGATGAATAGAGCACTACTCACGACTGCTATGGTGACAAGTAGTAAGTTTGGAATAACAATGAAGAAACTCACTCCAAAAACCACGAAGGGAGCCAGAAAACCTACAGGTGCAGTGTATTTCAGGACTCGCCATTCTCTTGCAAAAACCAGTGCAGAGATTCCCGCACCAAAACAGAGAACGGGAACACCTGCACCTATTGTCCTCATAATCTGGGGTGTTGCTGAAAGCATGTAATGGAGTGGGAACACAGCCATTCCTGCAAGGAATACTGTACCAAAAAGGACTGCCCCGCACATTGCAGCCAGTTTGAATATTGGTTTCAGAATAAATCCAAGCAATACTGTCATTTCTCCTCATTTTTGATATAGATGATACTCGTTCTTTGATAGTAGATGGCACAAAGAATAATCAATTCTCCTAGACTGGGTGATATGAGTTTATAGCGCTATATCATCGTGTTTCAAAAAGGAAAACCGTTCCGATGTTTACATAATGATTCTTATGCCTATTTTGTCAATTCTGAACGCTCATATCCCTTATTTTGAATATTATTCGGTACGAATGTGCACAAATAATGCTGAAACTCATGCAATTACAAGCTCGTGGTTCGAAGTCTTGAAGACTGTCTTCCACCTAGTCTCGTTGTTCAGTACGATTGGCTCACACAACTTCTACACCGAGAGTATGTACTGATGGGGATTGAAAAGAACCCCTCAATATCAGCGGCTTCTAAACATAGGCTTAGATGTGTACTTAGGTGGTTTATCCACATATTCAAGAAAGACCTCTATTCTGATATGTTCATTTTTGGTGAAAAAGTTTGAATTGACTATCCTGATTCTTGGTTTTTGTTTGAGTACGTTTTCTAACCATTGGAGGTTGAAGAAACCAAACTTTGACTCCTCAATGATGAGAACTCGTGTAGAATCCGCGGGTCTGGGACGAGTACCTGGCCTTCCAAGTACTAAAGGTATGTCTACTGTGGAATATTTGAAGATTGGTTCTAAACCACTCTCTTTCCAAGCCTTTGTCAAACGAATTTTAACGTCATCTGCTGGGTTTGGGTTTGTTATGACAAGGTGACCTGAAGGAATATTCCCTTTCTTCATGAGTTTCTTCCCCAGCTTTGTTCCTTCCTCGCTGGTCATGGTTCGATTTACTGTGAAGTAACCTTTCTTATGTAGACACATCGAACAGACGTTCTTGTTATTCTCATCGAGATATCTGAACTTGAAAGCTCTCTCTTCACGACAGACTGAACATTCGAAAAAGAAACCATGAGACATCTAATTACCTCCCACTCACTTGATTCACATCTTGCTTACCAGATAATAAGTCAAGATAAATGACATTGTCGGATTCTAAGACTGACTGGAAATATATCATATCCAGTCAATTCCATACTCTTCAATTGCTTTCTCCACAGGTTCTGCTATCTGACCTTTGAACTTCTGATAGACTGCTCTTTCTGCAACAAGTTTCACATTCAGGTTTCGTAGTGGATGAGCAACAGCAAAGTAATCAATTGCAGGACACTCAAGCAAACTGGTGATATTCAGCTCCATGTGACTGAGGGAATTGAATATAAGAAACTCCAACTTCTTTTTCCCTTTCAACGGTGTCAGGTCAATTGAAGTATGCCTATTTGCGCTGAAATTGAGAGATTTCAATTCAGTACATCCCTGTAGTGGAGCTAAATCGATTTGTCTGATATCGTTCTTTCTCAAGAAGAGTGTATGAAGGTTGGTGCATTTCGATAAGGGAGTAAGATCTACCTTCGAAAGCATCATATCTCCTAGATCAAGTACTTCTAGTGATTCACATCCGCTTAAGGGATTCAAATCTATTTCTTTAGTGAAAGTGGATGTAAGAATCAGTTTCTTCAGCTTTGCTAATGATGACAGTGGACTCAAATCAATAGATGCCATGGAATGGAATTGGTAGCTCAAGTCTAGTTCCTCTAGAGATAAGCAATCAGACAGTGGCGTTAGATCCAATGGTACTAGTGAATTCGGACCCGCTTGGTGTAAGACCAGTTTCTTCAGGTTGGTACATGAAGATAGGGGTGTCAGATCAAGTTCTCTCAGTTTGTTTTTTGACAAAATCAGAGATTCCAATTCCTCACAGTCGGATAGCGGCGATAGATCAATGAAGTAGATTGCATTGTTTGTAAGTACAATCTCTTTCACATATGTGCATTGTTTCAGAGGAGTCAAATCGCAAGTAGTCATCGACCTGTTGCTCAAGTCGATGACATTTCTATTCTCACGACAGAGTTGTTCAAGACTTTCTGTTCCTGTAAAGAATTCCCTTGTTCTTTGAAAATCAGCATCTGCTCGAATATCACCCTGTATATCTTCGTAATTGAATTGTAAATCAGGTTGACGGTTAGTTATTCTACGTGTAATGTCTTCTGCTTCAGGATGTTGACTAATATTGAGGACTTCCAAACCTAGAGTTATGGATTCGTTGCTAGAAGAATTACGAATTAGGACTTCAATTCTGTTGTCTAGGTGTTTCAATGATCCTGATGGTTCAAGATCCTCTGAGTTTTTGATTGTGATGAAATATCCAAGTTCTTCAAGGGCTTTCTGAATCTCCTTCAATTTGCCAATTGAGCAGAATTTCCAGACTTTCTTCGTCTTTAGTATCTCACTCCCGTATCCTGTATCCCACAAGAGCCTGAGATCGACACATAATTTGTTATGGATTATGATTTCGATGCTCTCCATCTCATGCTTTCTCATTTCCAAAATATCTGGTATGAGTTTCGATGCACGAGTATGCTTTAGTTTGGTGATGTCAATCTCAAGAGTCGAACCACCTGACTTAATCTCTTTTTCAAGCAAAGAGAATGCATTGTCGAAGATATCTTTACTCAACTGTTCAAGACTACCTTTCCATCTGGTTTCATCAAGTAACTCTCTTGGATCTCCCCAAAAACCAATCAAATCCTCCAAACCAAGTAGCTTGAAGAATCGTTGACGCGTTTCCTCTAGTTCCTCTCCTGAGAATTCGTCATTTTCAAAGAACTGTTTTGCAGTATGCATCTCAGAGAGGACCGATAAACGCATCAAAGGCCAACCATTGAGTTCAATTAATTCAGTCAACTTTTTTCTGGAAACATGAATATCCTCATTTTTCGTGTTTTCTCGAATAAGTAGCGATGTTGAATCGAAAGCATCCTCTACTCTCCAGTAACCAATCTCCAGCTTTTCAAGACGGGGATAGATTTGGTTCCAGATTTCCTTTTCCTTGCTAAAAGCTGGACATTCCATTAACGAATACAGACATGCTTCTATATCATTACATATCCAGTCCACAAGTGCATCTAGAACCCTGTCACTGTAGATTATATCAAGATGCTCAGCAAGTGGTCCTAATACCTCAACTGGTTCATCCATCTCTCTAACTGCATCTGTGATTGCATGCTTGTGGTCTTTCAGAGCTTCAATAAATTGAGGATTCTCTTTGTATTGGGGATGTTTTGATAAGGCAATATAGATCCAAAAAGTACCTTCAGAACCAGTTCTCAGATATTCAAGAAACCAATCACGAATTGGACCAATTAGTACATCATCTCGAGCGTATTTCAGAACATCTTCAACAAAATGCCAAGCACCGTCGTAAGTCACAGTGTCGATGAGAGTTGCTAATAGTTCCTTACAAGTTCCCAACTCTGAATCAGACATAATAATCTCAGTAATCTCGCTAGCTTCTTCGTAGGACTGAATTCTATCAGCAAGAGCATTCCTAACAACTTCCTCTGAGAAGAGAGTCCAATCACCTTTGAATTCTGAGATTGATGTCCAAAGTCTACTGTCTTTGAGAATCCTATCAGCGAGCTCCTGAACCTCCTTTTTCCGTCCCATTGGCCACCCTCATTATTTTCCCTTGATGAATTTCATATAGTCATCGAACATATCCGTTCTGTCTGCACACTATCTCCTTCTTCCTTTTCGAAGATTACGTTTTCTACGTAGATCCGCTTGTTTTTCTTTAAGTTGAGTTTTCATTTCCTCGGAACTTTTTTCGAATTTCGCAATTCGTTTTGTACCGTCTTGCACAACTACAATCTCTCGACCGATTTTCTCAGTCACGTAGTTCATAAAATCATGATACAATCCCTTTTGAACACCAATATCGCCCACTCCCTCTCCTTCTCTTTGTATGTTTTCCCAATGATATCCATGTGAATTGAATATTCTATTGTATTCACTCTTGTCATCTTCATTCAAGTCAACTATGTTTCTTGGTAGGACTGGTTTCATGTTGTTCAGAACAAAATCTCTGAGTCCTGTGAGCACATTAAACTCTAAGTTGCCAAGTTCACGGATTAATTCTGGAAATACAATGCGCTGTAAATCGCCTATTAGTAGAAGATTATTGATTTCAATATTCCCGGGTTCTAGAAAACCCAAAACTGATTCAGTCATTGATGCCTTTTCTTTAGAAGTTACTTCATCAAAGTAGACAAATCGAAAATTATGAGCAAATACATTTCTCACTGGTTTGAAAATGTCTAAAAACGCTTGAGAATAAAAACAAAGATTACTAATTCTCTCAAATGTTGGAGCTAAGATTCGTTCTAAGAAATTCCTTTCAGGAGAACTGAAAGAATCTAGATGCGGAATCGCGGATAAATTACAAATGTCTTGATGATTAAGGGAACCTTTTGATAATAGATCTTGTATCGTTTCCAGTTTTCTACCTGGATTGATTAAAGAGGTTGTAACGTCTTTCAGATTAGGCTCATTGTTTGTCATTAATGTATAAGTTGTGAACAATGCACCATGTAATGTTTCAATTCCTTGGATTGCTGAAAAGACATAATCAGCGTGGATTGATTCGTATAATCCATTTTTGCGGGGTAGTTTACCTGTCGTTCTATCAATATATTCATCCAGATATTTTCTATTTTGCCCATGCCGATAATTGAAGTACACCATTCTAGTTTCGGTTGCTGTTCTCATTATCCCAATAACATGCAATAATTTCTCTTCGAGTGTATTTGCTGGTGGCGTTAACTTCATTTTGCCTATTTCTTTTGACATAATAGAAACTCCTGAATATTGATTTAAGTAATCCTCCCCGATATTTCATTTGGAGTTTTATCAATATAAAGTGCATACTCACAATTTTCGAGAACTATTGTGGATGCAAAAAAAGCTCGCGGCCTCCTCCTTACCAAGGAGGCGATCTTTCTGTGGAGTAGTGAAATATTCCACTAACCAAACCAGTCTGAGCTACTGAGGCTTCCGTAATGACAATCCAATGTGTGACTGAGATAAAGTTTTCGTAGTCTACATAGAGGTTGGAAAAATCAAACTAGGCGGAATCAAGAAAGACTGACTATTTGAACAGATCATGTAGTTTAATCTGGTACTGTCCAAGCTTTCCGTCGTAGTTACCAGCAGTCATCTTAGTGATACCGGGGTGCTTACAGACCTCTTCGATAGCTACTTTCGTTGCCTCAGCAACATTCGCCTCGGTCAGACCGTTGATGACAATCTCCTGTACGAACTCACTTCCCTTTGGCACATGTGTATCAGGAACCAGTGCTCTCAGTGTGGGACAGAACCTCTCATTTGTAGATGCAAATAGGACTTTGTATTTTGATGATGGTTTTGATCCAGAACCCACGAGACCACCTGGGAAAGGAGTATAGGCACCTTCTACTTTCTCGATTGCCTTCACTGCAGCCTTTCCACTGTTCATCCCGCTCTCGACATCCTCACAGGTATAGATTATGTTTCCTCCAGCAACTCCTTTCACCCGACCAAACATGTTCTGCATCACACAAGTCCCACTCATCCTTGGAATGAGAAATAAGACCCTCCCATCAATGGGCCCCTTCTTGGTTTGGAAACCATCTCCGAACATGGCAATTTTCTTACCAATCTCGTAGCGGTCCTTCGGTTTCGGAGTGTCATCAAATGCGGACGCTGTCGGGCTTGTCAACACACACTGTCCGAGTCGTGCCAAGAGTTGTGGCTCCAATTTCTTCTTTGACCCAACAGCAAAGATCACACGCACTCCTGGACGCCCATCTGGGGTTTCATCAGGAGACATGATGTACTCTATCCCAGCCTCTGCAGGGGCCATAATTACTGATGTGCCAAAGCCAGTGGCTTCAGTAGCTGTGGTTCGTGCCCACTCCTCATCATAGGCTGTGATTATCGTTCGATTCATATGCATACTGAATGCTTCAGCAAAAGTATCTTCTATAGGAACTCCGTTTATCTCCATAATAACGCACCCAAGTGTAAAAATTCGAAGGTCTACCGCCCTTTTCTTTTTTCCTACAGGCGTTGGAGAACCGTAAAAGCATTTATGACGGGGATTATTTCCAGAAAACAAGGAGGATGGACTCATGACAGTGACATTGTCACTACGGGAAACACCTGAATTACCTCTGGAAGCGGATTCTATTACTCCTACTCATTTTGCTGGAAAGACTGCCAATGCGATTGGGGAGCTACCCCTGCAACAAGGCAATCAGGTCATACAACTCAAAGATTTCTTTGACATCAGTGGAGAGAGTGGTCCAACACCTGAAGAAACTGATATCGTTGTTAAAGGTGATCTGAGAAAGGTGAAGATGATTGGGAAGGAGATGAACGGAGGAAGACTCACTATCGAAGGGGATACAGGAATGTATCTTGGAGCTGAAATGATTGCTGGTCGTATCCATGTGAAAGGATCAGTTAGTGATTGGGCTGCAGCAGAAATGGAAGGAGGCAACATCCAGATTGAGGGTGATGCGGGAGATTACCTCTGTTCGGGCTATCGTGGTAGTACAGATGGTATGAAAGGTGGACGCGTCTATGTGGCTGGTAACGTAGGGCGTGAGATGGCAGCGCATATGCGAAAAGGATTCCTTGCTGTCAAAGGAAACGTTGGTCCACAATCAGCAATACGTATGATGGGTGGAACTGTGATCGTTGTCGGTGATATGGCTGAACGTGTGGGTGTTCAAGCTACAAAGGGAATGATCTTCTGTCTTGGAAAACTAGAGTCCTTATTCCCAACCTACAAGTTCAGTGGTAGTTCAGATAGAGAATTCATTTCATACTATCTTCGATATCTGAAAGAACGGAGGCCCGATTTTCTTTCTGAGGATATCAAATACTCAGAGAAGTGGGTCAAGTATATGGGAGACTTTGCCGAGGCAAGTCCGGGGGAGGAGATATTCATTCGGGCTTCGAAGAACCAGCATTTGATATGAGGAGAGAGAGAGGACATGAAACTTAGTGTAAATGAAGGAGCATTTGAGATTACCAAAGAGATTATGGACCAGAAGGAAGACATGGATTGTACTGTCAGTGAACTGAAGAACGGTACAACAATAATTGACGCCGGTATAGAAGTATCGGGAACCGAGGAACTCGGAAGATTAGTGAGTGAGATATGTCTGGGTGGATTTGGAGTAGTCCGACACACCAAGATGCACATTGGGGACATGGATTTACCTGCAGTCGTTGTGAGTTCTGACCATCCGAAGATTGCATGTATGGGATCACAGTATGCAGGCTGGTTAATCAACGAAGAGGGTTACTTTGCCATGGGTTCGGGTCCAGCAAGAGCGCTTGCTCGTGTTGAGAAGAAATTGTACAAACACCTTGGTTATGAGGATGATGCCAAGGTTGGAGTGATTTTGCTTGAAACAAGAGAAGTACCCCCAGAGAATGTTGCTCAATATATCGCAGACAAATGCGGTATTGCAACCTCTGACCTCTACTGTATTCTCGCTCCCACGGCATGTCTTGTCGGTTCAATACAAGTTTCTGCTAGAGTTGTTGAAGTAGGTATGCACAAACTGCATGAGATTGAATTTGACCTGGATAGAGTAAGGTCTGGATATGGTGTCGCTCCGGTTGCTCCAGTGGCAAAGAAGGATGCCAGAGCCATGGGTGTTACAAACGATTGTATCCTATACGGAGGTCGGACATTCTACTTTATCTGCGATGATGATAAGGACTTGAAAGAGGTCATTGAAAAAGTTCCATCATCCTCATCTGAACAATATGGTCAACCATTCTATGACTTGTTCAAGAGTGTAGGAAATGACTTCTACAAGGTTGACCCACTTCTATTCAGCCCAGCAGAGATCACATTCAACCACATTGAGAGTGGCAAGACATACCACGCTGGTGAGCTGAATCCAGAGATTCTCAAACAATCGATAGAAAAGACAAAGTCGAAATAGAGGTCCTATGTGACGTCCATCTCTTGGACCTCTTCCTTCTCTTTTTCAGTCGCGGGTACTAGCTCGTCAGCCTTTGGTATTGGATTCTTGAAAGCCGCCCATATCATCACTACCCCTAGAAGAGATATTATAGCGCAGATGATAAATGTCAGGAAGAAACCACCTGTGAGGGGGATGAACCAACCAAAGAATACAACGAGGGGCATCGATACCAGCATAATCAGAGTGGGTTGTAGCGAGTACATTGAGTTTCGAATACGATTGGGTATAACATCTAACATCACTCGTTGAGTCAGAATGCCTGCAATGGCACCAAACAGACTGAGAGCCACAAAGAGAATGAATAGAAGAGTTACTGGAACTACTGTCTGGACAGGTATCTCAATCAATGGGAGATTTGTGAAAGGAATAAGAACAGTGAAGAATTCAATTGTTTCCGGATCTGTGCCTGCTTCTATGCCTGGGAAAAGATACACTATTACTGCTAGTACTAGATAAAAGATGACACCCATGAACTGCAAGATTCTGAATCGAGGGATCCATTTCTTTGGTTCAAATCGCTTAGCCAAAACGCCACTTCTTTCATTCGCTAAAGCCTGTGGAATAAAAACTAAAGTTCTGAATGCACTCACAGCCACTAATGTGACAAGAAAACTGAAGTAGAGGGGAAATAGAATAATGTGCCACCATGCAACACTGGTACTCCAAAGCACAACTTCACCAAGAATGATGAGTGTGACAAAACGGGAGGACCAGAGGAATCTAAAGCCATCCTTGAGAAGCGACCCATACTCTCCAATGGATAGTCGTTCATCCTTTTCATCCTTGACACCAGGTAGGTCTCTGACAAGTTTGAACACTATGAATGCCAGAAACACAGCAAAGACTGACTGTAGACTGAAGACCCATGTTTCACCATAGAAGAACGCAAGCCAAGACCCCGGAAGTAGGACTAAAGTTGATGAAACCTGCCACACCATTCCAAGCCTTCCTTGAAACACACCGTACTGTTTGCGATCCTTGTCATGCGGCATAGCGACACGGTAATTGTTGTCAAACCATGCGTTGAAAGCACCACTCTCCTGCGAGGACCCAAGTCCGAAGAGTGCGTATATCGTCAAGTAGATCCAAAATGGTGCTGGTGTGTCCTTCACAATCAAAGATGTTAGTCCGAACGCAACTGCATAGCACAGAAGGGCTGAAGCTATCACGTATCGCTGGCCAATCCAGTCTCCGAGTGCTCCTGTGGGATAATCGAGCGCAGTCTGAACTGCCATCTGAATGATAACGAGAAAACCGACGAGTGTGAGTCCTGCAAAGTAGTCACCATTACCTAGAGACTCGGCAATGTAGATCATCCAGAATGTTGTGCTGATTTGAAAGCTCGCTGCAAAAGCTGGTAATAAGACGGATAGAATCTTGACTAGACGGACCACATCAGGAGTTGCCTTGTCTATGCCAAAGACACGGGCATATCTGCTTTGGACTACCTTGATTGATGGTTCAGTTTCAGACTCACAATCCGCTGCCATATTCTCAACCCGAACACCACTGTATATAGAAGTTGATGCTAACGCACGAAACAAGTCCTTTATCAATTAATCACTCACCATCATCGAGTGGTCAGTTACAATGAAAATCACCGTTCAGTTTCGAGGGCCTTTAGCAAAACAATTCTGTGATGGAAACATCGAGCTAGAGTGTAAAGAGGGAGCCAATCTCCTATTATTATTGACCAAGCTGTTGGAGAAGGAAGACAGCGTGAGAGATGTGTGGTCCAATCCTGAAACGATGGACCGTGATGCGCTAATCTTGTGTAATGAATCAGATATCGGTCTCACAGGAGGGCTTGAAACAGACTTGAATGACGGTGATATATTGGTCGTTCTACCACTGATTCATGGAGGTTAGACCAATTTAGCTCCAATCTCGATTGCATTAATATCAATCTGGAGCGCTTTTGCACTGATTAGGTCAGTCACTGCTTTCTGAAGAGTTTCAATAGGGAATAGACCAGACTTTTTGACAAGTGCACCCAGCATCACCATATTTGAAACTAACCTGAGGCCCAACTCATCCGCTGTCTTCATAGCTTGAACCTCTACAATTTCGTAGTCGTCCTTCACCTTCTTTGTGTTCACCAAATCTGGGTCGACAATGACTACACTACCCTTCTTGGCACCTTTCAGATAAATATCCAGCGCTTTTTGGGACATCACAACGAAATAATCGGATTCTCGAACTTTAGGGTACTTGATGGGTTGGTCACTAATGATGACCTCACTCTTTGCGGCTGTACCGCGAGCCTCTGAACCATAGCTCTGACTCTGAACTGCTTCAAGACCGGCATAGACAACAGCAGCATGACCAAGAATCACACCAGCTAATACTACTCCCATACCGCCAGTTCCTGCAATACGTATCTCAGCCCTCATTGTCTATTACCCCTTTATCTGACTCAGTGTTAACTGCAAAGCCTCAGTATATGGAACTTCATCTCGATCTGCAAACACTCCTAGGTCCATTCCATCCTTTGTAGGAACTCTCTGGTCAATTGGAGCACCCTTCTTTCGGACTGGGAATTTCTTGAACCATTGAATCATTTCAGGAGGACCTCCAGCATGAGTTCTTCGTCCATATGCTATGGGACATTGAGATATCATTTCAATAAATGTGAACCCTCTTCGTTCAAGGGCGGTTTTAATTGATCGAGCTGCCTGTATTGGATGCGCTGTTGTCCATCTCGCTACATAGTTAGCTCCTGCTGCAGTAACTAGTCTTGCCAAATCAAATGGGCGTTCAGGATTTCCGTAGGGTGTTGTAGTTGTCAGGTCTCCAGTGAATGTTGTCGGACCAACTTGTCCACCGGTCATCCCGAAGATGTAGTTGTTACTACATATGACTGTCAGGTCCATGTTGCGTCTGGCTGCGTGAATGAGGTGATTTCCTCCGATTGCAGCCAAGTCGCCGTCTCCACTTATCACTACGACTTTCAGTTCCGGATTGGAGAGCTTGAGACCTGTGGCAAATGCAATCGCCCTACCATGCGTGGTATGGAGTGTATCAGCCTTGAAATGGGGTGAAGGAATCCAAGCGCCGCAGCCGATACCAGAAACAAAAGCGAATTTCCTCAAATCCTCATAACCCAAATCACTGACAGCTTTTAGAAATGCATTTATGATTTCACCATTCCCACAACCAGGGCAAAATGGGGTAGCTAAGGTTTCCTCACGTAAATATTGCCTAGCAAAGTGTTTCTGGGTCACCATTTGACAAACACCTAGCTAAGCTGAGGGTGGTAAACTAATAATTCATTCCCTAGGGTATCAGACCATCAGCTCTCAATTCGGATGTGGCTTCACTAACTTTATCGGGATTTCGTTTCATCCAACGGAAAAGTATCTCTCGTTTTCGATTGTCATTGGGAGCTGCAATAATCCCCCATTTTGCCATTGATACTTGATTGAGAACACTGAGTCTCCATAATGTTGAAACTCGATTTGACTTTGGATGAAATATTACTGATTCTAATAATGGAGGTCTGCAATGAATATTCAGTTTTCTAATGAGTTGATATTCATCTTCTAAAAGGGACACGGGGTTGTTCAAGGCGCTATCTAGTAGTTGCTTCGCAAATTTAGCTTCTGTAGGTCGGTCTGATTTCGATAACTTCCTAAGGTCCCCGATTGAAAATCTTAGAGATTCAACCAAACCTTTCTGGGGTGCTCCATATTTGTGGAAAAGGTATAGATGTTCATTAGTGATTTTTTGCTCGAATGAATATTGTTCGCCTTTTACCTCATCATAGAGAACTGCGTTTCTGGATATCCTGATTGTTCTCGTCTTATTTGTGATAGTTATCATTCCATCCTCAGGAATTACCTCCTCCAAATAGGCTCTCATGACCTCAGGAGGTCCATTCAGGATGAAATCAGGAAGTCCTACATTTTGTATTGACTTGTCGCCGGATGGAATACCCAACTTGATCATCAACCTTCCAAGAACATGAGGATACCTTACTCCAACAATTTTCTCTCGAGGTATAATGCCAAAGAGCTTGCTCTTCTCCTTGAAGTAAGAGAAGCTGACATCTCCAAGACTCCTCACAAATTTATTTACAATCTCAATTCGTTCTGGAGTGTGTTCGTGATATCCTAGAAAGTTCCACCTGTTTCCGACATGACCATCAGATGCTGTGATAGAGTAGAGTCGCGCCATGAGAATGAGGAGTTCCTCACTATCCAGAATCTTGGGATTCCGGATCTGTTCTTGTTGTCCTATCGCACGGATATTTGGACCAATCTCTTTCAAGTCCTTTCCAATCACATCAAGAATGAAACGTAGTGATTCACCATAGAGGTAGTCTTTGTCATGACGTAGATCAGGTACAACGGTGTGTTTTGACTCTCTGTGAGTAGTATTGACCTCAGTAATCTGACGCAAGAGTCTACTGAAGATGTGATTTCCACGTAGATTCAGATTCTTGTGTGCTGTTCCAATGAGCGACTTCCTGTCATGTTCATCAAAGTAGAAACACTCTCCATCAAATAAATTCAGAAAATCATACGGCGAACCTTCACGCTTCCAGATGTACAATGTTCGATTGACGAATCCAAGTCTGTACTTGAAAGAGTCCTTGGAGAATTTGTCATTGATGACCTGTTCGATCTTTTTGAGATTGCCTTCGACAGACTTCTCGACCTGACGTAACCATTGGGGGTGTTTGTACTTCTTGTAGGGACGAAACTCGACAAGAGCTAATTTCTCGTCTTCAGAGGGGAGAAATTTACCTAGTGTTGTTGCTAGAGTCAATGGCTCAAAACTTTCGTGCTGTTTGAGCGATCCAAGAACCTCATACAATTCAAATGGTTCGACAAGATGGGACTTTGCTTCAAACTGTTGATTTGAATCACGTTTCCTCAACAAACGCTCGTTACTGGCGAGTTGATGAAAGATATCTGGGACGTGGTGATAAAACCAAGGAACGAGTGCCCCTCTGGGAATGTCAAACATTTCACTCAGCTTTGTGAATGAGGTTGTAGGATTCGCTGCTCTCATCGCTTTTACCTCAAAATATGCTCGCGCATAACGATCCCTTGTTTCAAAGTCTGAATGTTCAGTGACATGTTGATGACGTTTTAAAAGAGAGAGATACTCGTCAAGTGAATTGGGCATATACAGTGTCCTTGTTTCGTTTATCTTGCGAGTGACATTGTTATCCCTCAATCTGCCTTTCTCGAGCAACCACACGCGATGTATTCCAGTCGGAGTCTTTTTCTGCCTAAACCAAGCCTTGATGGTACCCCTCTGAACTGAGAACTGTTCTTCAAAGAGCCTCCACTTCGCGCTATCTGATAGGTGTGATAGGTCATCAGTCGCGAGTATCTCCTTAATCCTGTAGTATATTCTAGCGCGATTGTCGTCAGTTTCAAAGTTCTTGTACTCTCGAACCTTTGGATTGATTCTCAATAGAGTTTCATATTCTTCCAATGTAGAAGGATGGTCTTTCTGGTGCTGGATCTCGTTGTGCTCTCTCTTTGTACTGGATTCGGTGTCAGATGAATAATGGGTACCTAAGACTTCAGATTGGTGGGTTTTGTCAAATTCTCTGTAGATCCTCTCTATTTCCTCCTTTGTGGCTAGATTCTCGTTGAGTTTATGGAGTATCTTTTTTAACTCATCGAAGAACTCCTCACGAATTGGTGAGTCATCGCGAGACTCTCGTGAATCCCTCATTTGGCACACCCCTCCGCATCAACAGAACCCTCAAGAAAATCGAGTAATATTCTGACATCATTCTGCAATCTGAACCATTTGTGGGGATTCTTTACTAAGACCTTTTGTTTCTCGAGAGTACCACGGATTGGCTATTCCTACTGCCATGCAACACATAGTAGCGACGTTTAGCAGGTCTGAAACATAGAATAGAGATGTTGACATTAAAGGAACTCTTAGAATCTGACTTGCTATCATCATGAGGCCGGCAGCTATCAAGAGTTCGCTTCGTACTTCTTTCAATCTTCCAGTTTTCCAAGTTATGATGAAAGTAATCATCATCATAATACTGATGACAAGCAGGATAGGAATGGTCAAAATCATGATAATTGCTTCAGATGTTCCAAGAAGTGCTATTGATAACCAGTACATAGTGAGTAGAATCACTGTCCTGGTATGATACTTCTGATACGATGGTGTCCAGATTTGCAGGATTGCACCTAAGATTGGTACTATTGCTCCACCGATTACCATAGAACGAAGTCGAAAGAGCTCTAGTGTGGGTTCTAAAACACCAATGTTAGGTAGAGTCAGTAAGAGCGAACTTAACGCTTGACACATTCCAGATATTGCAAAGACCAATGGAAGGTCAGTCATGAGTCTAACTTCCTGCTTCAACCATTTCCGACCTAAAAAAACACTCATTGCTGAAGATAATATGATCGTCAGGACACCTGAAAAAATTACTAATTCTGTACCTTGTTGCATTGTTTACACCACATAATATTCCTGTTCGTCGTCGCGCTCTTTACCAATTATCCTCCCCCACAAATCAGTCACTTGTTCAGTCCTAAATTTCCAGAGGAGTACACCAAGAGGGATGAATGTTAGAAAGAACATCACAAGTGTGATAGTCATCAATCCACTGTTTGAGAAGATCATATCCGGACCTTGGATAACTGGTTCCGGACCAATCTTGAAACATTCACTCACAAAGTTGATGATGGTATGGACTGCCATCGGTCCAATAAGAGACTTCGAAGAACTGAACCGTTCATAGTAAATGCCAAAGAATATCCCAAGAATCATGGTGAAAAAGACCATTGTGGCTATTCCACTAATTGCTTCACCACCTATGGCTCCATTAACGAGAGGCCAACCTGCATGCCATAGACCAAATATGATTGCGGATAATAGGATTGATGAATTAGAACTTAATCGTGTTTTGGCTGCGTTCAGCAGGAGTCCTCTGAATAGAGTCTCCTCCAGAAAGGCATTAGTCAAGAAGAAAATAAACATGTACCCAAGTATTTCTTCATTGATAATATGTAGTTGAAGAGGATACGTGGGATCCACGAAGACCGCGAATACAATGGTCCCACCAATATCAATCCCGATAGCAAAAATAAGACCAAGCAGAATTCCGATTGCTAGGCGAGAATGTATTTTATCTCGTGACAGACCTAGAACTGAGCCTATCTCTTGGCGGCGATGCTTCCAGAAGAATCCGAGAATGATTAAGAATGGAAATAACTTCGAGGGAAAGATGTTCATCCAAGTGCTACCAAGACCGAGCACAAATTGGTCCACCACCCGCCAGAGTACTGCGATTGCTAGCATGATTCCTCCTAACTTTACGAGACCAATAGACGTCCATGCATGGGTTGAAGCAGACAGTTCGGACTCGACTCTCGTTTCTGGAACTTGTGTTGTCGACATAATATTGGCCTCTAATCTTGAATGAACTATGATGAGGTGGTTGTCAATACAATTTAAGCACCGATAGATTGAGAAACAGAGGAATACATCCCAAACGCGTAAATACTCCTGTTTTTTAAGAAAGATGAATAAGTTCTATTTACCATCTTCCGGTCAGACAAGTCCTTTACTCATTTGAAACTCCCTCTAACCTTTTTTATAGCCAGATATTCTCCCATTCAACCATGAAGAGTTAGTTCATCCGAGAGTCTAATTCTTACTGAATGTGGTTGTTTCGAATAAGATACGAGGTTAAAAGACTTAGAACAATATCAAGAGTTATGAGTGGACTAGGGATGTGGCTCAGCTCTAAGGACAGGGCCATACTGAAAGCCCTAAGGAAGACCCGTTCTTCTCATGGGAAGTCCGCACTCCCCCAGAGGACACCAGTCTCGAAGGGGGAGTCTGTGGCCGACTGCAATGACCAAACGACTCTCGATTCGTTTGCGAGGAGTGAAGACCCTGCCATGGTAAATGCTGTGGAAATACCGTCTGCCATCACACCCTCTGGTGAGTGTGAGTCGATGCAGCGGACAAAAGCCAGGTCCCATCGGAGGAACGATGTTCCATTGAAGAGGGGCAAAGCTTGCGACACTCTGAAATGCTCCGGTTTTTCAGAAGCTGGTGACAGCAGTCGTGAGATAGGTGGAACACAGAAGTTTCTTACAGTTCACTCATAATTGTAAGAAACAGGTTTTACTGTGCTAGCACCAATTTTAAAACGACTTGATTTTGCCCTCCATTCTGAATTAGTTTACTTTAGTGGTGAAACTAAATGTCTGATGTCGCAGCGATGAGAGTCTTCAACCGTGAACTTGCAGCAGTTGTTGGTGCAACGGTTGAAGTAGTAATAAGCACCGGCAAGACCTATTCAGGTACTCTGAAAGGTATTGACCAGAACAGTCTGAGTATAGTCCTCTCTGATGTTGTTGCTGACGGTGAAACAAGCATTCCGAAGATCTTTCTTTATGGATCTAGCATAGTTTCATTCTCAGTTGCAGAGAGAGAGGTTAGCCTCGAAGGGCTAGCAAAGGAGCTAGAGAGAACATTCCCACCAGGTGGGGTGCAGTTCTATCCCGATACGGGAATAATACTCGTCATGAACAAAATCCGAATTTCAAAGGATGGTATTGAGGGAAGTGGCCCTCTCTATGAGCGAGTCGCAGTCATTGCAGATGACTGGCTTAAAGAACACGGTCTAGCATAGTAATTGCCATGAACATGTGAGCATGTGACGCAAATACATCCTTGAGTCAAAACTAGGCAAAACGAGGTTTTTCGCTGCGACGTAGAACCCTTATACACGCTAGAGAAGTTTTCGAAGACCGAGCTCCTCAATCTCTCTCTTTTTGAGCTCCTTTTTCGGTTTTCGGGTAAGTGTTCGCTCTAGCGGTTTGAGTCGTTCTTCCCATGAACGTTCTGATGATGCGGGAACCTTGCCAAACGCACGGGCTCGTGCTTCTTTTGAACCGATAGTCGCTGTCTGTGAGCCGATTATACCAAATTCAGCAAGACGTTTGGTTGTTGGTGAGAACCTTTTTTCTTCCTTTGATCTGGGAAGTAGTTGAGGGCTCTTTACACCAGTAAGAATCAGCATAACACGGAGGATCCCACTGAGCCTCGGATCTACTCTAGCACCCCAAATAACATTAGCATCAGGACTCATCTTTTCGGAAACCAGCTCGCCTACCTTGTTCGACTCAGCCAGACTCATATCCGGCCCTCCAGTGATGTGAATCAATGCTCCAGTTGCACCACTCCATTCAACTTCCAAGAGTGGACTGTTTAGAGCGTTCTTTATTGCGTCACTAGCACGATCTGCTCCAGTAGCCTCACCTAGTCCTACTAACGCGACTCCACCATTACATATGATTGTGCGAACATCGGCATAATCAAGATTAATCAGACTAGGCATTGTTATTGTTTCAGTGATTCCCTTCACCATATTTGCTAGGACCTCGTCTGCAACTCCAAATGCTTCCTCAAGAGGTAGATCTGGAACAAGTTCCATCAATTTTTGATTATCAATCACTACTGCAGTGTCTACGTTTTCCTGTAAACGGGCTAGACCAGCCTTTGCTTTATCAATGCGTGTTCTCTCGAGGTTGAAAGGCATCGTAATAACGCCCACAACGATTGCATCATTGTTCTTTGCAATCTCAGCAACAACCGGTGCGCTACCTGTGCCTGTACCTCCACCCATTCCTGCAGCAATGAATACTAAATCTGCATCTCGTAGAAGTTCCGTCAATCGCCCAGTCGATTCCTCTGCAGCTGCTCTTCCAACATGCGGATAGCCGCCTGCACCCAAACCTCGAGTAATTCGTTCTCCAATCAGGAGTTTTCTGTGCGCCGTTGTGACAGCAAGATGTTGACGATCGGTGTTTATCGCGATACACTCAGCACCTTGAATACCAATAGTCATGAGTCTCTTCACTGTGTTGTTACCAGCGCCACCACAGCCTATAACAACAATTCGGGCTTGGCCCATATCTCGGACTGTAGATAGACCTCGTTCACCACGACTGTGCTCACGTGCTTCATCAATCAACGATTTCATTATCCGATAACCCCGCTCATCCTACCACTTTTACTCATACTGGACTCCCACAATTCTCGTTTCAACAAGTCGCGGATGGCATTTCGAATGGCTTCTGATCTGTTGGGGTAGAGTCCTTTCTCCACCAAGCGCTGGATATCTTCAACAATCCTCTCGGGCAAGTGCACAGCTATGAGACGCATGTATAGTCAGTCCTCTGAAATATTGAGGAAATAGGGAGATATGAATGTGGATATTACTAGGAGCGCATCGTGGTATGTCTATATTTTGTAATAGATTGTACGGGGGACTACATCGCAAAGATAACAGACGAAGCCTTTGCTGATTCCATATCCGTCAGGCTATGGAAGGTGGTGATACCGGGCATTGGAAGAGTAGAACGCAGAAGTTTCTTTCAGTTGAACTTCACTCACATTGAAAGATTCGGGTTATAAAGAAGGGAGAGAGGAAGAACCCTCTCATCTCACTACTTTCTGCGACCAGTTCGCCTAGCCGCAATGTTTCCCACTTTCCGACCAGGTGGGGCATGTCTACTTACTGTGCTTGGTCTACCAGGTGACTGATGAGAACCACCACCATGAGGATGTGAGCATGCATTCATTGCAGCACCTCGGACAACAGGCCATTTTCTAGCCTTTCCACGGGTGTGATGCCAGACTGCTCCAGCTTTCAAGAAAGGCTTCTCTTGACGACCGCCACCAGCAACTATACCAATTGTGGCTCGACACCGTGGACTGAAAGCCTTCTGTCTGCCACTTGGGAGTCGCACCATTGCCTTTGCCTTGTCAATAGACACGATTGTGGCTGCAAGACCTGAGGCTTTCACATATTTTCCTCCATCACCAGGGCTACCCTCTATGTTATAGACAGGTGTGCCTTCAGGGATATGTTCAAGCAGCAGAGTGTTTCCGTTTGCCAGTGCAGCGTCTTCGCCACACTCAACTGACTGACCAATCTGTGCACCCTCAGGAGCAACTATGTGGTGTATCTTTGATTCACCTTCATAGCGAATCTCAGCCAGAGGAGCTCCTCGACCAGACTCATGATGAAGATTCATAATTGTGCCTGCGTAGGTCTTGTCTGGAGCCCACTTGGGATGTCTAGCTGGTGCTATCTTCTTGTGGCTTGGGGATCTCCATTGAGTTGTTCCGCGACCTTTTCGTTGAACTAATATCCTACGCCCCGTCAGTAACCCCTCCTTGATATGAGGGTGTCACATTGCGCCTTTACAAAATACAAATTGTCCTCTTTTTGTGAAATATAATATTTCCAAATTAGCATATGATTCACCTGTAGTTTTGCAGGTCCGGTCTAGCCTTACCTATTCGTACTACAAGTGGGTGAAACTTACAGTTCCTTTTTGAACCTTATTATTTAGCAATTACTGATTTTCACCGTTGTTTTCATCTTTAGAGTCAAGGCCAGCAAGTTCTCTTTCGGTTTCTCTTCTCAATTCAGGACGAAAATTCATCCATTCTTCAACCTTGGCACTCTTATGAATATCATCAGGAAGCATTTGTAAAGCAGTTCGCATTACATCCCTCTTTCTATAGATTTTTCCTCTCCTAGAGATTGATACTCGTGATGACTCAATATGATATGTGAGTTTCATGAGTTTTTGATTTGCATGCACGCCCGTTCTGCGAAGAGCTTCAATCTCATCATTCAATAATCTGGATTGGTTAGAGAGAACAATTTCTTTGGATGGATGGATTTATCTGAATGATTGATTCACGGAATCCATTATGAGAGGGGAATCACATCTGACAGCTTCATTCATGATTAGTCTGCCTACTATCATGGCTCTGTTTAATATGGCACCAGATACAATGACCAACGTGATGGGTTATCTCCTTGGAGGCGTATTACTGGGTTGCTTACTACCCGATGTAGATGCTTCGGATGCCAAGGTGATGCATGGATATTGGAGGCCAATCGGTCTTTTTGGAAAATACATATTCTATAAACCAATGACGTGGATTTTGAGAACTCGTTCTGACGCATATCGAGAGAAACACCGCGGATATTTACACTCACTTATTGGTTGTTTTCTCGCAACGATTTTCTTTGCGATCCCGATAGCTATCATATTTCTACATTCAACATATGTACTGCTTCTTCCCTTAGAAACGACTATTTGGGTTTGGTATGTATGGATTGGATTACCCTTTGGTTTTCTAATGCATTTGGTTGAAGACAGCTTCACAAAATCAGTAGTACGATGGATTTTTCCTAGTGGTAGAACCTATTCAAGTCAGACAACCACTGGAAAAAAGAGTGAGTACAATCTTCTATCAGCATTCATCGTCACATATGGCATTCTCACAGTTATTGTATACATGGCGACTCCCTCGTTTATTGTTCTATTTGGGGCTATTCTTGGATCCCTGGTTTTGTTGGGTGCGCTTTATGCGGCTAATCCGATAATTAGTAGACTTTCAAAGTAGACTGGTGCCAAGTATAAATGACCGGAAATAAATGGTGGATAGGGAATCACCATGAGAATAGCAGCCTTTTCCGACTGGCGGGTTCAACCCTTTGAACCATTAATAGCTTGGCTTGAGAAAGTGAAGCCTGATCTCATTCTCTATGCAGGTGATGATACTGTACGGTTAGGCGGACTGACGGATGAAGCTCTTGAACTCATAGCATTGCAATCAGTAGATGAAGAGAAGGGACTATTGGGACTCACCTCTGAAACTTTCGAAATTGAGTATGATACAACTCTAAGCAAATTCAAGAATTCGTTGAAGGATAAATTTCAGAAATTAAAACGATATCGGATGACACCTACGGGTTTGGTTCCTGTCACCGTTGTTTTCATCTTTAGAATTAAGATCAGCAAGTTCTCTTTCGGCCTCTCTTCTTAATTCAGGACGAAGTTTCATCCATTCTTCAACCTTGGCACTTTTACGAATATCATCAGGAAGCATTTGCAAAGCAGTTCGCATGACATCCTTCTTTCTATAGATTTTTCCTCTCCTAGAGATTGATACTCGTGATGACTCAATATGATATGTGAGTTTCATGAATACTTGATTTGCATGCACACCCGTTCTGCGAAGAGCTTCAATCTCATCATTCAATAGTCTGGATTGGTTAGAGAGCACAATTTCTTTGAGTTCTTTTGCTAGAGAAGATACAATGGGATTCATCGATTGTACAAGTTCGTCTAAGGTCGTCGGGGTTAGGTATATCTCTTCTTTGAAACCGTTTTTCAAATCCTTTTCTACACGAGTCCCATATTTTTCAAAGAGCGATAAATGGTCATCAGTTACCACTGACTTGAAACCATATTCCACTTCCTTTGTTGGATCTCTGACAACAACTGAACGATCCCACGTAAAATATCCAATATTCCGTAGGTATTCTATTGTGAAACAACCATCTTCAGGCCACAGGTTACTGAAGTAGACACATATTGTTTGCAATGACCCATTCATAATGAATTCAGGAAGACCAGTGTTCAGAATGCTTTTGTCACCAGCTGGAAACCCTCTTCTTCTCAAAGCTCGACCAAATGCAGATGCAAATTGAATTTGGTGGACTTCGTTATCAAGGGATTTTACATGATAATGAACATCTCCGAAGTCCTTGGAGTGTTGAATCACTATTTCTCGGCGGGCAGGATTCTTCTCAGTGTATATGAATTGAGAATACACCTTCTCGATATGACCATCCGATAGTCCCAGACCAAAGAATCTGGCAAACATCATATCGACAACCTCAGGATCAGTCGGAAATCTTGGATTTCGAATTCCCCCTTTTCCCTCGTATTTTCCACCACGAATCCTACCAATACAATGGATCTTTTCCTGCATATCGCGCACTGTTTCTCCTGTTGTATCAAGAATGAGATGAAGGGTCTCAGCACGTAGATGTTCGTCCTGACTCTCCCTGATGTCGCTGTATCCAGTTCCCTTTGCTGATTCTCGGTCTGTGAGTTGGTCAATGAGCCTACCCAGGTCCGTATTAGTGCTCAGACCTAGCCTTGCTCTCATCTCATGCATAAGTTTGAATTTATCATCAACAGACTTGAAGTAGAAGAGCTCGTTGTCATAGATGTTCATCCAGTTGTATTCGGACTTGTCTTGATGTCGGATGTAGAGTTTCCCGTCAATAAATCCCACACGGACCTTCATCTTGGAACTTTCAGTAATACCAAGAAGTTCATTCAGTGAGGTTTCTACTTCCGTCAGCTCATCCTCAAGCACTTTGGTAACCCTTGTGCTCCAAGTAGATTGAGAAGAGAGTCCCATCCACTCGACTCTTGATTCAGAAGGAGATGAAGACATGACTTTCTCAATACAGCGAGCCATGTCCAAGGGTGAGATGCCCTCTGAATCTCCTAGATGTTCAAAAGCATCACTGATTCTAGATGGCTCAATCCGGTGTTCTTCTTCAATCTCTGAAGGGAACTCGTAGACAACTCTGTTTGCAATAGGAATTGGAATCCATTCTCTCTCTTTGAATAGTTTGCTGATGATATCCTTCGATTCATATCCGTATTGATTGGCTATCCTGATGAAGGACCACCCATCCTCAAAATGTAGTCGATGAACCTCATCAGAATCAATCTCAGTTTCCATCTTGACCTCAAGTGGGGTCTTCCAATCTTTCTCATTCAAAATACGATTGATTGGTCTTATCGACTTGCATCCAAGAATCTCAGCAGCTTCCTTCTTGGAGCGCCCCTCTTCAACACAGATACGATAGACTTCTTGGTGGTCAATGTCTTTCTCAACACCCCCCACCGGTCTAGGTTTCCACATTTGGGTTTTGAAAAGGTTTTGAATTGCATCCCTTGAAAAACCTAGAACTTCAGCTACTTTTCTTTGAGAGAACTTTTCTTCGTAATATAGTCGATGCACATCTTCAGGGTCCAGATCTCGGAAACTACAATTCTCAGTATCTTGCAGTATCTCTGATTCTTTCTTCAATTCCCTGACTAACTCATCTCTCTCGCTCTCAGTAAGTAATTCACTATGAATCTCCCTAAGAAGGTCTGCTCGTTCATCCTCAGATAAGGTCGTTCCAGCTTTGTTGCTTTCTTCAACTTCTTTCTCTGACAGGAGTTCCTCTAGAGAGTAGAGTCTGTCACTATCGCGTTCTTCACTTTCATCGAATTCCCTATTTTCCCTCATCACTACACCTCTCTGGATTTGTTAGATGATTGATGAATAGGGAAACATATCGTTCAGTTTCTACAGGGCTCGTTGAAACGTGATGTTTTCGGAGTAGCCGCTCTACCAGAACCTGAGCAAGTCCACTGCTTGGGTCGAGATACTCTTCGAGTTTTTCTGCAAAATCCTCTGATTCTGTGACATACTCAAGATTTCGGAGAACTAATGGATTTGGTTTCCAAGTATCAATTACTGGAAAAAGTGGCCTTTCTAGGTGTTTATGGCTCTCATAGAATGGTCGCATCAACTCAGACACAGATTGGTTGCTCAATGCTGTTGTTACATCCATGGATTGGAAGCGATTCACCTTGATATTCACAGCCTGTCCAGCAAATCCTTGGTGGACTAT
>VAPA010188947.1_pt1 | contig 31546 bp, 32 predicted proteins | sample 3395041 | NCBI WGS metagenome assembly VAPA01 (sample SAMN08290432, study PRJNA428436) | hydrothermal vent metagenome | isolation source: Deep-sea hydrothermal vent chimney | place: Indian Ocean: Southwest Indian Ridge | depth 1973 m m
ATGTAGCCGCCGACGTAGTTTGGCGAGTGGCGCGGAGTAGTTTGGCGACAATAATCGACGTTTATAGCCTTATTTATCCCCTTGTCTCTACCCCACGTAATGCGCTTAATACCTCTACTGCTTGCCCACTTTCTTACCGCTATTTTCATTTCTTTGGTGACGCTCCCGTGTCCAATGTAAATGACTATGTTGTCTTCACCTTGTGAGTGCGCGTAGAACTTAAATGAGCCTCCGGGAAAGGTAAGCCGCAGAATCCATCCGGTGACAAATTCTTCGACTTTTACCTGATCATACATTTCTACTGTATAAGGCATCTTTAAACCCCTTTTAAACAGCTCTTGCGGTTGTTGGATAGTATTTTACTTTGGGGGCGCCTGAAAGCCCTGGTGCAGTCATAACAACACCTCTCTCATCATCGCCCACAAAAACAGAGACAGTCGGTTCGAACTCTTTTGTTGATGACTTGATTGGCATATCTCCCATTCTTACGTGCAATTTACTTCTTTCTCTAGTGATTGAATCCGTATCACTAGATATGATTTTAACGCCAGTGGTTTCGAGCATAGAGATTTCTACTCTCCTTACATCATTTGCCTCGAAATCGAACCATCCGTCCTCAAGAACAAGGCCAGTAGGATCGCTAGGCTTAAGTCTGAATGTTTCTCTATTTGCTCGCCCTGGAAATGCCGTAATCATTCCATCTGATTCAAACGTGAATGAAATTTTGTCGATAATGTTGAGTACATCATTTTGCACCACCGCAGCAACGTCAATGTTAACCAGTGAAGGTGAGCTAGCAGCACCTTCATCGTCAACAGTGACAAGCTGAAACGTTAAGCGCTGCGCGGTTGTTTTGCTTGGAGACGTTGCCGTAGGGCGTGCAGGGTTTTCTAGGTCAAGTGTTACTGTATCGCCAGCAGTTTGTGTCCAGCGCCATTCAACTATAGTGCCGTCAGTATCTTGCGAACCCGTACCATCGAGCGTGAATTGCGTTGCAGCAGTCACGGATTGGTCGGGTCCAGCGTTCGCAATTGGCGGTTGATTTTCGCTGGGGAACATAACGCCCTCCGATAGAAGATTAATATTAATATCAGATGCCGCAATCCAATATGATTTTATTTCGTGTGATGTGGTGTTAAGCAGCACACCATGCTTATTCCCGTATAAATTATCTCGGTCTGTTGCTTCCCCTACAACCTGTCCGTTGTAAATTAAAGCTAATTTGTCTACGTATGCTCTAATACCTACTGTGAAATCTTCGTTTAAAGGTACTTCTATCTCAGTTGTAATTACATCAATGTAAGAGCCGCCAACCCGCTTTACCAGTTTTAAACCGCCACCTATATTAAAGTTTGCGTAGTAAAAGTTATTAGAGTCAACATAACGAATTATTGGACCGCCAACCTGAGTAACCCCATTAAGATTAAAAACAGCCTGAACATGCGCATTACTGTCTGCTTCAATCAAAGCATTCCAGCGAGGGCTAGCAGGCTGTGAACCCACGGCGACTAGGGAACCGTTAACAGCATCAAAATCACCGTTTTCTTTTATCCAGTGTTCGCCTAACCCTTCTGAAAAATCGTCATGATACGGAGTCGGTTGTAGGTAATATGAGCCTTCGACATTAATTGTCGCTGTCGCTGTCGCAGTATTTCCCCACCTGTCACGGACAACAAAATCATGCTCAAATGCTCCTAAAAATCCTGAGTAAAAATCTCCTACGGGAGAGATATAAGAAGTTATATCCCCCGCTTCATTGTCCATTGCGGTTAATCCAGAAACTAACGTTATTTTGTCTAGTGGCGCATAACCATCAACACCACTGGAAGTAATAACAGGAGGAGTAGAATCACCCCTAATACCTGTCTGAACAGTGTTGGCAAGTGGTAAGCTCATGCTATTTCAACCCCCAAGTTTTCAACCCATTCGCTTTGCTGAGTGCCTAAAAGTGTTCTAACTCTGAAATCATAAGTTCCGGCTGGTAAATCAGGCCTCCAGCGCAAGTCACCACAATGGTCAACGCCAAACTTAGGCAAGTCCATCCACGTACTATCACTAGAAAGTTTGTATTGCCCTTCAATTTCATCAAAAGCACTATTGATACTGTCAGGGATTGCTGGCAGGGTTTTCATAATAAAAAACATATGCTCTTTATTTTCATCCCCTGCACCTATGCTCGCGAACTCTGAAGTTATATCGGTATGGTCTACTATACGGTTATCACCGTTTTGAACGTTAAACAGTATGGCTTTACTGTCTGAGTATCCAAGCCAGTAGTCAGTTCTTGAGTATTCAGCACCCTCTGGTGCGCCAATATGTTTCAAATTACAGTGTATACCTATGGCTCTAGCGTGGTGTCGAGAGTTTCGATAGCTGTAACCCATCTCAGCATAATTGATAACATGGGTTAATTTGGTATCGTAGTTACCATCCCCACCGTTATAAAAAGCGGCGTTGAATATGTAAAAATCTTCTTCAGGTATGTCCGATGTGGGACTTACGCTGTTAGCCACCAAGCACTCTGTATTTACTGGGGGTGCATATTGACCGTTAATAGAGGCTTTCTTCATATCAATATATGTATTCAATACATAGGTACTATCGCAACCGTAGTTATTAGAACTGCCGTTACTAATACCGAGTTCAAATTCCCATGGGCCATCTTCTGTTTCAGGATACCCCCCCTCACATAAAAGATTATTCACATAAAGAATATCACCATCACCACCATACATAGTTATTGCTTCTTTTTTCTCAAAAGAGGTGCAATCGGTAAAGCGGAAATTACCCCCTGTTTTAGCTCTATACCCTAATCGACCACCAGTAAAACCTAAGTCCTCATTTTGAATATCCGCTTCTAACTCAACCGCATCAGAAGGATTGACCAACGGCACTAAAACAGGCTCAATAACGCAATTACCCTCAACAGGACAATCTACGGGTTGTTGTCTCTGGTTGACTTGGAATACATCAAGTTTGCGAGGTGCTACTACTGTGACAGGTTTAACTACGCGCTTAACATGCAGTCCACTTACTGAACCGTCAAAGCCATTAGTACCTACTAAATTAATAGAGTTACAGTTTGCAGGGATTTTTAAATGCCAAACTTCACGCCCGTTTCGGCTGAATGTGTATCTAGGTGCTGCCGTTTCAACTCCTACGGCTTGCGGTTGTATTTCACCGGTTGTTCTGCCTGAAACATCAAACGCTATCTCATAAGTATCACCCTCTGCGTAAGCGTAGGGAATTTCTGTAGATGTAGCGCTTGGTGCGATATTGCCTTCAACCATAATTGAAGCAAGAATAGTAATTGTTATGCTCTGTTCAATGTTACCCGGCATTAAGTAGTTGATAGTTTCTGTAGCGGTTTCCCCTGGATCTAGGTAGTCAAACGCGCCATTCGGAACATAAACAAAGAAACCGTATCGGTAATTAATGTCTGCACCACTTGGCAGAGTTAACGATAAGTCTTGGTTTGTTAATGTGTTTTCTATGGCAATAACGCCTTCCGGCATAACGTGATAAGAGGCTATTGCTTCGTTAGCGTAGCAGCGTAATTCACCTGTTGTAGCCCCAACAATAGCGCCAGCATTGTCTTGCGGATATGTTCCTTCGTAGATCCCACCAGTGTAAGGGAAACCAATAGGTCTATTTGTTGGTACTACCGCTTCACCGTTATTAAATTCAACGACCGTATCAGCAACAACTTCACTAACATCATCTTGGTGATGCGCTTGTACGCGATAACTCTTAATGCCAGTGTCATTAGGGATGCTAAGAACCATTGATGATTTATTAATATTTATCTTTTGAGTTGGATTTGCCATTCTATTTGCTGCCTCTATTGCAGATAAGCCATCTTCAACGATGATGCGTTTTGTTGCGTAAGTAATGTTGTTATTGTTGTCATTAGCTTTTAAAACTAAGTCATACGTAGTACCAAAACTGGTGTCTATAACTACGGGGTTATTATTAAAGTCGTAGTATTCCAAGAACTGAGTAATATCCCCATCCTGAGCATCGTGTACTGTGACTTCTTCAAAGTACGGGTTTCCTTTTATTACAGATACAGTTCCATTAGGCACTGTAATCACAGGCTTTTCAGAGTCTAAGGCAATGTCAATGCTTGTGAGGGTGAGGTTATTGCTGTATGTAATATTCCCGTGACCGGAATCTTTATCAGCTTGGGAATGAAAACCGTGCCGGGTTGAATTAATATTGATTGAAGTATTAAACGTTGCTACTAGTTCATCTTCGAGGTACACGAGAACTTGTGTACCATCCAATAAAACTACTTGCTTGAAAGGGTCTGGAAGCGATGCGCTATATTCAATAGACCCTAGTACAGTTTCATTCCCATTTAGCCGATGAATTAAACGTATTTCAGACAAACCAATATGAACAAAAAGAAAATCACTTGGTGACAATACGCGCAAAGCGAAGCCAGATACACGGCTCATAAAGTATGGGTAAACTTCCGCATATAAAACCAAATTTGATAGACCAAAATCCTTGTAAGCTAATCGTTTTGAATCATCGCTAGGAACACTTCCCTTTGATATGAGTATATTGTTTGATACCCCCCACGCTGAGCTGTTCGGTATAATAAAACCTTGCCCAATCTCAGTACCTGATTGTTCTGTATGTTCACCCTCATTTAAAAACAACCTACGTATAAACGTACCCGTAGTATCGACAAAGTTGACCTCATGTGTAGTTTCTGTGCTGGCTAGCTCGCCATCGTTGGCAATGACCCCCAGAACAACAGACCCCAAAACACTACTGGTTAATGTTACGGTTTCACCAGCTGCTGCACTTAAATAACCGTTGCCACTTACAATACGCCATGTGAAAGTATGAGTATCGTCCGTGTTTAGGTCGCTTGCGATGGCGGTAAAATCGGCGCTAGCCCCTGCACCTAGAGTAGCTCTACCTTGAATAGCTACTTGGGGAGCAACATTTTCGCTAGTGGGGTTTAGTGCGAATCCCCCAGTGTTAAAACCTACTAAAGGGCTGTCATTAGTATTATCAAGAAGATCCTTAACAACTGTACCGCTCGTTGAGTTCAAATCGTACCGAACAACTTGTGAAGCACCATAATCCCACGTCAACTCACCATACATCAGACCGTCATATATTGTTGACTCAGAACCTTCACCGTACCCCAACTGAGAAAACGTTATAGTGCCGGGTACTGTTTTTGTCTTTGAAACATCACCAATTGTAACTGTGACTAAGTTGCTCGCGTCACGAGTGATAACCATACCCTCAACAAAGTCACCATCTTGAATATCCGGTATGAAGAGATCAACATCAGACGCACTCGCTCCGAGCCTAGTTTTAACTTGACCACCTGATAGCGTTATGACACCCCAACTGCCAGAATTATTATGACCAACCACCCATTTTGTAGCCGCCTTGTATTCAAAGGTAGGAATATTTAAAGTAAATGCACCCGTAGCTGAAAAGTTCGTTCCTAGCTGGACTGTGCCAGCATTATCAAATTGTATTGCCATTCTTTATTCTCTTTTAAGCTGTCCATGTATCGCCAGCACTTGATAGCGTTACTGTTTGGTTGTAAACCTGCCCATTTATAACAACATCAATTAAGCGAACAGTTGCCGCTCCTGCCCCTTCTGAGCCTGCACGTAAAAAAGGTTTAGACGCTGGAATTAGGTACTCACCGCCTTCAATGGTGTGCGTTGAACCTTTGCTTACCAAAATACACCCGTTGGTTGCTCTAGAATCAAGACGAGCTGTACAGTAGTTCATTTGGCAATTTGCGCCTAGAAGCAAATAAGCAGTACCAGAAGTGTTACCTGTTTGCTGAGTACCACCTACAAAACAGTATTCAAGAACAGAGTTATCGCCCCACACTGTTATGCCACGTTTGCTGAAGTACCCACCAGAATGACGAATTGTCGCTGAAGCCTTGCAGTCAATAAGACGGTCAGTTGTATCCCATATGCAAAAGCGCTCTACAACGATACCTGTACCGCCTTCAACAGCCAGTGCTTCACCTTGAGTGTACGGAGCATAACTAGAGCCATCATGGAAAGGGTTTTTTGGAATTAAGCCAGCGTAGTGATCACGTTGACCACCGATATTTACATCAGCGATGGTCACGTTGTGGTTGTTAGAAGATAGCAGCCTTATACCGATAGATTCACCATCTTCGCTATTCGCGTTAAGTGAAGATATGTCGCTAATTCGGGTGTTGGTTACACCACCTCTAACAATGAGCAACGAAGAAGTAACATTTTTACCTACTAAGCCAGTTATTTCGCCATTACTTATTCCACCTTTAAAATCTAAACCAAAACGACAACTTCTAAACTGCGAGTTGTATAACATTAGATTTGTCTGGTCGTTAATGAACGTTATTGCTGTGTCGTAGTTTCTTGCCCTCACACCTTCAACTATGTAGTAGTCACCTTCAAAGGTTAGGAAGTTAACGCCGCGGTAAGTTGTTCTTCTGTGATATTCAGGTCTATCGCCAATGGCCCACCATGATTCCTCTGAAATTGTAGGGTCTATGCGTGAGCCAATATTCCCGCATTTAAGCGCAAACGGGGCTGTATCATCGCCCGTTGCTGTTATTATAAATTCTTTGGAGAACGTGAATCGGTCAACTAAAAACTGTGCATCACAGCCTAAATGAACAATATCACCTGCACCTCTTGAATTTGCTGCAGCAAGCCATTCTGACCAACCAAATGGCTGATCCCACCAATCCCCGTTTGCTTCTTCTTCGCCTTCGTCTATTGCGATATTTATAAAATCACGAGCCATTAAGACACCTCTGGGATTAACTGTTTGATATAAAGCACTTCAGCAATACCAGATAAGGAACCGTAGTTACGTTTAAGCGCTAGCCTTTCTGATGTAGCAATAAATATTTTTACGCCTTCAACTTTTATGGTGTTACTGTTTGAATTAAGTGTTGCCAACGCTGTGTAATTAGCTAGAGAATGAAGCGCTACTGCGTACTCAACTGTTTTACCGTCTAGATAGCTTGTAGAGAAAAACTCAACGCGGTTATCAGCATCGCTAACATTTGTTGCGGTGAACTTTCTGCCGTTTTGCGCCCAGCCTGAACTAATGGTCATCGGTGTGCTGGGTGTGATATCCGCTGTTTCCCACGTACCATCTAATCTTTGATTGCAGGTAATAAATGGATTACTAGCGTTGTTGCTAGTGTTGGTTATCGTTGCGTTTAATTGCGGGATTCTAGGGAAGTAAGGCTTGCTTAAATCAGCAAATTTACCGTCTGACAAGCTGATGTAGTCTACCAATCCATAGAAATAGTTACCGTTCCTATCGGTGCCGATTTCATCAAAGTCGGTGACTGATGCGGTAAAAGTCACCCATTGTCCGAGCGTTAACGTTGGAGAACCGGGTAAACCTTTTATTTCATGCGTTCCACTTAAATGTGTAACACCATCAATCGTTACGTGAAATACGTAAACGCGCATTGTAATAGCGCCAGTAAATAAATTATCAAAAGCAATGAGTAACGGACTATCAGCTTGGTAGAAATGGCGGCGTCCAAGATACTGCTCAATAGGCTGCGCATCTTCGCCGTTATGCCCCCACATCACCCACGTTTTCTTTTGTGTAGTGTCAAAGTGAAGTTCTACAGGTTTTAGCGGGCCTATTGTTGGCGGTAGGGGGGAAACGTTTTTAGCGAGCTGGTCGTAGTGGTTATGCTCAAAAGCTTGTCTACCTTTGCTAGTGTCAAAAGCAGGACTAACCCGCATAACATCGCGTTTAGTCGATGCAGAGCTGGGGAGTTGATTTTCACCGAGTATGCCTAACACATCATCAAAACTTATCTCTCCCACATTTTCATAAGCATCGGCCAACCCGTTCTGTGCTTGTGTTAGTGAAGTGATAGCGGCCAATAAAGCACCGTTCTGACCAAGCGTGATAAGGGTCGCGCTTTTCTCTACTATGTCATTGCCCGTATAAGCAATGGCCAGCGTTAAGGTGCGATTAACGGTATCACCGTTTGTAACAACTCGCGGCCTATCCCCTGCGATAAAAATCACACTTCCCGGCACTACTGAAAAGTTAGAATCGTTAGTGTTTATCTGTACCAGATTACTGTTGTCTGTAAGCGTAACGCTTGGGAACTCTCTCACTGCGGTCATGACGGACGCCCCTCTACGCTTATTAAACTCAATCGTTGAGAATCAATGAATTGTTGCAGTAGAGCACGCTGTTGACCTTCAACTCTTAGTCTGTATGCGAATGTTGCTAGTGAGGTGCTGGTGTCAGTGTAAGTAAATGAACCACCAGAAATTTCCAGCATTGTGCAAGTTGTAACGCCGTGTTCACGGTCATCGAACTCGTTGTAAGTAACTGTTCCGTTGAAAACTTGACGCTGCAGTTCTGCCCATCCACCTCCACCTGTACTGCGCTCTAGTATGACCGTCGCTTCAGGCACAAAGTCTTGATTTGTTGGACACGCCTCATCCCACGTGTAGGTACCTCGCCAACCGAAGCTACAACTAACCGTTTTAGGGTTGCCGTTAGTTGTGAATGGGCCTACTTCCACTGAAGGGTTAAGAGTTAGAAGTGTTGAGTCACCGCCGTTAATTAACTCACCGGTTGTTAGCGAGCCCCCTAGATATTCATTAGCAAAACTGTCTTTCCATCCATACTTTCCATTTGATTTGCGAAGCTGAGCATAGTCGGGCTGTCCGTTTCCATCTAAGATAGGATCTCCTTCCCAAATAACTAAGTTGTCTGGTCCAAAACCACCATAGTCTTGTACTCGCATAAAATGCTCTAGAATTGTAACCTCTCTAGCTGCTCTTAACGTGCCTGTGAACTCTGTGTTAGCACCTATTTCAAGTCGCCCACTTATTGTGTTCAACCAGAAGAACACTTCACCTGCAGTGCTCGCAAAGCGAAGGTTATCCATGTAAAGCAGTATGTCACTGTCGCCATTACCGCCCTGTATACTTAGCCCTGTGAAATTTTCGTTTTCATCTACAACGCCAAGGTAGTAAGTGCCGCCCAATTCGCCCAGTTGAGTCTCAAGTGCTTGCATGAAGTTGATAACTGATAGTTCGTCACCGTCTTTGTTCACGACCTTTACTTCGTCGAATGCTCGAACTAGGGGCGCACCGACTATCCAATCGCCATTCTCGTCTTCGTAGCCGATGTTCACTTGTTTGAACTCAGTAAATTGTGCAGCGACGGTTTTGGTACCTACTTTCTGTTTGAGGCCGATTATCTCTGTGCTGTTTATCTGGTTGGCGCTTACCGCCTCGGTAACGTTGTATATAAGCTGCTGATAGTCGTCGCCTTGTTCGCTGGTTTGCGTGCTCCAATACTCCACATCATTAGTGATAGCATCGATATGATCACCCAGCGCCGCTGGTAAACCGGGCCATTGAATTCGAGATATAATTTCGGGGTCCACTCTGTCGAACGTGGTACCTATTAGATTGGCCACGCTGAAGCTTAGCCAATTCGGGTCTACTTGGTCGCCATCAACTAGCCGATACCAAACATAGATAATGCCGTCGTGTGGGGTGTTTGTAATAGTAACGGTGTCGCCTTTACCCATATAAATGGCGCTATCGAAATGTTCCTGCTCATCGCCATCATAGGAGTACTTCCATTCATATGTTGCGTTGTTATGGGGAAGAGTAGGGCCGTTAATCACAATGCGACCAGGCAACACATTTACTACCACACCTTGCGTGGGCGTCGACGGTACTCCAATAGTAATGTCTCGTCCGATGCCAGGACTGGTTCTAAATCGGTTTCGTGCAGATACTGCTACGGTATAAACACCAACAGGCAAGTGCGCTAAGCTCTGAGCTCTGTTTGCAGGCGTAAATGTTAGTTGAGTCTCGGGTGTTTGGCTGTCTTTGTTGCTGACTGAAACAACATAGCTGATCACGTTAGCCGGCGATGGATGGTCCCACGTTAAAACACCTTGCCGCCAGCTGTCATTTGGGGTGGTTGTCCACAGTAAGTTTTCAGGAGCCTGGACAACGGTAGCATCTGGCAAAGATGTGTTTGGCGTTAAGTCGCCTTCAGCAGCTTCAAAGCTGTCAGGGTAAATCTGCGGGCCATCTTCTATTAGCTGCAGTTTGGTCTGATGTTTTTCAGTATCAAAGTCTCTGTCTTCAACGGTAAATTCTTTACTCACGCCTGTTTCGACATCGACAAACTTTATACATGTACCAGGAATGATATCTAGCCTAACACCCGGGACAATATGTGTAGCCATAAAACCCGCGCGGCTACGTTCCATTGCTAGCTTGCCTATTCGCTGCGCTTGATGGTCGCGGGTTATTAGCGTGAAGCGCAGGTTTGACTCTAAGTAAGCACCGTCGTTTTCGCGGTACTCGGCGCTCTTTACCACAGGGGCATTGGTCATTTGCCACTTGTGATTTGGGCTAACAAACTCGGTTTTGACCGTGTTAATTTTTTCTTTGTAAGGGCGATGAGGGCGGTACTCTGGAAACGTCATTGAGTCGTTATCTACGTCAATGACTATTGTTGCTGGGCCAGCATACATAGCGGGTTTTAGGTAAACGACACCACCTACACGATAGGGTTTGCCTCCCATGCACGCCATAATTTGATTAAGCATGTCTTGTTGGCGCATACCATTGTTTAAAACACCGTTAACCTCAAAGCGCGTTCCTGTTTGCTCATTGCCCTCTGCGTCTCTGTAGATAGCTTGTTCATCGCAGTAGTTGGCGGTAACAGCAATAAAGTCCATAGGAAGGCGTCGACGAGGAACGGGCTTTGCGCCGTAACGGCGTAAGCAGTCGTAACTACATAGCGACGGGTTGCTTGACCACTCCCATGTTGATTCATCATCGAAACGGTGCTCACCGTCACCACCTTGCGTCGTGTCTTTTCTGGGGTCGTAAACCTTGTGGCCACGAACAACGAATTTAATTTCGTTTAGCCCGCTCGGGAACGCTTCATCATCAACTTTAATTTTTAACGTCACATAGGTTTGGTTTACGCCTATATGTTCCGATGTCCACCCACTGATATATTGGTTAGCGAGTGAGCACACTGTGGTTTGGTCGCCTAAATAGATTCGGCTGGAAACTAAACCTGAAAGCTCACTCTTGGTTTTCCCCTCTATTTCATAAATATCTACGCTCTCACACGGATGGCCAACCAGGTGAAGCACCATTATGTGGTAGTCATCACCACCGATAGTGGGCTTGGCATAGCCGACGATTTTGCCGCCAACTAGGGCCTCGCCATACACTATTTTTCTTACATCGTTAGCGTTGGTATTTAATGACTGGTCAGTGGCAGGGTCAGATGCATAGTCGCCCATATCGGGTGTAAGGGCATCACCCAGAAAATGCGTTACTGCAGCTCCGCCAACGCCAATTGCTACTGCACTTAGTGCAGCTGAAAGACCAACACCTAAAACCGTAACCGAAGCGCCTACCGCTGCGGCTCCCAACCCTAATGCAACGCCGACAGCTACTGGTGGCATGGCACACTCCAACAACCTAACGCGCGATTTAATGGCATAGTGGCAAGGCCATTTAGTGTCGCCACCCAAATTTTACCGCTAGCAACAACCCCTAAGGCATCACCCGTGTCGGTTTCAACAAGTACCAAGTCACCGCGACCTGCGTTTAAACGGGGTTTAAGCGGACCAAATATGGCATTTAACGTACTTTTAATATCGCCATGGCCATATTTAATTAATGCCTTGGCTGCCCCTTTTTCGGTGGTGTATTTACCTCTAAACGGTTCGGCAAAATCTTTTCCTGTCATCGCGTGAACAGCATTTGCAGCGAACAAGCAGCAATCAAACGTGCCCCACTTAAACGGGGTGTCTAAATTCTCTTGCAGGTAAGTGACAAGCTTTTCTGGCCAATCCTTGTTTCTCATCGTTGGTGGGCTCCGCTTCTACCGCGCGTTGAACGTCTACCGCCACCGCCGTAATTTGTCTTAACTGGAAGGCTGGAAAGAGGGGAGCCTGCGATCACTTCCACAAGGTCAAAAAATCGGTCCCCCGGGTGAAGTTCTTGTTGCGCTGCGTCGGTGGTTTTTACCACTTCGACAGGTTGAGCCCATCGCTCGAACCAGTCGTTAATCGTAATTTTGATAACCGCAGGTTTGTTCGCTGCGCGTTTACCTGTGATAACTTTTAGGTCAACCATTTCTGCATCGATAAAATAGTCAGCGCCTTCTGTTATTTGGCGGTTCTCATCGAACGCCACTAAATGGATGAAACATTCGCGGCCGTTGGGGTCTTCGTTCATGACTTCACTGAGTAACGATGGGTCACGCACAACAAGTGAAAGCGTGGTTCTGTTGCCACTTTGGCTCGCGTTCTCTCTAACTCTGCCGATGCTGCCAAGCTCGCCTATGCCTAGATAGGTTTGCTCGTTATATACGCGGGTGCCCACACCTGTGTGAACTCGTACCCAGCCAGACTTAAAGTTTAATTCTGCAAAGGCGAGCAAGCGCGACGGGCTGGCTTGCGCGGCTTCTAACATCGTGGGTGAAATTGCGCTCTCAATCATGTGAATGCCTCTTCAAAATCAAGCGTAATATTGCGGTACAAACGGCGGTTGCCAGACAGCTGCTGTATTTGTTCTGGTTTAATCCATCGCGCGATGGTTTTAAGCGAAGAAACATCGCTTTGGATAACACTGTTGTCTGTGGCGGGCTCGCGTAATTCGTTCGTAAAGTAAAGCGTGGTGCGACCAAACTCATCGGCATAGCAGTCTTGCCTAATCTCAAGCAGCTGCTCGCCAATCACACAGCGGTCCATTGCACTTGCAACCAAAAGGTTGGGTTCAAACCCATCGGCGTTTAACATCATGCCGTACTGGCCAGCGCCATTTACTCTAGGAACGCCTGCCCACAATCCGCTTTGTTGGTTAAAGGTTGTGTCGTACAAACGCGTTTTATTAACAGGGCCGCGCAAGTGAGCTAAGTGCGCCTTCAGCACCTTGCATTCTTCAAATGTCAGCACTGAAAACTTGTAAGAAACAATCCATCGTTCGCCTGGGTTCTCGACAATATGCTCAAAACCGTTAAATGAACTTCTGTTCATTTTGGTATTGAACTGAGGAACGAACAAGCAACGGCTAACGGGAAGTTGAGGAAAATCAAAAATTTCATTCATGCGGCCATCGTCCCACTTAAGCTTTGCGATAATTCGCCACCATTAGAAAAGTCTTCTCGCAGCTGGGCTTGCCACTGCAGCTGCGCCATTTCCACGCTCTCGCGTATTTTTTCTTCCATGCCTGGTACCGCATTTGTTGCGTCTATGTTGAATGTCGCTTGAAAGGTTGTATTGCCTTGGCTGCCTTGTTTCATGCCTCGCGCTGCATCGACCATGTGCCCAAAGTTGTCCGCTTGAGCGGGGTTAAGAACCATCTCGTCTTTGCGAAGTAGCCATGTCCCTTCGTGAGAAGCGGGAACGCGGCCAATACCATCGTGAGCAATTCCGAGAATCGAAAGGCTTTCAGCTAGTCCCACTGTCGCTGTCATACCTGTCATGGCTGGCGCAGAGTTAGCGCCAAAGGATGCGAGTGAAGCAAATGCGGCAGCAGGCGCGTAAGCTGAAGCGAGCGCTGTTCCCGTTACTGCTGCAGTGGCTACGCTCGACGCTGCACCTGTCTTTTGTATGCTTTCCTCGATGGCATATAGAGCCAGTTTTTTAACGCCCAGTTCGACTAAGCCCGAAATCATTGATTGAAGTGCACCTTTTGCAATGCTCTTCATAGCATCGCCAAAGCTTTGTTGCTCAAACAGTGCCGTCGCAGTTGCGTCGCCAATACCCGATGCGAAACGATCAAAAGTATTGCCCCACATGGCATCAAAATTTTCTGTTGTCCGCTCAATATGACCTTGCATCTTTTCCCAAAACGTTTGATTGGTTTGGGACATATCAAGCTGAAATTGCTCCTGGAGAAGGCGTTCGTTTTCTTGCTGGTTGCGCTTTATCTCCAACATTTTGTCAGCTTTTTCTTGCTCCAGTTGAGTAATAAGCTCCTTATTTCCTGTCGCTTTTTGAATTTCACTGTCATAAAAATCGGATATTTGCTCTTTAAGGCGGGCGTACTGCTCATTCATGGCGTCTTCAGTTCGCCACATTGATTCGTAGATTGCGGCCTCTTCGGCAGTCAGATTGCCAGCCAGCACTTGTTGCTTCACTTGCAATTGACGGCTGTAGTTGTCCGTATCCTTTTCATATGCGGCAATTGAATCTTCTAATCGCTTGACGCCTTCAGAACGTGATTTGGCGGTAAGGCGCTCTTCTTGTTTAGCCGCGTCATCAACACTCAGTAACTTTTCTTTGAGTGATTGAGTCTCTACCAAGTCGTTCTTAAGCGCCTCAATCTCTGTAGAGATACTTCCTAGGGCGTTAGAATTACTTACTGCTTGGCTGATACCTGAAAACTGATTAGTTGCAGGTGCTGCGTTTCTATTGGCTGCCGCCTGTCTTTCTTGCTCATCTGAATATGCTTTTTGAAGAGCAAGCAATTTTTCTTTTTGCTGCGTCTCTTTAACATTTAGTTTGTCTATTTCGCCTTGACGCTGAACTTTATTAAGCTCTTTAAAACGACTCACCAGCGTTGCTACTTTCTCGCTATGCTCGCTAGTCGCTACTTGTGCGTCATCTTGCTTGCTTGTGTAGTAAAGAAGAGCAGCGCCTGCAGCTATTGCTATACCAGCAGGCCCACCCAGCAAAAGTAAAGCGCTGTTGAGACTTCGCATGCTTAGCGCTAACGCATTAGTGGCGATGGTAGAAGCTGTCGCTCTGCTAGCCTGAACCCCTAATGAGGCACTAAGCCCAGTAACTGCAGGGGTTGCTATGAGTGCTTGTCTAATGAGTACACCTTTCGCAATCGCAGCGCTCGTGAGCGCCCCTGCGTAGCGCCCTCCGACAACAATTGAGGCAGCTACAAGGATATCTGCAACGGCTTCTATGTTGTTTCCAAGCGTTGTGATTGCGCCGGTGAGAGATTCAGAAACGCCAAGCGCCTCGTCTTGCTCTCCGATAAACGCGGTAAGGTTATTTTTGGCTACCGTTAAACTTTGCTCAATTGTGGCTGTGGCTTTTGAAAATCTGGTATCAATTTCATCCGCAGCAGATGCTAAAGATTCAACGACAATACGAGCAGTAATTTGCCCCTCAGCAGCCATTTCTCGAAGCTCACCTTTTGTCACTTTCAGATACTTAGCAACAGCATTGAGTATTTCAGGGGCTTGCTCAGCAACTGAGTTAAACTCGTCGCCTCGTAACGTTCCCGAAGCTAAGCCCTGGCTAAGCTGAACTATCGCAGCGTTAGCTGATGCGATAGTGGCACCGCTCAGAGCGAAGGACTGATTGACTGTTTTTACTATGTCCACAAGGTCTTGGTCGGTCTCAACCAAAGAACGCGCGTTGCGCTGTAAAGTGGCATATAGGGCAACGGAGGATGAAAATTCAGTTCTGGTTTCGTTGGCAACCTGTAGTAGCGCTTTCTGTGCTACTTCTAGCGCCTCTGTGCTTTCAGAAACGTCTCGCAGCTTATTCTCTATAAGCGTTGCCTGGTCTGCGTAGTTTGATATATCTCGAAGAGCAAATGCGCCCGCTAACGATGCTCCAAGCCCAAGGGTCGTTGTCTTGATGCTTGATATAGAGCGTTCAACAGAATCGATTTGTGAGGACGCACGTGATGCTTGGCGGCCAGCTTGTTCGGTTTCATTGCCAAACTTCTCAATCTCGTCTCGCGATTTCTTTACACCGCGCACAAGTCCATCGTTGTCTGCTTTAAGTCTTAAGCCAACTTCGATATCACTCATTGGGATGCTGCCTTATCGTTGAGTTCGTTTGAAATAAATGTCGCTAGCTTTCTCAGCAGAACATACTCTTTGGGTGAAAATTGTCTTTCAGACATTTGCGCGTCAGCTTGAACCGCGCTGACATCTAACCCTTGATATCTTCCACCCCAAAACTTGAGTAGGTGCCTTACTTCGCTAAACCAGGCAATGACTGGCATGTTTTCACGAAATATTTCAAAGTCTGAGTGGTGTGACATCGCATCAATTTGCTTTTTAATGTATTCAGGCTTTGCGCCTAGTGCTTCGAGCTGCTCACGTAACTCGCTTACTTCATCTTTTTTGGGGCCGTGCCCATTCACCCAATAATGGGCTGCCCCCTCTAGTTTTTTTCCAGATGCCCTGTGGCCGCTTCGTGATAGGCTCTGATATAGCCTGCGCGAACGTAGCCAAAGCTTTTAAACAGCCTTTGCTTATTTTCTTCACTGGAGGGAACGATGCTTCCGTCTTCGAACTTAACGTCGCGGCCTAAGTCCTTAACCACACGGCAGAGAAAGTCGACATCCGGTTTTGTCTTCCACGTGTCATATTCCTCAGGCTCAAGGATCTCAAAAAGTGAAGAACACTCTCTAGGCTCGGTGGTGCCGCCATCAACGCTTTCGTGAATAGTTACTGGCCACCAGATTTCTTTTTTGGCTTTTAAAACGAACGGCATGTCTTTACCTTGAATAAGTTGCCGTCCTTGGCCGTGATAAATCGCTGACTCCGTTACTCAGCGTCTTTGACGCCCTACGGGGCACGTTGTATTAACGAGTAACGAGCTGGCTGTCGTTGCCACGAATAACGCGGTAACTAATATCCCAGGCCTGTTTACCTTTCACCTCTGCAGGGCTGACCGTTAAAATCTGAACCCCTGTGCTCTTTTGAGCGACAACTTGGCCCTCAATAGCGCCATGGGTAAGTTCGAACGGGATGATCACGCCAGACAGCTGTATAGCAAATGGGTCGAACGTGCTCAGCGTGGGTGTCTCAATTATCCATTTACCCTCTTCGTTCCAGTCGTTAATGAAAATTTGCTTACGCTCAGTTCCTTCGTCGTATTGAACGTCTTCATTGCCGTTAAGCTCGTATTCATAGAGGTTGAGTGCTTGACCATCTAGCGTAAATGTCGTGTTGGTATTGGACATGGGCAAAGGATCTGAAAACTCGCTGAAATCTGGTTCAGGCGGTGTACCTTCCAACGTGCCCCCATACACACCTTTAATTTCAGCGGTACCCATTAAGCGTTCATTAATTTTGCCTGCGTAGGAAATACTCGCTTTACCTGCTAATAAGATGTGATACATCCCTTCCCAGTAGAAATAGATCGTACCGTCTAACTCTTCAGATGCATTTTGAATACGGTTGTGTGACACCTCAGTCGCCACTTCCGTGTTTTCATCTTTACCTGATAGTTGAACCAGAGATGACCAAGCTGCAGGCGAAGATGCTGTACCAGAACCAGCCAGCTCAAAAGGCGCTGTGATACTAATCATTTCGCTGGTATGAATGACGGGTTGCCCGCCGTTCCTGCCGTCGTCAAGGTCACGACTAACTTGTTCAGTTTCTAAAGGCTTTACGCTTAGGCCTGTGGTCAATATGGCTTTAGGCGTTGCACCTGCAGCGATATAGTCAGTGCCTGAAGTATCACTGTCTCTGCGAAGCGCGAGTAAGATGAACTTTTTCTTTTCCTTAAACCCTGGAGTGATACTCATGATTTCTTCTCCTGTGCTTTTGGCTGCGCTTTGGTTTCAATTGGGCGGTCTTCAACAACCACGACTTTTAGCTTTGGATGTGCACTAATTTGCGCGCGTTTGCCGTCGCTTAGCTCACCCGTTTTAAACTTGTTTTCACCAGGCTTAAACGTAACGGCTGCGCGCGTAATATCGTTGTCGCTGGCGTTGGTCACTATGATCATGTTGCATTTCCTCTGTACCAGGTATTGGTTGAAAATCTGTCTATCCACCAAAGGCCGTCGTTGGTGAAACCGATAAGGTCGCCATTCCCCAAAATAACGCGTTCATGCTCATCATTAGGTTTCCAACCGAACAGCGAGTCACGCAGTGTATTGCGCAGGCTTTCAAGTTCTGCAAGCGTTCGCTCGCCTGTAGGGTCGTTAATGGCACGTAACCCAATGACTACACCAAACGTCACGATAAACTCTTGCAGCGGACGGCCCATATCGACATCACGGCTATTTGTCATGGGTCGATTGCTGACTGGCACGACAAACGCGGCGCTATTGCGATGCAGTGGTTGGCTCATTGCTTTTCGCACGTTGGCGGCGGTGCCAACCTCGTCGAACAGGCTGGCGATGCGGGGTTTAACCAAATTCAGCATCAAATAAACCCCTTTGAGTTGCGACGGCTAAACACGCCTTCCTCACTCTGAATTTGTATCTGGTCGTCAGATGCGGGCGACTCGTTGCTATCTGATAGACCTAACCGCACTTCGCCTTTTCCCACCGACTTCAAAAAGTCCATTGCCGCCTTGTTGTTCTTATCGACGGTTTCAGGAACGGTGTGGTCGTACATATTGAACCTGGCGATGTCAGCGCATATTTTAATTAGCACGCTAGGCACAACATTAAGGGGCAGGGTGTAACGCCCACCCAAATAGCCATCAATCAAGTCACTGGCATCCTCTATGGCTGCACTTACTGCTTGCTCGTCAATAAAGCCGTTATTGTCGCGGTCAGTAAGACGTAACAGTTCATCGGCTCCGTAACGGTCAATTAAGTTGTCAGTAGTGCAATACGCCATAGTGATGCTCCGACTAGCGCTAATTAGGCGCTAGCACCCGTGTCTTTGGTTGTGCTTGCTTTACCCGTCGCTTTCGTTCCCGTCGACTTGGTAGGTTCGGTTTGCGAAGCAGTCTTTTTTTCTTGCGTCTTTTTTTCAGTGGCGGCAGCGGTGAGCGCGGCAGAGATAAGCGAGGTGTCAACGCCTTCTGGGATGGCATCGGACTGCATTTCACGGACAGACAATTTTTTTTCCTTGTGAATAGCGTTGAGTTGCTCTTCTTTAAAATAACCTTCTGGGAAGGCTTTTCCGGCGTCAGTAAAGGTTGTGCCGGCACGACGAAAGGAAGGCACACTTGAGGCGATAACTAATACGGCAATAGCGAGTTTTGACATAACGTTTCTCCAAAACAACTGGCCTTTATCTAAAAGCCAGTTGTAGTAGTTGTAGTGATTGTTAAGGTTCTAGGTATTCAGGTTTATAGGAAGTCGGGACTTAGGACTGTAAACTTGCCCTTAAGCTCGTTGCTTACCGTCACGCCGCCGTCGTCAATTTGCTCGCGCTCGTTAATTTGCGTAGCAAGTTTGTGCAGTGAGGATGGTACGACTAGCGTTAACTTGTTCTTGCCTAAGCCCAATGAGCGACCACCGTCTGCCTTAAAGCTGCGGAATAAATTAATAGCTTCCCAAAGCGTTTCAGATGTTAGTTCTTTCTTGACGCCTACTGCCATTTGCCAGAAGCCGTAGCCCACATTACAGCGGCAATCTACGCCGTAGCGGAAAACCTTATTCATGAACACTTGTTCGTCGTTAGGGTTATCCATGGCGACAAATTGCATACCTTTGCGCTCTTGGAAGATAAGCGGTTTTAAGCTTCGCGATGTGTCTAACAGATACCAGGCATCGCCTGTGTAGCCTGCATCAATGATTGCGTTAGAAAACGAGGTGTCTGCACCGCTGCCATCTACTTCAGCATTGACTGGGTGGTCGGTGTCAAAGAAGTACTGCCCGTCGTAACAGGTAGACGTAAAGCCAGCACCCAACAAAGGGAATACCAATTCGTCTGGAAATACAGACGCCGCGTAGCCCATCTCGTCCATCATGGGCGAATAAACGCCAAGGTTATCGTCTTCAATATCGTTTCGGTCTACCGCTACCGTCGATTCAAAGTCTTTATTGGTAATAGAGTAGCCATGTTCTTTAATTGATTTAAGCTGACGCTCGCCAACCCATTCGCTGAAGCCTGGCCATTGCCCTAACCAGCCATATGTATTCGATTTGGTTGAGGATGGAACGACGGTAGCGACGGCATTAAACATCGGCATGCCGCGAGTTTTACCGTCTTCAAAGTTTTTACGAAACCCAGTGCGGATTGCGTTTAATACAGCTGAGGTAATAATAGCCATGTGCTTTATTTCTCCAAATTAAGTGTGTGGTTAGACGTAGAGCTAGTCTTTCTTAAGCTCGGTGGCGTAGTCCTCGTGGGAAATGCCCAGTTGGTCTGCTACAAGCTTTTGATCAGCGGTAAGGGCCGCAACGGCGTTTTGGTCTTCACCGTCTGGTTTCTTTTCTTTGGTTTGTTTACCACCAAAGGCTTCCACGCTTGCGCGGCCATCAAGCTGTGCTTTAAGCGCTGCCATGCTACTTTTGCCCAGGCTACGTAAGTAAGGCAGCTCCGCTTGCGCCACGAACTTGCCGTCTTTTTGGGCCTGCTCAATAAGCTGGTCGACAGTCACTGCGCTGTGGTTTGCCGATAACGCTGCTAGCTCTGCTACCACGCCGTTATAGGTTTCGATAGGCACATACTCGGCTGGGTTAATGCCTTCTTTTGCTTGCTCTATTTTTGCCGTAAGCGCGGCAATTTGTTGGTCGCTTTGTGCTGCGCCGTCTAACTTGGACTTAATTTCGTCAAGCTTGGCTTTCACGCCTGGCTTAGTTAACTGTGAATGTAATGCAGCAGCATCGATGTCGGTAGACGGGGTAGTAATACCCAGCAGGTTAAATAGCAGGGCTAATGCTTCGTTCATGGGCGTAGGCTCCGATGGTTGGTTATTAACGTTTGCATGAAGGGCGGCAGCTTGACTCATGCCCTTTACTGCTGGGTCATTAGTGAGAGCGGCGCTGTGAAGGTCTAACACTTCACCTGTGTGTTTGTTGTAAATGACGACCGGGGAGTAGTATTTGTACTCACCGTCTTTGATGTGCTTTCGCGCGGTGGGCGTGAAATTAAGCTGAGCGAATAAGCCTTTGTCTTCTCGCCATTCGAATTTATTACCCCATGCACTGGCAGGGGCTTTAGAACCGTTCTCTTTGGCAAGTAGGGTTTGGTGGTCGTAGTCGACAAGCAGCTGCTCGCCCGCATCAGCTCGCGCATTTAACTTCGCGGCGAGGGCTTCGCCTTTGGCATTATCGATGCGCCACTTATTACCAGGCACTTCAGTAGGGCGGCCATCATAGGCAGCGAAGTCAGCTCCCGGGAGTATTTGTTGCCAGGGCTGTTCTATATCAATTGAAAAGGTACAGGCAGCAACGCCAAGTGGAGACTCAGCGTTGTTCGACTGGTTCGAAAGGGCAGCAAAGGACACGGCTGCTGCTAGCGTTGTCGCTACATGGCGGCCTCCAAGTACTGAAGATGTAAGTGTGGTTAGTTGTTTTTTCATAGCCCGACCAGTATGTCGGGCTGTAGGGGGGAGTGGGGATTAGTCTAGGTTTGGGGTGTCGTTAGCTAGCATAATCGTCTGTTCACAATGATGAATGATAGCATTCAAGACTGAGGTTATGGGTAAAACAGTATCTTCAATTTCAAGTGATTCTATCTGACGCTCTACATTTTGCAGCGATTCATGAAAACGCTCTAATCGACCGAGATAAAGAAGGTTGTTAACACCAAGCTTTTGATATTCCTCAGCGAAAAAATAAATTTCGGTTGCGTATCGTACAGTAGAATTCAGTGCGATATTCAAACTATCTAAAAGCACCTGGTCTTTAGGGGAAAATAAAATGTCTCTTATGACGTCAGCCTTTTGCTCTAAAGTTTCTAGGGTTAAGTAAATGGTTCCGTCCGATTTGCTTACACCATCTCCTAGTCTTAAAGCTTCCCTGTATATATCTCCGTCCTTCGAGATAGTTAGAAAGCTGTTCAACAGAGAGTCATGATAATTCGCGACTGCACTGTCAAATTCTTTGTAAGTCTTCTCATAAATATCCACTGCTTGGTTATGTTTCATGGTTTCTTTATGAATTTCCGCAGTAGCTCTTAGCTCGGCAGCGGTCGAATTAAGCTCACTTCGTTGGTATCTAAGCTGACGAAGCAAAAGCAAAATGGTAAGGAAAGAAAGCATTGGGTTTAAGATGCCACCGAAGAAATCGCCAAATGCGCCGAAGTCACCCTGATCACCAAAACCACTGTGAAAATTGAAAAAGTATGCCGCTAACATCAATATGGCGATGGGCACTGCGAAATATGGGAAATAATGAATTATTTTATCTAACGTCGAGTTTTCGTCTTCGACAAGGGGCTTCCCTTCGCTCATTGCTGTTTAAATCCTTTCAGAAGTGTTTAAGTTTTTTAATTGGTAACTTTGCTCGTCTATTTAGCAAAGTCGCCTTAGGATGTCTTACAGGGCGCTTTTATGCAATAGCATCTTTCAGGTGGTCTCGCAGTATTTCAACAATCTCGTCTGCATCTCTCCATGGCCCTGTTGTGAGACCTAAGAATGGTCGGGCAGGTATGCCGTCTTCTTCTCTACCGAATTGGTGTGTAGCGGCGTATTCTTGGTTGCTTCCGAATGTGAGTACTCTTCCCGTTATCTGATAGGTTAACAAATCACGCATGGTACCGGATTGCTGCAGTATCCTATCTTCGCCACCTTTTCGTGCTAACGTCTCTGGCGCAAGCGGTTCCCACTGCTCACCATTGGGCGCTAGTTCAAGCTTAAAACGTTCTTGGGTTGCTTCTATCAGATATTCACCGATTTCCGCGAACGCTGGTTCTAAGTCAGTCCCCGCCCTGGCAATACGAGAAAGCAACGAATTTATCTCTCCACTGCCATAAGCACGAACTGTAATGAAGCTGCCAGCCATAATTAGTCAGCCTGCAGCACTAGGTTAGAAAGAAGATCACCAAACATGGTTTTTTCATGTTCAGGGGCTTTTTTCATTAGCGCTTCAATACGCGCTTGCTTTTCTGCAGTTGGTACCGACGATTGAAGCACTTGCTGTGCGTCACGCAGCTGCTCGCTTTCTTCTTTATGGCCATCGTTAATTTTATCGAAAATACTCATTACAGTAGTTCCCCCATTAGTTGATCGAAGTATGCCACTATCGCTGGATAGTGCGTTTCTAATACAGCGCGATTGAGCGCCCATGCCGCAAAGTGCTCTGCATGCCACTCCATGCTGTCTTGCATACTGTATGTAGTAATACCTTCATTTAAGCCAGGTGTAGGAATATTCATGCGCATGGCCTGAAATTGAACTTGGTGTCCCATTTCATGAAGCCATGTGATTATTGCGCCACCATGATCACCACTTTCTGTATAGTGCCTTACAATATGCGACAGTGACCATTGCCGCTTGCCAGCCTGTAAAGCGAGTATTGCCGCCTCTACCGCATTGGTTAAGTCGGTAATGTCGGCAATTTTATTTAAGTTTACACCTGTTTTGGCTTTTACGACGACGTGTTTCCAAGCAAGTGCTGTGTAACCATTTGCACGTCGTGCGGTGTTACTGGGTACAGGCCAATGGCCATTGGCTTTTGATATTGGGACATTTAAATAACGGGTAATGTCCTCTTCCAACTCTTTGGCTTTCTTGCTTCCACGCACCATTTCAGTTGGTTTAAGAAACAAGGTCTTCATACCGTAGGTAGTAATGAATTCGGTCACTTGGCGCATTTGTGGTTGCGCCTGGCTCAATTCTGAAATGACCTTGTTTAACCCATGAATGGTTACATTTTTATTCGTTGAGTAAGCACTAGGTACCACACGTTCAGGAAGGCGCTCTTTTAGTGGTGGCTTTGAAAGTTGCTGCTGGCGCAATACATCGGCTTGCGATTTTGAGCCCGGCGAATAATCGAAACCAGGGTCGATACCTACAGGCACTTGGTGCGCTTCACCTGTTTTCTTATCTACCCATTCGCGCGTTTCAATAACAGGCTCTTTGCTTAACGTCATGTTCTTGCGCTTAATACTGCGCTCTGTCTCACCAAACACTTTGCATTTACAGCCCCAGCCGTTTTGGGGAAACCAGGTAAGCCAGAACGGCGACTCTTTAGGTAAAATGGTACCGTCTTTACTTTGGTGATGTGGGCGAGGGTAGCGACTATCGCCGTGCGCATAGCGCCAGTAAGGAAAATTCTGCAGCTGCTGGAAGCGACCCGCGTTATAAGCTTGGCGCATGTTTGTGTCGTAAATGATATTAGCTCGCCATGCGGCACTGCCTGTGTGTTCCCATCCATGCTTTTTAACCAGGTGTTTAAACTCTTTTTGAAACCAGCTTAAACTTTTGCCCTCTGCTATTGCGCTGTCTACCATTTGGCGAATGTCTGCCAACAAATCCGTTTTCGTTGCGCCAGCCACCATAAAGGCGTTGTTGTGCTGTTCACGCCACACATCAGCCCAGCGTTCGCTGGGCATGTTTAACTTGTTTCTAAAGTGGGTAATGGCTTCAGAAAACTTCTGAGGTCCATACTGGGCAGGCATCCTCAATTACCCTCATTCACATCAAATCGTCCGCTTAACTCAGCTGCGGTAAAAGCTTGACCCAAAAGTAGTTGATAGTCTTCAATGGGCAGTTGGTCTTCTAGTTCCAGCAGCTGCTCTAATAGCGCCTCCAATGAATCAGCATTAGCTATTAGCGACTCAATAGGTTGCATTAACTGACTGAACGACTCGCCAGCCTGTTGTGCTAAACGCTTGGTAAGTACATCTGCACCGTCATCTTTCGGTTGTTGTGTTTTAAGTGCAGCGAGCGCTAATCGCAATGCAGCGGTTTGCGGCTCTTGTTTTGGGTCGTCCTCATCCGCATCTTTTTCCTCTGGCTTTTTAACAGCAGGCGTGGCGACAGCGCGAGCCAAGATGGCCTCTTTGCCTTCAGGCTCTGGAATGCGAAGCTTATCTTGCGCCCAGCTGGCCGGAATGCGAAAACCAATGTCGACCAGCTTGGGTAGGCTCTCAGCGTATTGGCTGATGTCTTCGGGCTCTTGTGTGTCGAATATAATGCGCGGCTTACGTCTTGGGTCGCCTCGGTAGCTTAGGCTGTTAAGCGCGTGCATCGGCAACACAAGGTCACGATTTAGCGTGTTAGCGATTTGGCGTAAGTCATGGTCGCGAATGTCTTGTCGTACTTCATTGTGCACGTTGCCTAGCGCTTGGCTCCCCGTGCTGTCTACCTGTGATGTGAGGGTTTGACCTAAAATGACTTTAGATTGGATGCGCTCACACCAGCTCATCATGGTCATGAAGGGGTCGCTGCCGCCGCCTTTTGCTGCTTCGTGAAATTCAATTTCCATGCCTTTGGGGATTATGCCCCCAGCGTTGTGGCCAATGCCGAGTACTGCCTGAAGCAAGCGGCTCTTTTCAGTATCAGTTGCACCACTTGGGTATTTACCCAATTTAATTGGAATACCGTAAATCTCTAGGAACTCGGCTAAGTCGCGTACCGAATAGTTTTTGAATATGAACGGCCATGCCAGCTGACGAATTAAGCCAATGCGTGCGGCATAACCGCTCTTTGCAGGGTGGCGGTGCTGCAGCCAGTTAAGCGGGCGTAGTTTCTCACCTTTACCCGTATGGTCACGAAGGGCAATGCAGTCCTGATCGTCGTGGTGTAGCTGAAACCACGTAGCAGGGCGGTGCACGAATGCCTCAGGAATACGGAAGTTATTGTAAAAGCCCCATTCATACTCAATGTTTGAAAAGCCTTTTAAAATGCCGTCACCCATACCAAATATGATGTTGTGCCAGTCTTCCACATCTTTCAGCATTTGCTCTATGTTGGCCGCATCCTTTTGTTCTTGGGCGGTGGCATTCACAGGTGGCTCTATCTGCCAATCGATATCGGTTAGCGCCATCTTACGCTTGAATATTTCAGCCTGGATGTGACCGTCTTTCTCTTCGATGTCTTCAGCCAGATAGCACTGTTCTAATAAGCTACCTTGTTCAGCATTTTTAAGAATGACCGCCAACGTGGCAGGCGTTAGCCCAGAACTAGGATGCTCAGCAAACTCGCGCCGCATTTGCGCCACGCGTGCTGAATTGTCGGTTTGTTTGGTTTTAAGGGCGCGTTCGCGAACGCGAAAGCGCGTACCGTTTTGCTCGTAGGTTTCCATTAATAACACCCACTTTGTTGGATTGAGTAGTTGTCGTCATTGTTGCGGTTGTCGCGCCTTTCGGCTTTGGAAGGCAGGCTCATGTAGTCAATTTCACCGCCCTCCATTTTACTGGCCGCAACCATCATGCAGCAGGCAATAGCGCCGTCGCCGTGTCGCTGTTTTTTAGTGTCGGTTTTCGCATCGGGTATGCGAGGCACGCCCCGGTTATTAATTTGAATCGAGCGCAGGTCATCCAAGATGTCAGCGTCACTCGGTAGGATAATGGTGAAGTCCTCAAAGTGGGCCTTCATAGGCGGCATGCTTTCTCGATACCAGTTCTCGGTGATCTTGACCGACTCGATAAGCCCCGCGCCGTAATGGTCAACTGCTTGCTCTGCTAAGTATTCACCGTTACCTGTAGCGTCTAATTGCGCACCAATGAAGCGCGGTAGCCTGTCGATGATGAAAAATAGAATTTGTTCTTGTTGCTTATACGGAATGTTTTTAAGTTCCACCACGAGCGGTACACAAAGGCTTAAGTCTTGCTGGATTGCGCCAACCCATAAACAGGTTAAGTCGCCAGAACGCGCAAAGTCCTCCCCTAAGCAGTGGCGCTGCTCTGGGTTTAACTTCTCCAGCTGTGGCAGTAATACCTCTTTGCACCAGTCTTTAATATCAGCAGCACGCAAGTCAGGGCGCATCTGGTTCCACTCAGCACTTTGTGCATAGTGGATAACGGTGGGCTGGCCACTTTCGTCGGGTTGCACCATAGCCTTGTCGATAAGGGCACGGCTGATGTAAGCCCCACCGCCCGATTTAGGCACACAGAAATACTCTTCCAGTGCATCCTCTTGGCTGGCGGTATCGTTAAGTAAATCGTCCTTCCACTTTTGTTCGGCCTCTTGGCTCCAGTCATTCCCTTTAACCTGGCATATGCGCTGGTACAAGCCTTCATTGCATGCGTCATCTAGCGTAATACGATGAATGCTGTAACGCTTTTTCCCTGCTCGGCTGTCTTGTATAAGCTGGTTAAATAAGTTCTCTGCGCCGTTGTGAGTGCTGATAAGGCGCACCTTTGCGCCCCACATGGTAAGTGCAAGTGCGGCCTTGAGTACTTCCGCTAATTGGTCGTGAAAGGCGGCTTCATCAATGGTGACGTTACCCTGCATACCACGCAGGTTAGACGGCTTCGAGCTCAGCGCTTGTATTTTAAAACCACTGGCAAAATGAATAACGAAGGTAAGAATTTCTTTGCCTTCTTGGCCATCATCAATGAACAGCTCTTCTTCAATGTCACCTGCAGCTTTATCAAAAGCTTTTGCCCACATGGCCGCTGCATCAATGAACTCGCGGGCCATTTCCTTGTTTGAGCCCACATAGAAGTGATTGGTACCGTGTGCGCTTTTGGTTCTACTGGCGGTAAGCACAGCATCTGACGCCTCGGCCCACGTGATACCGGTTCGTCGGGACTTCTCAGCAATCTTCAGCGGTGAGTCATCGGCTACCCAGCGTTTCTGGTACCCAAGTAAAAGTTCGTTCTCATCGAAGGGAATGAAGGTAGGGAGGCCGAACCGCGTTTCAAGCCTGTCGCATTGTTCAATGGCTTTTTGATATTGCGTTTTACTGGGCCTGATTTCCTTAGGTGTAGGAGCAGGCTGTGGTGGCAGCTTCATTAGGCAATCCCCAAAATCTCACGCTTGATTTGCGCAGCACCATCTGCGGTTAGTCCCGCTGCTTTGGCTACCTCTGCGGCACGCTCTGCGGCTTCTTCCGCCATGGCCTTGCGGATTTCTTTTTCACGCTTGGTACTTTCAGTAGCGGCTTTCTCAAGTTTTTCTACTCCAACGGCTAGGTCTTTAATGAACTTAGGTTCAACAATTTCCCCTGACTCAGACATTTTTAAGACTTGGTCGAACGCTAGGGTGCGAACCATCTCAATGAGCACTTTCGAGACTTCACCTGTTGGCTTACCGCCCAGCTGGTCTACCCATTGTTTGGACACTTCACGGGCTTCCTGAATGCGACTGCCCACTGTGGCCATGCGCGTGGCATAGCGGTTAAGGCCGCTACGTGAGATATGTTCTTCTTCGGGTAAGCCTGCGTCACGTATTAGGGTGTTAACCCGTTCAAGCACTTCGGTTTGCGTAACGGATTTATCGCGCAATAGCTCAATCAGTTCAGACTTTATGTCGTCGGGAAGCTGGTCTATTTTGCTGGGCTTGCCACGGGTGCGCTTATCGCTCATCGTTGCTACCTCGGCCCTGGGCGCTTAACACCTGGTGTGGTGGCAAGGCCTCGTTCAACGTCTAGGCCGCGCTGTGTAATGCGGGCTATGGTGTAACTCTCATGATGTTCCAAGGTGACTAAGCCTTGCTCTTTCAGCCAATGTAGCTGTGTGCCTAGCTTATCAATGGTCATTGTGTTGCCGTAGCTGGCGCATACACCCTGAATAATGCTGTTGTTTGCGGCATAGTCATCCATAGCCGCTAGGCAGTGCAGAATACTCAAGCGTTCGTGTTCGTTTACTATAATTGCGATGGCCATTAGTTCTTGTCTCCGCGCAACTCGTTTTCAAAAAGTATGTTTACGTTGTTTAACACCTGTTTAAACACAGGTTCCATGCCTTCTAATCGTCCATTTAAACGGGCGATTTCTTCTCGAAGGGCGGCGCTTTCTCCGGCGCTGGGAAGGTGTTTAACGTGGCTATCAATTTCATGCACCTTATCGCGTAGCTTGTAGTGCTCAATCTGATGGTCTTTGAACTTCAGTTCGTTTAGTTTTAAGCGCTCTTCCTGGCTATTAACGTGCGCTGCTAACTCTGTCTTTGTCGCGAAATACTTGCTCAGCCAATAAAGTCCAGCCATCAGCATTACCGATACAAAGAACGAATAAATTTTCCAGTTGTCGTTAAGGTGGCTTACTACATGTTCCATGCTATCGATTCCCGTTCTCTACATCTTGTTGGCAATCGGCGCAGCGCTGAGCATCGACTATTATTCTGCGGCGTTGAGTTATATCGGCATCACAGCGCACGCATAAAGGTGCGCCATGCTCATCAGTTTTAATGGGTGGTGTAGGTGTTACTTGGTTAGGCCTAAAGCGCGTGGCCATTCGTTTAAAAGGGGCGCTGGCTTTATCTGCCATATCCGCTGCATCCATCAACTGGCTCCCTGCTTGCTGAACTTATCCCATGTTCTAAAGCCAAACCAAGCAAGCACGGGCGAAGCGATAAGTAGCGCTATCTCCCAATTTGCACCGTTGCCATGGTCGAAGGCATTGAGCAATTCCATTACAAAGATATACGCGGCTGTGAACCAGCTGTGCCGCCGCGCAATTTCAGGGCGAAATGTTTTAATTTCTTTACCCGAACGCAGGGTTTCTTGCTGCTGAGTATGCATCCCCAAATCATGAGTTAGCCTGGCTTTCTCTCGCTCGGCTTCAATTTGTGCTAACCCTAACTCAATTTCGCCTACAACTTCGGGCGGCAAGCTGTCTACGGTAGCCTTTACTTTGGCTACGCTACTAGGCGATGTGTCGCCGTTAACTGCCTCTACGACATTGGCAATGGTGTGTGCCACCTTTTCCGTCGCACCACCTTTACGCTCACCAAAGAGACGAATCAGTGACGGACCATATTTAATGAGGGCTGAAATTCCTGCAGTGGCTAATACAGACATTAAGCATGTGCTCCAAGTTGTTTACGTATTTTAGTGATGTGTTGCTCGGCATTCAGTCGCTGAGGTGTCTCACCATTGTCTAGGTAAGCTTCCAGCTCTTGGCGCGTCACACTATTCCAGCCCTGCCGCCAGTACCAATGAGCAGTAGCGCGATAGCTGCTTTCAGGCAACAGCGTAAGGGTTCCCGATGTTCTCGCTTGTTTCTCGGCTTTAAAACGAGCACGGCGACCCGTGTTAAACCATTCTTGGTTAAATTTGCTTACGGGCATGGTGGTGTGCTCAAGTCTGATGGCGTTAGGCAGTACAGATATGTATTAGCGTTGTCTAAGTAGTGTTGAACTGTGCCTTTACCTGCCATTGAGTTGTAAAACTGTTTCCAGTACTCCGCGCGACCTCGCAATGACGAAGGGATTGGCTCTGGCCGTAAGCGATAATGCAGACGACAGAATATGAAGCTAAGAAGCGGGTCATTGGCCAAATCGGTATGCACCAGCTTTCGAATGTCGTAGCCGAAGTGCATATGAATAGTCTTTACCAATCGCATGGGTGTGCGGCTAATGATGTCTTGAAACGCGATTAAATCGTGCTGATTTAAGCCCATGCCAGCACCGCCAGGCGTCGGGTCTTCATAAAGGCCAAGGCACGTTTCAGCTGCTGCAGTTTCAAGCAGCAGGTTCGTAGCACAGCCAGTCGAGCCATGGCCCAACACATCACATACTTGACGCGCTAGTGTAATGGCTTTGATTTTCGACGTTAGGCCGTAGTGGTAAGTGGGATTTTCTTGGTTCATGCCGCCATCGTAGCGATGGCGGTGAGATAGGTGGGATTAGTCTGGGTTTAGGTTAACTTTTAACTTCGGCTAAAAAACGTTTGAGCGCATGGTATGACTTACTATCTTTACCATTGTCTATGATAGCGTCCTCTATTGTACCGTCGGGCGTTTCAACTCGCATCCATACTCTATTGGCGTTTTCAATGTTCTCAAGGGTTTCTAGACTCACTGAAAAAGCTTTCGAACTGTTTCGCGTGTAGCCATCGACGTCGTAACTTGAAACGAGTTGGCTTTCTTTAAGCGTGATAATGTCACCATCAATATTTAACTGCGCACCAAAAATTGGGGTAACGTCATTGAATACTTGCACGATCATAAAAGCATCATCTGGATACTTACTATTCCATTGAAGACCGAAGCCAGTGCAAGTCATGTCAGTGCAAGCGTTACCGTGGGGCGCAATATTAACGACTTTTGAATTATCAAAACCAGAATGACTGACTTTTGGGGCTAGCCCAGACGTATTCGAACAAGCGCCAATGGCTAAAGCAGAAAGAAACACTACAGTTCTAAACATATTAGACTCCTTTTAAAAGCCAGTAGAATGGATCGCATTTTGAATTCAGTCAAATTTAAACACCACCTTTCAATAAAAAGCCCGCACATGGCGGGCTGGCGTTTATCGACTTAGCGTATCGATTAGCTTCCCTTGCTGCGACTGAAGGTAGTCGAGTAAAACAGCGAGTTTACGCGTAGAACATAGTCCCTCGGGTACTGCACCCAACAATTCGGCGAGCGCCTCTTGGCATGTGGTAAGCGTGTTTAGCTCTTCTAAAAAGTCTGTATTATCCATTTGCATTACTCCTTGCAAAAATAAGCGTGAGAGATACCGATAATTTCGCTCTCCCAGTGGATGCCTTCATAATCTGCCAGCCATTTGCGGGCTGTTTTATCATCCTTTTTGAAACCAGCAGCCGCCATTACATTTGTTTTATTCGCCCCCGGGTGTTGACGAAGGTACTGGACTACGTTTTGTATGAACTGGTGTTTTTTATGCTCGAAGTATTTATTGCTGGGTGATTTTCTTGTGCTGGCCTTTTTAGTGTGCGACAGCTGCTGTTCTAACAACTGGGCTTTGTCGCGGTAGAGCTGCAACAACTCGCCTTGCAAGTCTTGATTGGTAGCCTGTAATGCTTGTACTGCACTGTTGTCGTGCTG
>VAPA010876052.1_pt1 | contig 30960 bp, 32 predicted proteins | sample 3395041 | NCBI WGS metagenome assembly VAPA01 (sample SAMN08290432, study PRJNA428436) | hydrothermal vent metagenome | isolation source: Deep-sea hydrothermal vent chimney | place: Indian Ocean: Southwest Indian Ridge | depth 1973 m m
GTCATCATTGTGTGTGCAAGTCATGCATGGCACGATGCAACCAAATTGTATCCCAATGAACTCTTTGGTTCTGTTGTGGCAGGTATGGCTATACAAAATATGTGGATGGTCGCATCGGCAATGGGGTATGGTTGCGGCTACGAGGCTTTGGTTTGCTCAGACTCACGGCATACTCAGCTAATACGTGACAGAATTGGAATTCCACCTATATGGACACCTTTGACAGCTTTTTGTATTGGTGTTCCTGTATCTGATAGACATCTAGGGCCCAGTCGACCACCACTTGAAGGATTATTGTATGATGAAAGATGGGGTAAACCATACAAAAGAATAGCATTCAGAAAGAAGGAGTGAATGAAATGAAGGTCAAAAAGATAGCAGTTGTTGGTTCCGGTCTTATGGGAGCAGGAATCTCATATGTGTCACGAGCATGTGGATATGAAGTGATAATGACTGATTTAGATGACGACGCGATACAACGCGGTTTGTTTCGTTTCAATAAATATGTGGAATCAGGAGTCAAACGAGGGAAGTTATCACCTGAAGATGGTGTGAAGATAATCAGTCAGTTAACAACTACAACTAATCTAAGCGAAGCAGTAAGTGATGTGGATTTGGTCATAGAGGCTGTCTTCGAAAACATGGATGTCAAGAAGAAACTGTTCAAAGAAATGGACAGTGCTGCAAAGCCTCACACAATCCTCGCTTCCAACACATCATCCCTTAGTATAACCGAGCTCGGTAAGGTGACAAATCGACCTAACAAAGTAATTGGGATGCACTACTTCTCTCCTGTGCCCGCAATGAAACTTCTAGAGGTCATTATCAGCAAGGAAACAGACGAAGACACCGTTCAGACTGCACTAGAAGTTGGTGAGAAACAGAGAAAAATCACTGTTAAAGCAATAGACAGTCCTGGATTCATTGTCAACAGGCTCCGAAGTCAGATTTCGAGAGCGGTACTACATATCTATGAACAAGGTCTAGCGAGCGCTGAAGAGATTGACTCAGCTATGAAAGAGAAGCTCGGCACACCCATGGGATCATTGGAATTATCTGACTTTGTTGGTATGGATGTATCCCTCGGTACAGGGAGTACGCTAGAAAGAGAATTGGGAGAATGTTACAAAGTTCCTGAAATACTCAAGAGGTTTGTAAAAGAGGGAAGAATCGGAAGGAAAGCAGGTAAGGGTTTCTATGCTTATGAAGATGGCCAGAAGCGGTCAATTGACGAACCAAAGGGTGCCGATCCAGATTGGTTGGTCAACAGAATCCTCATGCCATATCTGAGAGAGGCCATGATTGAATTCGAGGCTGGGATTGCATCAAAGGAGGATATTGACAAGGCCATGAAACTGGGTTCAAACTACAAAGAAGGCCCCTTTGAAACCATTGGGCGTCTTGGACTCGATAAGGTTCGAGAGGAATTGAAGAAACTTCAGCAAGAGTTCGGAGATTGCTATAGTCCTCCCAAAATGCTTCAGTGATGGTGGATGAGAAACGACCATGACAGAAGATTTGGTACTCTTTGATGTAGAGAATGCGATAGCTACAATCACAATTAACCGTGTTGAGAAATATAATGCGTTCAACCTTAAAGTGAAAGAAATACTGCTTGCAATGTTCAAACGAGCTGAGGAAGATGCTTCCATTCGGGTAGTCATCATCACTGGGGCTGGTGAAAAAGCCTTCATATCTGGAAGTGATATCACTGATTTTGTGGGACGCGATTCCAAAACTATCCGCTCTGTTGTTGATCCTAGTCGAGATATTGCTGCGTACATGACTTCGATGACCAAGCCGATTATTGCGTCTGTCAATGGATATTCACTTGGTGGAGGTTGTGAGTTGGCACTAGCATGCGACATTCGCTATGCATCAAAGAATGCACAATTTGGTCTTCCGGAGATAAACCTTGGAACCATTCCCGGAAATGGAGGAACTGTAAGACTTGCTAGGCTTGTTGGTTTAGGAATTGCAAAAGAACTCATTCTATCTGGTGGTCGGATAAATGCTGAAGAAGCCTTGAGAATTGGTCTTGTGAACAAAGTCTTCAACTCGCAGGATGAACTCAGAGCAGGTGTTTTGGAACTTGCTACAAGACTATGCCAAATGCCTGGAGTTGCTCTTGCTTTAGCAAAACAATCCATCCAGAAAGCTTGGCAACTCCCACTCGACGAACACCTCACTTTCGAGCTTGAGGCATTTTGCCAGACCTTTGATACAGAGGATAAGGAAGAAGGAGTAGCAGCTTTCCTTGAGAAACGTAAACCTGAATTCAAACACAAGTAGTGTTGATTTTTTCGCAATCGAACTATGTTCTTAGAACCTGAAGCTGTCCATCCTCAAGAAGAACAAGGTCATTCTTGGACAGAAGGTCAATGTGCTTATCGATCATGATTTCCTCAAAAACGAGATAGGCAGGATGTGGAATTCGAGGGTAGATTATTGGTATTCTTGCAAGTTCTTTCGCAGTTGTAACTCCTTCAGCAATATGATTCAGGATTTGTTCATCGCGGTTCTGAAAAAGTGCCAAGAAACTTTCGAGTTGCGTTTCAAGCTTCTCTGTCACGGGATCCAGAATGTGACTGCTGATACCCATTTTTGGTTTCAAATCGATAATGTGTTCGATAGACTTCTTAAAATCCCCAATGTCACTTACAGTATTCCCATACCAAGGTCCAAAGTCGGTAAGGTCTATATCTACAAGAAGTAGCTTCTGGAGTCCATTGATACCAAAACAGGTATGGTCGTGTGTGTGCCCAGGTGAATGAAGAGGGATGAGTTGCACCTCTCCACAGTCAATCGGCTTATCATCACGAAAGGTACCATCCACTATGTAGTCATTTTGCACATGTGGTAATCTGGATATTAGTAAGTTCGTCCAGTGACCTTTTGATTCTGAATTATCGATACCTATGAAATTCATCATGGTCTGAAAGCTTTCAACACCCTCCCTCGCTAATGGATGACACAACACTTCACAATCAGATATTTGTCGCAGCTGAGCAGCGTAGCCCTTATGATCGGCATGAAAATGCGTTAGCACGATACGGTCGAGGTCCTCTGGTTGATGACCTAGATCTCTAAGAGTCGAGAAGACCTGCTCTGGATTTGAACCTGCATCTACAAGAGTGAGTATCTCATCATCGATTAACAGTGTGTTTGCTTCAGGGAAGCGAGCATCGTTTGTTCCTCTAACTAGATGGACACGAGGTTCAATCTCAACATGTGCTGGATAGTCTGACATTAGTCAACTGGGTACTGAGACACTAGATAACTCTCATGGTCGGACAATCTATATGCCGCCTTATTCAAACACAGATTGTAGGTGAACCTGATGAGTGACCGCCTCTTTGCAATCTTTGATGTTGGTACAACTGGAACACGCTCTGTAATTGTTGATGAAGAAGGGCGCGAGGTCAGTAAAGCGTATGAGGAGTATCCCCTAAAGCCCAAGGATGTCAAGATACACGAACAAGTTGCTGACACTTACTGGCGTGCATCTGCTAACACTATGCAGAGAGCACTTGCTAGTTGCAAACATGGATCTGACGCGATAGTCGGTGTGATTGTCACAACAGCCAGAGACTCGATTACACCGATTGACAAGAATGGTAAAGCTTTAGCTCCAACTGTGACTTGGATTGATTCCCGAAAAACTGCAAAGAGCAAAGAGATGGCTGAAGAGGTCGGTCAAAGAAATGCTGTCAGAAAGATGATGTGGTTTGCTGAGAATCGCCCTGGATTATTCAAGAAGACATACAAATGGGCACATATTGATGCTTTCATCAACAATCGTCTCTGTGGTGCATTGGTCAGTTCTCCAGCGGAGTCTAGGTTCGGTCCATTTGACTATAAAACTCTCCAATGGTCTGTAGAGCTATGTGAAGCAGCTGGAATTCCCATTGACAAATTAGCAGATATCAAGGACTCTGGAATCACTATTGGTGATATCAATTCAGAGGCTGCAAAGGCTACATCCTTGAGAAAGGGAACGCCTGTTATCTTGGGTAGTGGTGATCAACAGTGTGCTGCATTAGGTATGGGGGTTATGAAACCTGGATTAGTGAAAGCCACCACTGGAACCGGAACCTTTGTGGTTACCCATCTCGAAGAATTCATGGAAGAATCATTTGTGATGTATTGTCATCCCTCTGCGATACCCGGTAAGTGGATTCTCGAAGGTGTAACTCCGGGAACTGGACTTACTTACAAGTGGTATAGAGACCAGTACTGCGAACCCGAGATAGCTCTCGCAGCACAAACGGAGAAAGATGTCTATCAAATCATCGAGTCCTCGGCCGCTTTAGTTCCCGCTGGAAGTGACGGACTCGTGTTATTCCCTTACATGGCCTACAATTTGGGAATACTCTATAATCTTGGCTTTGGCCACACGAAAGCACACGTTGCTCGAGCAATCTTGGAGGCAAATGGATACACCATCTCCTTTTACCTACAGATGATGGAAGGACTACTTGATGTCGAGTTCAAGGAGCTTTCTATTGGTGGAGGAGGGGCAAATTCACCATTGTGGCGTCAGATACAAGCGGATTGTACTGACAAAACAGTTGTACTCCCCAGAGTTAAAGATTCTACAGTTATTGGTGCCGCAATGTTAGGAGCTGTAGGGTCGGGTGTATATGGCGACTATTCAGAGGCATATGAGAACATGTTTCATGTCGAGGAACGACGTGAACCCATACCCGAAAATGTTGAAGTGTATAAGAAACTCTATACGGTCTTCAACAAAATGGTGATTGCAGAAATGGGTAACATCCTGGACGCCATATCCTGAATTGTGATTTATTCCTCATCTTCATGTAGGTCTTCCCAGATTCGACCAAAGAATACGAATGCCAACACTAGCTCGGATCCAGTGATATCTATGACACTAGCATCTTCCCGTGACTTTTTAGCTTGTTCAGCTAGATATTCTATTGACTCGCTAATTGTTTCTTCATGGTCCCATGCGTCTTTGGCAAGATCGACAACGAACTCAAAGCGTTCATTTTGGATTCCAAGAGCTTCTGTGAGTTTCTCTGCGTCATGACTACCAACTGTCATCGTACCAAGTTCATAAGAGCGCATAAACCAATTCACCAAACGATTCCGCGTTTGACCTCCTTTTAATGTATCTTGCTTATTATGCGTCTGAATTCTCCTCATTGTCAATCCGAAATGCTTGTATTGTGCGTACTCCTTCTAATAGAAGCAGACGAATCTCAAAACATCCTCATCAAAGGGACAAGATATGTATGGGCGAATCCGAGTTCGATGTTGTAGTGATTGGTGGAGGTAGTACGGGGACTGCTGTCGCCCGAGACTGTGCGATGAGAGGTCTTCGAACACTTCTGCTTGAACGAGATGACATTGCATCGGCGACTGTCGGTACTTGTGCTGGGATGATTTCTTCAGGTTTCAAATACCGTGATGAACCGGACATAATGGAGATGTGCTCGAAAGAAGTTGTGCACTTCAATCATATCGCACGTCATATCATCATGAAGACCCCAATACTTGCTCCATTCAAGAGTATGAGCGATGTAGCAAGTGATGGTGCCTATGTTGATGCTTATTCTGATCATGCAAAGGAAAGAGATGTCCCGTCTATGTTATTCCTCACTCCAGAAGCATCTCTTGAGATTGAACCCAAACTTCACCCTGACCTCATCGCAAGTGTATACTATGAAGAGTTCTTCATAGACCCATTTCGATTGTGTCTACTTCAGGCACTCGATGCTATTAAGCACGGAGCTATTGTTAAGACGTACTGTGAAGTTATTGATATTGAAACCGATCCTGCGAAAGGTACCGTTGATGGAGTAGTTTTTTACAATCGAGTAACTGGCAGTATAGAGAAGGTCCGATCAAAGATTGTTGTGAATGCTGCAGGTCCGTGGGCACACAAAGTTGCTGAATTTGCTGATGCCAATCTTGAGCTACGTCTAAACAAGGGAGCTCATGTGATTTTTGACAGAAGAATCGTGAACGTGGGTATCACAGTGAGAGCCCTTGACGGAAGATGGGTCTATCTGTTTCCGCATGAAAACACCACTCTTCTTGGAACTACTGCCCTAGATACGTGGGACGACCCTGACTCGTTGGTAGCCTCCTTTGATGAGATAGAATACCTTTTGCAAAGTATTGAATCACTAATTCCATCAATTCGCGAAGCTCGAATTATCCGGACTATGGCAGGTGTGAGACCCCTAGTTCCAGATTGGAACGTTCCTGAAGAAAAGGTAACTAGAGGGTATCAAGTAATAGACCATGAATCTCGGGACAAACTCAAAGGCTTGATCAGTTTTACAGGTGGAAAACTTGTGACATGTAGACACATGGCTGAGGCCGCCACTGATCTTGTCTGTGAGAAGCTGGGAAAGATGACAAAGTGCACAACTCATGAGAAACCTCTACCTGGGAATGAGGATGTTGTGGATGTCATTGCCCTAGCCAAAGAATACGATATTTCACTTCATGCTCTAGAACGAATGCGAGCTCGACGCGGCACTGAAATGGTGAAAGTTCTAGAGCTCACCAAGGAGCACCCTGAATGGAAAACAACAATCTGTACGTGTGAACCAATAATTGAAGCAGAGATACGATACGCCATAAGAGAGGAATTCCCTCAGACACTGAATGATTTGCGGAGAAGACTTCGTCTAGGCACAGGACCCTGTCAAGGAACATTTTGTACCTACAAGGCTGCAAGTATTCTTTCAGAGGAGCTAGACTTGGGTGGTGACGATTACCTCGTAGACATTCTTGACTTCCGTTCAGAGAGGTGGAAGGGAATTCGACAGTCCATGCGTGGTGAACAACTGGCCCAAGAGGAGCTTGCCCAGGGTATGTATGCATGTGTCGGAAACCTTGACCAGTCAGATGTAGACTATGACTTGAAGCCATGGGAGGAGATGTCCTGATGGATATTGAAGCTGATCTTCTTGTTATTGGCGGTGGAATGGCAGGTCTTGTGGCAGGAACAGTGGCCGCAGAAGGCGGATTAGAAACTGTACTAGTACGAAAAGGGCAGAGTGCAACAGCTTATTCATCGGGTGCGATTGATGTAATTGGATATCTCCCAGAGGCTTCTGAACCTTTCATTACTCCAGAAGAAGGCCTTACTGCAATTGCTGGGCTATATCCTCTCCATCCCTACAGTGTCGTTGGTTACGCTGAGAATGTCACTCCCGAGAACGTGGTAGACGCTGTTGTTGAGAGGTCACGCGAATCCGTTAACTGGTTGAGAAATCACCTTGATGGAACCATTGCCACACTGGTTGGTGATTTTAGTACCAATATCCTCCCAATCACAATCCTTGGCACAACAAAACCAACTTGTCTGATTCAAAAAACCATGGATCCTGGAGATGTTCAGGAACGAGAAGATAGTACACTTTTGTTTGCAGGAATCATGGGGCATCCTGATTTCTATCCTGCATCTGCTGCTAAGACCTATCTTGAAGATCGAATTGCTTTCGGTTTACCACCACGAAAAGTTGCTCATTGCACAATTCAAGTTGCACCATTTGGGAACAGTGTAAACGTATCTGGAATAGAGATAGCTCGCCACCTAGACCACGATGAGGCTTTGGACGACCTTGCAGAACAGCTCAAGGAACATGTAGACAAAGTTGGAGCAACTCATGTCGCTTTACCACCAATACTTGGTCTTAGGAATGCAGTCATTAACCAAGCCAAATTGAAACGAGAAATTGGTGCAGATGTATTCGAGTTACTTGGCTTTCCTCCCTCGGTTCCTGGTTTGCGATTGCAACTAGCTTTGGAAGGTATATTCAGGAAAGCTGGAGGTAGACTCCTAGTCGGTCATGAGGTAACATCTTACCTGAAAAAGGAAGATCAGCTAGAGTATGTGACTGGAAAAGCACCCCGAAGAGAAATTAAAATCAATGCCAAGGCATATGTACTCGCAACTGGAAAATTCATTGGTAACGGACTTGTTGGAGATGAAAGGGGTATACGTGAAACTATATTCGGATTGATGACTGTTACTGGATCGTATTATTCTGCTGGAGATACGCTTCCATCCAAGGCAACAAATCGACTATCTATCACTTCTGAAGGTCAGCCTATCTATTCAACTGGGCTAACTGTAGATCCTCAATTCAGACCCATTCAGGAGGATGGCGTTGAATGGGTAAGGAACCTCTTTGCAGCTGGTTCTGTTCTGGCCGGCTACAATTATTCTGTTGAGAAAAGCGGACTTGGTGTTGCATTGACTAGTGGATTCAGTGCGGCAATGAGTGCAATCAGCTATGTGAAGGAGGTGCCCTAGTTTGAGCGAAGAGGAAGCTTATGAGTATGTGAAGAGTACACTCAAGAAAGAGGGCATTACTCCGTATCGCTCTGATGAGATCGAGATTGTCAAATCGGTTGAGTCATGTATTAATTGTGGACTGTGCATTCAACATTGTCCTGTTGTTGCAGCAGTTGGAGTTAATCGTTTCAGTGGACCTCGGAGCATTGCTATTGAACTAAGCAGGTCACCTCCCGAGTTCTGGGCAACTGCAGATACAGTATACCTTTGCACAGGTTGTGGAACATGCCGCGAAATTTGTCCTAAGAACGTCAACATTCCTGAGGTTGTCAATATGATTCGCGCTCGAATATTCGAGCACAGACCTGATCTTGTTCCCAAAGGACTTCATATTGTACGAGAGGTGATTTCCAAATATAATCTGGTCTTTGAACCTTGGGAAACAAAGGAAGAGAAGATTGAGAGCCGCGACATGCGCATTGAACGATTTAGACTACCCTTAATTGAAGATCCAAAATTGGAACAAGCAGAGGTTCTATTTTATCCTGGTTGTCAAGCAGAAGAACGATCTCAAGAGGGCCGGGAGGCTGCAAAAGTAATCCTTGATTTCTTCGATGTTAATTTCACTGTGTTAGATGAGATGTCCTGTTGTGGATTGCCATCTAATCTCATTGGTGATCACGAAACCGCACGGTTTCTCGCCAAACGTCTTCAGAAGAAAGTAAAGAAAGTAGATGCCAAGATTGTAGTGACAACATGTGCGGGATGTACATCCAACCTGTCTGAAATATCAGAACGTGATGGTTGGGGGATACCTGCAATTCATATCATAGAGTTTCTAGCAGAAGAGATAGGTCTTGAGAAGATTGGTTCAGCGGTCAAGGATTCCGCTGGATTCTCAGATGTTCATGTTTCGGTGCATGACCCGTGTCATCTCATCAAGCACACATCTCGTCAGGTGATGCAAAATGCACTCGATCTCCTTCAACAATTCCCTGGAGTGAAGGTCACCGAATCTGAAGCTAATGATTCTTGTTGCGGAGGTGGAGGGATGGTCGCATACCATTCAAGTGATGTCGCTAATGCAGTTGTCAAAGAAAATCTAGATGCTATACAAAAAACAGGTGCTGATAGATTAGTTACTCCCTGCCCTCTATGCACGGTCCAAATTGAGAACAATCTCTTCAAATCAGGGAGCACGGTTGAAGTTGATGATCTAACAGTATTCCTTGCCCAACGGCTTCCTAGGAAGAGGTGAAAGGTTTCGTGCTTGATAAAAAGATAAAGATGAAAGCTCAGAGAAAAATCACCAAGATTGTTGGTAAAGATAACATAACCGAGCTCGAAACAGATACAATCTTGAACGCACATGATGCATGGCCACTGAATGCGGCGAAAATACGCGCAGGCGAGATGTTACCTCGTGCAGATTTGGTTGTCTTCCCAGGAAATGTAGAAGAGATCTCACAGGTCTTAGTTGTGGCGAATGAGTTAAAGATACCTGTAGTGCCTGTTGGGGGAGGGGCTGGAACTTGTGGTGGAACTGTTCCAATTTACGGAGGTATTCAACTCGACCTCAAACGGTTAGACAGGATCTACGATATTGATCATTCTTCAATGACAATTAGAGTTCAAGCAGGAGTTGTCGGTATCGATCTGGAGGAAGAGGTCAATCGCCACGGATATACGACTGGACACACTCCAACTTCATTACGTGCATCAAATGTTGGTGGTTTCATTGCCACTCGCTCTGGAGGATCAATGTCCTCTCTTTACGGTAAAATCGAAGACATGACTCTCGGTCTTGAATTAGTCCTTCCTGATGGGTCTATTGTCTCAACCAAAGCTGTACCTCGCCAATCTGTAGGTCCTGATCTTCGGCAGTTATTCATAGGGAGTGAGGGAACTTTGGGAGTAATCACTGAAGCAACATTACGATTGTTTCTGATTCCTGAAGAGAGACGCTTTCGAAGTGTCAGTTTTTCTGATGTTCACTGTGGTCTCGAAGCAATACGGAAGATTTTCCGAGAAGGGATTATTCCTTCAGTGATTCGACTCTATGACCCGGAAGATGCAGCTTTAAGCTTCTCTACACATTTTGAATTTGAAGAAGGCCATTGCATGCTTCTCCTGGCTTTTGATGGTGAAACAAGGAAGGTGGAGATTGATGAAGCACGGTCTCTCGAGCTATGTCTTTCTGAAGGCGGCTCAGATCAAGGAGAAGGACCCTCTAAACGTTGGTGGGAGCATCGTTATGACATGTACTATCCAACACTTCTAACAACTGGGGGTTATTCAATCGGTGATACCATCGATATTGTCGCAACCTATGATAAGCTTGAGAAAGTGTATCATGCGATGAAAGAAGCGATGGAGGAACATGAAGCACTGGTTATGTCTCATTTCTCCCACATGTATCAGAACGGAGGTAGTATCTACATGATCTTCTTCACATCACAACCTGATGCAGAAACTGCCTGGGAAACATACAAGAAAATCTGGGATGATGGAGTTGCAGCATGTTTCCGCGAAGGAGGTACAATGAGTCATCAACACGGTGTTGGTCTATCTCGAAGTACCTACACTGCAGATGAACTAGGGTCTGGGTTCAGTGTTCTAAAGAAAATCAAGGAGGCCCTGGATCCTAATGGTATTATGAATCCTGGAAAGCTTGGATTGGGGGTGCGAGAATGATAGACCCGGATAAGATTGCAGAACAAGTGCGAATGTGTGCAGCTTGTCCAAAAATGTGCAGGTATGTTTGTCCAACATTTTTTGCATGGCGCTCTGATGCTCCTACTCCGCATGGTCGAGCCCTACTTTTGCATCAGGAGATTATTGGAACTCACGAGTTGGATAATCGTGGTATTGAAGTTCTATACCAGTGTCTTGAATGTAGTCACTGTTTGACTTGGTGTAAACCTGAGATAGATATTGCAACTCTTGTGGAGATAAAGCGACGTGATCTTGTCCAACAGAATAGACAACCAGAGGGGCTCAAGAAACTCACAGAATCTATCAGAAAACATCATAATCCATTCGAAGAACTCCACGCTAAGAGGAACAACTGGGTCAAGATAGAAAAGGGAAAAGGAATCCCAATTCTATACTTTGCGGGGTGTCTTGCATCTTATAGGGAGAAAGAGATTGTTCAGGATACTATTACCGCCCTGGAGATGCTAGGTCATCAAGTCATTGTTACTGATGATGAATGGTGCTGTGGCTCTCCTATGTTTCGAACCGGCGATGTGGAAACAGGTCTGGAACAAGCACGTCACAATGTGGATGTTTTGAACGTTATTGATGTAGAAGAGATTGTGACATCCTGTCCTGGCTGCTATCGTATTCTTACACAAGATTACCCCGAAAATGATCTTCAGCTCAACAAACCTGTGAAGCATATCAGTGAGGTTCTTACAGTGTCACTTGATAAACTTCCAACTGTTTCTTTTGATGGAAAGATTACCTTTCACGATGCATGCCACCTTGGAAGGCACTGTGGTATATATGACCCTCCCAGAGAAGTAATAGCTCACGTTTCAGGGTCTGACGTCGTAGAAATGGAGCGAAATCGAGAGAATTCAACTTGCTGCGGGAATGGAGCCGGTTTGAGAACGTTATTTCCTGAACAGGCAAAGAAGATTGGAGCTGAACGAATCCGTCATGCAAAGAATGTCGATGCACAATATCTAATAACCTCGTGCCCATTTTGCAAGAATATGCTTGAATCACAGTCTGATTCATCGATTACAGTATTAGATTTACCACAGTTTGTTGTTCGAGCATGGAAGCGCCGTGATGTGAAGATAGATTAAACAAGAATTTTGATTTCAGAGTGAACAACATGAAAGCTGAAAAAGAACTCCAACTCAAAGTGCGGCTTCTCACAGAAGGAGCCAGTTTACCTGAGGGTATATCCCAAGGAAGAAAAGGAGGAGCCGGTCCTGTTGGAGGAAGATACTTTCAACTTCCAAATGGCCGTTCATGTGGAATTCCTATTCGAACAGGTGATATGGCTAAGAGATATAATTCAGCTCCACTTGAGCCTACTGACAACCCCGAAATTTGGATCTATGACAATTCAATCGAATTCAAACTAATTCCTCAACCCAAGTTCTATGAACTCAAAACGAGCGATGGAATTGAATATGAAAAAATTGCCTTGTTGCATGGATCACGTACTTTGGCAACGACAGTCTTCCAATCATGCAAATATTGGTCCTTTGGCACAGAATGCAAATTCTGTACAATTCCGCATTCATATACCGCAGGAAATACAGTTCTTCAAAAAACACCTGAACAGATTGCCGAAGTAGTATTAGCAGCTGAACGTGAAGGCGTGATTGACGATGTGCTTCTAACAACAGGTACAACTGAATCCCCTGACATGGGCATTGAAAATTTGGTTAGAACAATAGAAGCAATCCGTGAATCAAGTAAGATTCCTATTGGAGTTCAGTTCGAACCTCCATTTGATAAAAGCACGATTCGACTAGTAGCAGACGCTGGAGCAAATGCAGTTGGCATGCATATTGAGAGTGCTGATGAAACCATTCGTGAGGAAATATGTCCAGGGAAACATGAACATGGTTCTCTTGATTTATACAAAAGAAGTTGGCAAAACGCACTTGATTTCTTTGAGAAGGGAAGCGTGAGCACATACATAATGCATGGTTTAGGAGAAGACCATAGCCAGACACTATCACTAGTCGATGAGTTAGCTGAAGTTGGAGTAATGCCAATTGTTGCTCCCGTACGCCCATCAGGAGGTAGTCAGCTCGCCGACTATGATCCTACATACATTCATGATTTAGATGGTTCAGTTGATTTGTATAAGAGCATTGGAAAAATTCTCTATAAACATGGACTTAACCCTGAAAAGACAGTTGCAGGGTGCCATAGTTGTGGAGGATGCACTCCGATTCAAGAAGCATATGACTGGGCGGAACAGATGTCAAAATCAGGTTGAATCCGAGAAGTTAAAGTACTGTATTTTCACAAAATAAAGCGAGAGATATGGAAGAGTTTCCTGCAGAAGAGATTAAGATTATTGAGTTTGGAGAAGAAGACGCAATAGAAATCTCTGAGATATTCAAACATGTTTGGCCACAAGCAAACGACTATCCTGAACACTGGCGAAAGAAACGGATGTACTCTCCTGAACAGATTATAGAGGAGATGCGGCTAGGGTATCATTACTTTGGAAGCCGCTTGCAGGGCAAGATTGTGGGTCTCTATAAGGCCAAAATAACCAAAAAGGGATTACTCGGTGAACACCAGACTGTGGACCCAGATTGCAGGGCGACAGGATTAGCATCAGCTATGTATATACAATTTGCTGAATATGGACGAGCAAATAATTGCAAAAGGAATTACTGTAACATTCTTGTTGGACAAAAAGTTGGTGAGAAACTCATGTTGAAATATGGATTTCAACCATGGGGTGAACCTTTCCACCAATCCGAGGGAATGCTGGTACAAATGTATGAACGACTTCTAGATGATGAATCTGATTTTCTATAGATTGATCTATATTCACAAGATTGAACAGTGGTCAAGTTTCAAGCACCTATGTCATGAATCAGGAGGTTTCAATTAGAGCAGATGCAATAGATGCACTAGTTGAATATGAGCGGTCCACAACTTCAATGAAGACTATTTTGCGTGAGATGCAAACCGCTTCAGCAGACAATCCTGATTTTTCTTTTCAAACACAATCGATATCTCTCTCTGTCATTCGGTTTCGAAATACTATAGATTATCTTATCATTAGGTCACTCGGAAAAAAGAAGCTTCAAGATCTTAGTTCACAAGATCGAAATATCCTTCGTCTCGCAGTCTATGAGGGTTACTGGCTCAAAGCTGATTTGGATACAATGATGTCCCACTATTCCAAAATTGAATCGCTGTACAGAGATGTATTTGAGCGTGCCATTTCAGTAGACTTAGGTAGTGTTACAAAAGGAATGCCCATTCTGAACCAGTTAAGCTTGAAACATTCCCATCCTACTTTTCTGGTGAAGACACTCCTGGAAAGAATCACACGTGAGGAAACAATTCAATTATTGAAGTCAAACAATCAGAAGCGGACATACTACCTCCGCTCCAACAAGCTCTATGATGGTTATGATTCTGTTTTCGATTCATTGAATGAAGCTCAATTAGTGAAAGACCCTGATGTACCTGAAGTGTCCAGAATAGTTGAGGGTGTTGATTCAGTTGTCACGTCCCAGCTCTTCAAAGATGGACGCATCTTGATTCAGGACAAGGCTAGTGTTGTTACAATAAATGCTCTTGATCCTCAACCAGGTCAGAAAATTTGGGATGCTTGTGCTGCTCCTGGAATGAAGACCCAATTGATTTCTGAGCGACTAAAGGACCAAGGAGAGGTAGTAGCTACTGATGTCTATGAGAATCGTGTTAGAATCGGAAGTGCCCTTTCCAAGCAACTTAATGTTACAAATGTTGAATGGATTCATGCAGATGCTACTAAACCTGAGGTTCTCGATGCTCATAAAATACTGATTGATGCTCCATGTACATCCACGGGTATTTTGCAAGCTTATCCTTCTTTCAAGTGGCGATTGAATAAGGACACGCTTTTTGCTCTAATGACCATCCAAAATAAGATACTAGATGCAATCCTCACCGCTTATGCTGATAGACCTGGTACTGAGATTGTCTTCTCGACCTGTTCGATTCTTCCACACGAGGGCGAATCACAAATTGACTCAGCTATGAAGCGTCACAATATCGAACTCCTTCCACCAACCGAATATGGTGATCCTGGGTATGCTGGTTTCAATTGTACAAAACTAGTGAGGAGACTGTTCCCACACAGACACAGTTGTGGTGGATTCTTTATTGCGCGGCTTGGAATCAAGCACTGATTCTGCGTTCTACGGATTCAAGCACCCTTCTGGCGAACTCCCTGTCATCTTTGAATGACCAAGGAATCTCTAGGAAGTCCTTGTTTGCAGTTATCATAAGGGATTTCTCTCTGCTGATTAGTATCTTGAAGATTAGTTTAGTCCACTCAAAACAGGGATGTTCATGAAATGTTTGACTGTCACCAGACTCGGTGGTCACCTTTGTCAAGTATGCCATTCCCTCTTTTGGGTTGCCCAACATGAGATCAGCCAGTGCTCCCATACAGGCAAGTGATACTGCGTTTTTCACCATCCCCGATTTAATGTATGACGCCGCTCCATCTTTATACTCCTGGGCTTTCTTGGTGTACAGAGAACGTCCGTGACTGAAAATCAAATCTTTCGTGGTCGCCTTTGACTTCCCTGCTTTCTTTAGAGTCGCACCGCCAAGGACTGCAGCTTTCAATTCTGCTTGCATTTCTGTAGTTGGTGCCCGTTCTGCTACTGTTCTGGCTACTTCAAGCATGGATTTTCCAGCTTTTACAAGATCTTGTTTCACAGATGGGCTACTCAGTGCTGGATCCTTTTCTGCGAATCCGTCTTCAAATACAAGTCTAGCTGCAATAAAGAAGTCGTATGCTTTTTCAGTTAGGTCATTCTTATTCGCAAACTCGATGGCTTTCACATATGCAAGAATGGCATTGTCTGTTTCACCCAAGTTTTCAAACTGAACAGCAGCCTCGGTCAACCACGGAAAAGCGTCAGTACTGTTGGATTCAATTGCATCCTGCCCTCTAGCAAGTGAGCTGTAGGCATCGATACATATTGTTGCAAGATCTGGTATTTGGCATTTGGCATCGACTTCTGCCTTTGTGAGTATTTGTCCACGTAATCTGCAATGTGGATCACCTGATTCTTCTGAAGTGCCTAACCAAGTACACTTGTAATCTGCATCCAAATATTCCACAACTCTTCTAGTACCTATATCATTATTCTACGTGAAAGTTAAAAAACCAACCCACGCTGTATCGTTATCTTTAACTGTGATAATAAGGGAGAAAATCGTGAGGTATCCATACTGAGCGATGATGACACTGAGTTAGCCATGATCCGACGGAAGAAGATGGCTGAGCTAGTGGCACGCGAAAAAAAAATGCAAGCTCAGCGAGAGCGGAAAGAGAAGACCGACGTGGAGCGGACCAAACTTCTCGAGCGGTTTTTAGCTCCTGAAGCTCGAAGTTACTTGGATGCCTTAAAGACGCATGAACAATCCGTTGGACGGAGAGTTGAGGAAATTATTCTCCATCTGATTGTTTACCGTGGCTTGCGTCAGACAATCACGCAATTGGACATTCGATATGTTGAACGTCAAGTAAAAGGTGAACCCTCAAAAATACGAATCCAGCGTGATGGCGAAACCTCTGATTTCGGATCTTATGTGAAAGAAGCCATCAAAGAGAGTAACAAAAAGTCTAAGAAAGATTAAGTCATCGACTGGGCTCTTGCTCTCCAATCTTTGATAGAATATTGAAGTTCTTCAAGATTACCTTCTTGTTTCTTCCAAGAGTCTGCAGTGCGTCTCATCTGGAAGACCAAAGCACCCCCGCGAGCAAGCTTTTGTTCAAGTATCTCGACAGCTGTTTCAAGTGCATTTACTATACTCGAAGTATCATCTGTTTTTCCAATGAACTCCTCAAGTCCTGCGAACACAGCATCTGGTTCCATTGTGTTCCATTGATCTTTCGGAACTTGAAGTTCGCGATATTTCTTAGCTGGGATGACTGTGTTTCCATCCTTTATCTCAATCTCTCCATTAACCTGTAATGAATCTACGATTTGAAGAGCTGCTGCAACATCAATGACGAGTGAGGATGCAATCTCCTCTATCCTCACAGATTTTCTGGCTAGCACAATATTCAGAATTCGATACTTTGGGTCACCCACTTCGAGTAGTACCTGGCGAAGCATTTCGTCGGCTCCTTCATCATTGTTCAGAACAGACGTCGCTGCTTGTGAGAACCGTTTCAAATCTTCTTGTACTTTCTTGATACGTTGTTCAGCCAGAGTTAGTTCATCTTTTGTGGAGTATCCATCGGCAGGTTTTTTCTTCAAGAGTTGTTGCGTCTGTTCTGCTTTCATCCCTTGGACTTCTTTGCCCACAGTTTCAAGAGCTCCTTCTGTTCTTGATAGATCCGAAATAAGCTTCTGAATCTCTGAATCTTTCTGGACAATTGTGGTTTCCAGTTGCGTGACATGATCACCTAACTGATTAGCTCTTCTCTGTGATCCCCCTAATTGTGCCTGTAATGCCTCTAGTTTCTGATTCAAAGATACAATTTGCATGGTCTTATCTTTGAGGCGTTCATTAATATCATCAGACATATTTGTCCCTAATCTAAAGACCATATCTATCGATAATTAAAGGCGTCTCGTTTAGATAGCAATAACACGGAGTTCGATTAATGGAACTGTTCGATTCACATACACACTTAGACATGAAACATTTTCAACGTGACCGCGAGAGAGTCATTCAAAGAGCTAAGGATGCTGGTCTTGTAGGAATGGTGACAAGCTCAATTGGTGATGCATCCTTTCGTAAAACGTTAGGTCTCATTTCGAAACATCAGGGTTTCATCTTCCATTCAGCAGGTTGTGGAGTATCCCGACTTACACGACACGAAGCTGAGAAAATTATCACACTCACACGCAAATATGCCAAAGATATTGTAGCTGTTGGAGAAGTTGGCTTGGATTACCATTGGGTTAAGGATCCCAAGGGTCGAATAGCCCAGGAACCTCTTTTCCATATGTTCATAGAACTCGCAACAGAATTGGACTTACCACTCGTCATTCACTCACGAAAAGCAGAAGCAAAGGCGACTGAGATCCTCGAGAATTCTTTCTCCGGAGATGTTGTCATGCACTGCTTCGATGGACCTCCTGAGGTAGCAAAGATAGTAGCTGATAATGGTTGGTACATCACGCTTCCAGCAAACTTTGGCAAGCATCGAAACAGAATTGCTGCTGCGAAAATTCTTCCCCTTTCACAAATTCTGCTTGAAACAGACGGTCCCTACCTCTCTCCAGACAGTGAACGAAATGAGCCTTGCAAGATTATCCGCGGTGCTGAAGCATTGAGCAAACTTCTTGACGACTCAATTGACCAAATCGCAAGTGCTACAACACAGAATGCTATTCGCTTTTATAGACTGTAAATTCTCTAACCAAAACGGCCAAATGGTTTCATCTAGAATTGATATACATGTATACTCGCCGTTTCATCGATTTGGAAGAATCTTCACTCAAGGCTCCAATTGGCATAGTCGGATTACCCGGAATTGCTAATGTAGGAAAGATAGCAATTGAAACATTGACACATGTCCTTGATGCCACACATGTTGCGGATTTCTTTAGTAATGATTTTCCACCCCGCGTCATTGTTCAGAAAGGTATCTCTCGGTGTCCAAAGTCGACAATTCATCTTTACAAATCGGCTCCAGATGAACCGCATGATCTTCTCTTACTCACAGCTGATTTTCAACCAGCTACAGGTACTGGAGTATTCGAGTATGCTGATTATGTTGGCAGTGAATTCGCCAAGTATGGAGTGAAAGAGCTGTTTGCATTGGCTGCGTACGAGCAAGGATACGAAGAGTACTTCAAACAATTTCCGTTGCCCCCACGTATCTATACATCTGCGAGTTCGGACAAACTATTGCAGAAGATAACTCAATCTGATGGGATGATCGCAACTGAGGAAGGAGTGGTAGTAGGAGCAAATGGAATCATTCCCGCATGGGCTGCTTCAGTATACAGCATGGAAGGAGCGTGCCTCTTGGGTGAGACAATTGGCGTGATCAAGGCTGATTATAGGGCGGCACAAATGTTGCTACAAAAACTTGCGAATTTTATAGGTATCAAGGCTCATTTCGATGTGATTGATACAGAAGTAGACAAAGTAGTTGAGTTCATTAAGTGGGCTATGGAAGAGATTGCTCAGAAAGGTCTTCCTGCTGAAGAGACAGAAAGCCCATCTGACAGGTACATTGGTTAATTTACTCAACCACTTCTGGATGTAAAATATCTGTGATCCATGCTCTGCTATCCAAGTTGATGTAGAAATAATGGTCTTCATGTTTGACCTTCACTGAGAAAGGAAATCGTTCCGCATTCTTGATAATATCCGGTGGAACCTTCAGAACTGTTCGTTTTGAGCAGATGGGGCATTTCGCATATCTTTCCAACATCTTCCACAGCCTTATCGGACCTTCGAGTCATCACTCAGGACTAGCTTGGTATTATACGGTTCGGGATCATCTAAAGCATCGGTGAAGATTCTGATGAGGTCGTCGGAATCTCGCTCTGCAAAGTCAGTCGAATCGACAGCAACAATTCGGAGATTCTCATACACTCCAGCTTCCGCTAGAAATCTCACTGATGAACCATCGACTGTTAGTTCTAATATGAGAAATTTGGCAAAGTCTTTGAATTCATTCTTTGGGCCTCTGAGTCTACCAGACACTCGATCAATACTACCTCTATCAACCACTGTGTCCAGTAAGTAGGCACGTATGACTTGATTACCAACCTTCCGACGAATATCTGTGAATTCATCTATAGGCGAATCGTCTTTTTGAAGTTTCCAAGTATCTTTAGAGCTCATCTAACACCATCAGATTACACCTAATCTGCTCATATAGAAGTTATTTGGGCGTATCGCTCCTTTTGTACAGGCGCGGAATAGCTTTATTTGTTAGCGCGCATCTCTAATGACTTCAGAAGGTTCAGGACGGAGATACACTATGCAGACCATCGACATGGTTATTCGAGAAGTTCATGCAGGATTATGGTTCCTAGTAGTTGGATACTTTTTCTTCCTATTCATATTCATGGGAAGAAGATGGAGGAAAAGTGGAAATCCTTTCCAGTTCGCGATGTCACTATTCTTTCTTCTATTAGCTGTTGGTCGAGGTTTCTATTTCATAGGTGATTTCTACGCTGATCCACAGAGTCTTATTCTCCCATTGGTTCCATACCTTGGTGAATCGCCATTCTGGCTTATGGCTGGAGCGTTCTTCCAATGGATGGCACTTGCTTTGCTTTCTGCAACCGCAGGATTCATGATATTCGGAAAGAAATGGGCTCAAATCCTATTTGCCATTCCTGCAGTGGGAATCGGGATTCTTCTAGGATTTATTCCCTTTGATGCAACAACAAGAGTTCTTCTCTCTGGTTCAGCAGGCGCATTATATGCCCTATTCATACCATTTCTATTCTGGTATCTTGCCTGGCAATCTGGTGGTAATCTACGAAAGTCCAATCTATTCCTGGGATTAGGATTCTTTGTCCTATTTGCGGGAAGAGTTATTCATGCAGGTCGCTACGTTCTGAGTGACATGGTATTTGGTTCAATTACGATTCCTGGTGTTCTTGCACCTGGTTTGATCGTAATCGGCCTAATTCTAATAGCCGCTGGTAATGAATGGGGACAATCATCGTAAATTATGAGTGGAACCTACTTCTCACTCAATTAACGAAGTATTTACGGAAAAGGAGAAAAGGTTAGGTTCTATCCGATTTCTTTCCACTCTAGGATTTTCATTTCCTCAAGTGCAATAAGTGACTTCTGAACCTCTTTAATGTGCATTCCAAGTTGATCTGCGATAGCCCTTGTTGTGAGTTTTCCATTGCATTTCTTTGCAATATCATAGGTTTCCTGACTCATCTGCCCTAATCGCACAAGCATAGCATTGACTTTACCCTTGAGCACTGGGACAACAATCTTGGTTTCAGAGGCACGCCCTTCTTTAGTTATCTCGTCTACTTTCGAGTAGAATGATTCAAAGGGCTCAAGGTTCCCATCCCACTCTGCCAACATATTGCCGTACTTTTGAGAAAAGGTTGTGTTCACCTCACCAAGAACAGCCATTGCAGCATTACCATCATCCACTTTGTCCACGGTAGCAGCAACAATCACGTTATCCTTCATTGAGAGACAGATATCAAACGCTCCAAAATCGATAACATGTACTCGATTACCGTCACTAAGTTCACGTCCAAACTGGATCAATGCTGTAAGGAACCCACTAATTAGATTGGGATCCATATCCACTTCTCCATATTTCCTATCCAGAACGCACAGACCACTGTCGGCAATCAGGATGTATACGGCTTGTATCAAAGTGCGCATCTTCCTCAGATGGAATCAGACTGGCAAAGTGTATGTGTCTTTATATCAATTCGTGTGACCTCCTCTTTGATGAGAGAGGTTTATCAAGAGTCTTTGTTTCACACATTTTGGTGACTATCTTGGACACTGCGAATGATGCCAGGATATTAGTCCTGGAAGATTCTATCCGACGGTTGAATGAAGTGGTCGGCGGTAGAAAACTGAAGCTACACGTGGATTATTCCAAGCTTGTTGAATCTCTTCAGCAGGCTGGAAGCCTTATCTACGAGATTAAATATTCATACATTCCAGCTCAACAAGTTGCCGTTCATCAAGCAACGCAGGGAATTGTTGATGCAATATCTTCATTCAAAAAAATGTTGGAGGACGCTATCAATTCCTCTGGGTACAAACCCTCTACTGTGAGAGAAACTCTCAATCTGACTGAGGTTTTCTATTCATTTCGAATTATTGCACAGTTTAAGTCCAAGCTCCTAGAGTTCGATGATGATCCGGGTTATGCTGTGGACATTATTGTGGTCGAAATCAGTCAGACCCAAGCAGTTCCTGATTCCAAGAACCTCACTGAGTGTCGTTGTACCGATGGTTCACGAATCTGGAGAATTGTTACAAATATCCAAGGTCTCAAACCAGGAGCTAAACTTGCTTGTGTAATACTTCCTCCTGTTGAGATGATGAACATCGTAAGTGAGGCAATGTTCCTTGGAGGAGATTTACTTCCTGAGGATACCACACTAGGACCATTGAAAACTCCACCACCATCGGCATTAGATCAAGCTCGGGCACAAGTCCTACAAATAATGAAGAGGATGACCTAGATGCATCTGAGAGAAATTCAAGACAAGCTTAACAAGTTTGACAAGGAGCGTGGATGGGATAAGTTCCCAGCATCACTTGTCTTTACTCATCTGATTGAGGAGCTCGGTGAAATATCTCGTCACATCACTGTGCATGAAGGTTACAAAGTAGTTGGACTTGGCCACAAGGCTCCAAAGAGGGAGGATTTGTCCCGAGAATTTGCTCAATCATTCAATCTATTCACCCAGATTGCGAATCTCTTTGAGATTGATCTTGAATCTGCAGTCCTCTCAGAACTAGAAATAATGGAAGATCGATTTCCTATAAAAGAATGGTCTAAACATATGAACGAATGGAATAATTGATACAACAACTGATAGGAATGCGTTGTTTGTTGCATCTTAACTCATTTGACGGCTGGCTTCGAGAGCCTTCTTAGCCATATCTTCAAGGTCTTTCGTGGCTGCGAGAAGTCCAAGAGCTTTGTTGTGGACGACTTTGATGTTCTTCTCCTTCGCCCATTGAGCAAGACCTGTAACGAGTGGACCTAGTGCGCTTCTGGCAGCTTCTACAGTGCCAACTGCTTTTCCGAGTAACTCGACTCTGTTTTTCTTATCTTTCCCGGCTTCTGCAACTCTGAGCCACACAAGTCCATGGACCATGTATAATGCGTCAAGCATTAGAGTCGGAGATTTTGGATTATCTTGGACTTTCTTCAGAAGTCTTTCCTGGCGGTCTTCAAAGGCTTCTTTGAAAAGACTGAATGCTTTCTTGTCATTTCCTTTGTCGAGTTCGATGATGCCTTTCTGTAGTTTATCGTCAACTTCTGACAATGCAGATTCACTCCTGACTAGCTAGTCAAAGATACATGGTCACTGTGATTATGTCTATTATGGGTTTCTACTTCAGACCCTTAAGTGCGTGTATCATAACGTGCAAGTTTCTCATGTCACTTTGATTCGAATCGAAATGGAAGGAGCAAAGGCACGATAAAAAGAATTGATTCACTAAAGAAAGCATGGGAACTAACTAACGGGAATTTCCTTCATGTTCTAGGCGGTCAGATTCTCATCGCTCTCGCAATAGGCGTTTTGAGTATGATTGTTGGTCTCGGACTGACACCATTCATGTTTGTGAATCCCTTTGTAATTGTTATTGAGGTCGTTCTAACCTCACTGTTCTTCAGTGCTCCTGGCCTGATTTTCATTACAGTACTCTATCGAGACCTTTTGTCTCGAAGCGGACCTGTAGGGTCTGACTTACCAGAGTATGTACTGTAGAATCGGAAGAAGAAATCTAGGGGAGTTCTTTCCCCCAGCTAGTCTATTTGAGATTGTGTTTCTTGACGAATTCTGTCAGCACGTCCTCGAGATTTGGTCTACCAATCTCTTGTAAATCATACTTGACTCTCACGTTTGGTTTGTCAATCTTCACAACACGATTGAGGTCAATAGGTGTCCCGATGACAACAGCCTCAACATCAGAATTGTTTATTGTCTGTTGAAGCTCATCTACCTGCTTCTTGCCATAGCCCATTGCAGGCAAGACATCCTCAAGATGATCATACTTATCAAAGGTTTCCTTGATACTTCCTACTGCAAATGGTCTGGGGTCAACTATAATAGCTCCTGCTTTTCTGGCTGCAATGTAACCTGCACCATATGGCATGTCCCCGTGAGTGACAGTTGGACCATCCTCCACAACAATAACCCGTTTGCCTCTGATTTTTTCCATATTCTCAATTGTGAGTGGAGATGCTGCTTCAACAATCATTGCTTCCGGATTGACGAACATGGTGTTGTCACGAACCTCCTCGACATCATCATAATCTGCTGTGTCAATTTTGTTGATCACAACAACATCTGCCATTCTGAGATTTGTTTCACCAGGATAGTATGAGATTTCATGACCAGGACGATGTGGGTCTACAATAACAATCAGAAGGTCGGGTTTGTAAAATGGAAAGTCGTTGTTACCACCATCCCATGTGATGATATCTGCTTCTTTCTCAGCTTGCTCGAGAATCTTGCCATAGTCTACTCCCGCATAGAGGATAACACCCATATCGATCATAGGTTCGTATTCTTCTCTCTCCTCAATTGTACAACGGTACTTGTCCAAGTCCTCCAGCTTTTCATATCTCTGTGCAATCTGTGTTGTGAGGTCTGGGTCGTAAGGCATTGGATGTCTAATGTTGACTGGTTTCAATCCCATATCGACAAGTATCTGATTAACTCGCCTTGATGTCTGGCTCTTACCACAACCGGTTCGAACCGCGCAGACTGCTATCACTGGCTTGTTACTCCTAATCATCGTTGTATCAGGACCCATAAGTCGTATGTCTGGACCAAGACTGTTCACCCATGCAATCTTATTACCCACTACTTCGTAGGGCAAGTCTGAATATGCAAGAATGCATTGTTCGATATCATATTCATTGATGAGGTATGGTAATTTCTCCTCCGGGTATATCTTGATTCCCTCTGGATAGAGTGATCCCGAGAGTTCAGGAGGGTACATTCTGTCACCAATTCCAGGAATTTGTTCGGCAGTGAATGCAACAACTTCATAGTCCTCGTTTTCTCGGAAATAGACATTGAAGTTGTGGAAATCGCGACCTGCTGCTCCCATGATTAATACTTTCTTTTTACTCAACGTGTCTTCCACTCCAAAACTACATGGCGGGATTCAATCATGCAAATCAGAAATCTGAGTTAAGAAATCTTTGGTCTAGTCAAATCAAATATTTGAGAGCACAAACCAGATTCTTGTCACGAATTATTGGAGACTACGTCGAAAAATACTAATTTAGATTATTCGCAACGTACTCGAAGAGTTTTACTAGCTACTTTAATATGTAGTATGTGAGTAATACATTCGAGAAAGCTCGACGTACTCGTATTATGAGCAAATTACAAACTAATATATACGATGACGGGCAGCAACGAAGGAAGTTTGCTCTTTGAGTAGACCGCCGGATTTCAGTGGGGTGCATAGTTGAAGCTATTTGATCTGGCTATTGAGTCAGTTAGGGTTCTGAATGAGCGAGGGGAATCTGGAATAAGAAGCGATATTCTAGCAGAGATATTGAATACCCCTAAACGTCGTGTCTACGATGTAATTGCAGTACTGAAAGCATTAGGACAAGTCACGACTACTCGGAAGTTCGATGGTACAATTGTTACTTGGATTGACACGACCAAGGGTTTCGTTCCTCGGGTGACCTATGACGATTTGAAGATTCAGCTAGATAAAGAGAGCTCTGAACGCAAGATGCTCCAAGTGCAAGTGGCTGAGCTCAAGGAACAAGTTCGGATTTCCAAGACCAAGCTTCGGCGAGAAACGCTACCTGTTGAAACATCTGACAAAACTGAATTCAATACCACACAGCTTAGGGTTCGTGCATTGTCAAGCAATGGAGTAAAGCGAGTTGAGCACTCAGGAATTGAAGTCCTCATTGAAACTCATGAACCTGGTTTGGTAGTTGATCCTGAAGAGAAGAAAGTTGATGAGCAAGAAGCCATCATCAAGAATTTGTAACAAACTTGATCTTTCTTATTTGGCTAGTTGGCTAGTTGGATAGTCACTCTACTACCTCTTCGAATCTTTGTCAATGCTTCAAGTTCCATTTCATCAGAAGTGATTCTGCCAAGGACGTTAACCTGGCTGAAAGTCTGGGTATCGTTAAGATAGATATCCAAGGAGTCACCGAGGGGTTGGTATGCAATGTCTGCTTTCTTTACATCTTTAGTTGGTTTCACATTACCTTTCGATATCCCCAACGTTATTTTCATTACGCCCTGCATAAACGCAGTTCGTCCTTCGATTGGAAGCTTGAACTTTATCTCTTCAACGATAAGTGGCGCATGGATTCTATTGATAACACCTTTGAGATTTAGACCTCCTTCGAATACAAATTCAAGCAAAAGATCTGTACCACTCATTTCGCCCATACATATCCACCAATAATAGCTCCTAAAATCTTCTACGTTCTGCTTAGCAGCAAAGGCTTAATTGGTCTGGAACGCAGCATGATTCGGAGAGGATTGGGCTGGCCTCCACCAAACTTGAAGTAGCATTTGTAGTAGACACCACGGGTTCAATGAAGGATGACATCCAAGCAGTCAAGAATAGTCTCTTCGAAATTGTCGACCATATATCTCGGCGAACTGAGAGTCTGGAGATTAGGTTTGGAGTGGTATCCTATCGCGACCATCCACCTCAAGACAGGTCATATGTTACAAGGGTCTTCGACTTTACCGAGAATATCAAGAGAGTTCACAAACTCATATCCTCCCTAAAGCCATCTGAGGGAGGTGACACTCCAGAAGCAGTAGCTGACGGCCTCTTCGACGCTCGTACAAAGCTCTCATGGGAACGTGATTCGTACAAAGTATTGCTTTTGGTTGGTGATGCCCCACCTCATGGTACGAAATACAATAGCATTGGTGACGACTATTTTCCCGATGGATGTCCGAAAGGTTATGATCCAATAGATGAAGTACAGCAGTTTAGGAAAGACTATGGAAGTACAATATTCATTTTCATATGCGGCTGTAATCCTCTCGTTGAAGAGTCATTCAGGAATATTGCATCTTCAGTAGAGGATGGGAAGTACTACTCATTATTAGAAGCACACGAGCTTCCTGAGGCTATTATGCAGATACTCGAAGGAGTTAGTGATCTCATTGAAGCAGATCGACGAGTACTCTCTTATTACGAAGCGAATGATGGAGTATTTGATATGGGGGAAGCAGCCTCTAAGTTGTCATTGGAGTTACGAGAATTGAAAACCTCCCTCTCTCGCCTCCTAGAGCTTGGTCGAATTACACGTTGGCCAAAAGGGAAACCTCTGTCTACATCTCAGACAGATTTGTTCGTAGAACTAGGAGAAGTACCGAATAACATTATTGCAGGCAAGGCGTTCAATTTTCATATTCAAGTGAAAAATCCAAATGCTACTGTAGTAGGTATCAGAGTGATTGCTTCACTAGTATCGTCAGATGGGGTTTCTGAAGTCATAAATGAGTATCATGAAATCAGTCCAAGATCGGATCGAAAACTCGAGTTGAGCCTCATACCAATGACTGACACAAAGGGGAAGGCAAATTTACGAGTTGAGGTCTTTTACGGATCCCAATCAATTGCCACAAAGATCTACAATACTCGGGTGTATTGAAGGAGGACTCCTGTTGAATCTAAGTGCACGAAGGGGACGTAACCAACGGGGTATCTGTTTCGTTTCAACAGATGATTTGCCTGGAATAGTTAAGCTCGAATATCATGGAAAAATTGCGTACGCAGATGTAAGAACTTCAGAGAAAGTTCCCAAAGGTACAATTATCATCGACTCACGTGTTTCTGCTATTCTTGAAATTGAAGAAGAGAGCGGCATTTCTCTTGAACGTATTTCAGTCGAGATACCTATCTGCAATAATATACGTCTAGGTGTCGTTTCCACTAGGGGTCTCGACAATCAAAAAGTTGCACATGCAATGTCGAAGAGAATTGATGATTTTAGGGAATTTATCGATGGTCTGATATTGTATGAAGGTCAAGAATTGTCTATCTCAGAACTTGGAATCACTCTTCATATTTTATCCATGGATTCTGATGATTCAACTACTAATGTTGCGCGAATCTCTTGGAAGAAACTCCTGAAGATTCACCTAGCGTCTATTGATTCACATCCTTGTAATCTCTGCATAATTGTCGAAATTGCTGCTGCAACACAAATCGTTGATGTCGATTCAGGTGACCAACGAATCTCCCGTCATCAAGCTATCTTATCATCACTACACAAAATAGAGACGCAGTTTGTAGGTTTTAGACAGGATGTTCTCTTCTCAGGAATTGCATTTTCCGATGAAGTGTTTCCGTTCAATACATTTGACTCTAATACTGGAGAAGAAACCGAAGTCACATCTCTATATTCATCATCTCTAATAGTAGCTTTCAGGGAGTGGATTGACAAAATCGCATCGGATAATTTGACTCTTCCCTCCAATCCCGGTGAAGCACTAAAACGTGGCCTAACAACTGCTCAATCGCTCACTCACTCAAACAATCTACCCACCGCAGTCTTACTTTTCTCAAGCGGAATCTACTCTGCTGGTCAAAACCCGGTCAAGATTACAAGAACTCAAGGTAACTCTGAGGATGTAGCAGTCTTTGCAATGTCAATGGGTGCAGACTCTAGTGCAGATATAATGGAGGCAATTGCTATAGAAGGAAATGGAGCATTTATCCATATAGATAGTATTGAGAAGTCGGAAGCAATTGTTGGAATAATTGATAGATGGCTACTCAGTAAGAGGTGATATCGATTAGCGACGACATCACGATCCGACTTCAAGCCCTTTACCATAGTGGGGAAGTATCAGGATATCTCCTTTCAAAACTTCCAGAAGGATCACTGAAAACAGGGTGGATAGAACAAGGTCTTCTCTCGAAAGGAATGACGGGTCAACTCCAAGAAAAACAAAATCAAGAATCATTGGTGATTCCTGCTGACAGATTTGCACGGCTTACTAGAGATATGAGAGGTTCCGGTTTGACAAGCATTTCAATCATCGGTCCTAAGGGTCATACTGAACACAAATTTGTCGTTATGGTCTATGGAAAAAGGAACTCTCAATCTCTAATTGCGTTTCAGGTCCAAAAACAATCTCCGCTTGAGATTATTAGATTTCTTCTGCAACACGGTCTTGGTAAGAACGTATCAAAGTCCATTGATGAGCCCAATCTCGATTATGTAGAACAACTTAGAATGGACTCAAAGGAGAAACTTGTCAATGATATGTTAGTGCTTTCCTTGCCCAAGGGGAAAGTGAAGATGTCTGAATGGATTAAGGTGGTTCTACAAGAGGAGTTCTCGGACGATATAGTAATCCGTCATGGAACCTCCAAGGATTTCTCAAAATTTTCTGCTCTACTCGCACGATGGGTGAATGGATTAAAGCTATTCAAAGGAATGCGATCTGCTATTGCCTCCTGTATTTTTATGAAGAACGGTCAAGTGGATGTCTGCCTTTGGGATTCACCACAGAGAATAGCGGTTTTTGCTACGATCAACGATGTTGACATTGAAGAACTCTCACGAAAATATCTTGATCCAATGTGGACTGTGCTTGGCGATAGTATTCTGCCATTAACCCAGAAGAGAGAGGTTGTTTTGGAATCTAGTTTGAGTGTTGATCGAAAGAAGATCCTAGTCGATAGTAAAGTGATACCCACTGATGATGTGAAACGGAATATTGAATCACTAACAAGTCGATTAGATAAACTACCCATTTCTGATTTAGAAACACGTTTAGACATTCTTGAAACACAGGTTCAAACCAAATCTGGTTCTTCTGGTCATGATAAAGGGAGCTTTGATGCATTACAGAATCGGCTGTCTGATAATATTGATAGGCTTGAAACGTTATCAAAGCGGTTAGCTGAACTTGAGAAGCGCATAAAGAAGATAAGTTCATCAAGGTGAGTTCAGGATGAAAAATGAGCTTGAAGATTTATCAAAAATAATCCAAGCACTGGAAAAGCAAGTCCTTTCCCTCGAATCAATTCATCATCATGCATCTTCTTTAGAGAATCAAATTGCTCAGGATTCCAGAAGATTCAATCTTCAAAATCTTCTCCTCCGAATCAATGCTGTTCAAAATCTAGTGGATCGTATCGAGATTGAAGTGGATAATCTAGAGATGCGTGTTTCATCTATCGAACACATGGGATTCCGGTTCAAGACTGGCGGTTTGTAGATCTTGGTACAAGAGCATCAATCAGGTCTAGAAAATATCCTGTAAATGTGTGAGATGAGAATGTTTCAATTGGAATCACGTTTGAATTAAGCCCCTTTAGTAACCTGAGACTCGATGTCTGGTTTTCAGTCTTTCCGAGTGTAAGAATGTCGAGCCGATACCTGTCCTGTTTTGAAATTGCTCGAAGAAACGAGATGTGCTCTTCATCATATGTGCCAACACCATTACTTAGTACGAGTGCCACAGTCGGACGGTCTTGACCAAAGTCTTCAAGGTATTCAGCTATTGAACGATAAGCTCCTGCCATGCTCTCATAACCTTCGACTTCCTCAACAGTATCAATGATTGAATAAATCAACGAGATGAGAACTTCTTCAGATTGGAGATCTTCATAGAATTCCGCATAGGATTGAACTTCCTTCCCCCTCTGAATTGAGTATTTCTCTGGAATTTCATTGAAAGTCACAAGTGCTAGTCTGCCTTCTGTTCGATTATGTGTGAGCATATTAACAATCATCAGAGTAGCGAGGGCTGCAATCTGTGACCTGGATGCAGTCTTATGAATCCCATCAAGAAAATCCTCAAGTTCTGGCACGATTTTGACTAGTGGTTTTAGCTGCGTTTTAGCTGCGTGAATCGTCTTTAGAGATACATCTTTTGTTCTCATTTTCATTCCTTTCGATATACAGAGAATCACATTGAAGTCACCAAAAGATTGTTGGGGTTTGAAAACAGTTCCAGAATCTGTTAATCTTCCAACTTGTCCGGGTAGCAGCTGTGGTTTTGAGTGTTTGATTCTCATGGATACTGTGTTCTTATCTCTCCCGACATTTAATCTGGTATCAACCCCCAACAACACGCCCTTAATTGAATCACGAATTTGTTTTTCATGTAGATGTATGAATGATGCCAGCTCAGCGTTGCTTGTTGGTAGAGGTGAGGTGTATGAGAGCACTACCTCTTCAATCTCTGTAATCTCACCTTCATATCGTACTAGATTGACGACGGTTGAATTCCGAAAACCAAAGAGTGTCGCATCGGATTCAGAAACCAATATCGAAC
>VAPA010770246.1_pt1 | contig 30716 bp, 30 predicted proteins | sample 3395041 | NCBI WGS metagenome assembly VAPA01 (sample SAMN08290432, study PRJNA428436) | hydrothermal vent metagenome | isolation source: Deep-sea hydrothermal vent chimney | place: Indian Ocean: Southwest Indian Ridge | depth 1973 m m
GGAAAGGATGACCATCAGTGGTGATGAGAGCATATCCATCAACCGACTCATCGAACTTTAACTTTGTCAGGACGCGCTCTAATTCCAATAGTCATACACCGAACCTAATGTAGCAAGTATCCATGACACGGCAATCATTCCGATTTAAGTAACTTGGTGCCATCTCCTGAAAGCATAGGCTTGCGCTCTAAAAACTTCACTATTTCTGTATTCGTTGGATGACTTGCAGCAGAAGACGAAACATAGAAAGAGGCTACTGCATTTGCAAGAATAAGTTGATCTTCAGGCAAGAGATCGAGAAGAGTCCCATAGATGTCGCCAGCATTCCAGGCATCGCCCGCTCCACACACGACTCGGCTCTCAACATCAAAAGATGGGACTGTGGTTGTTTCATCTTTGTGAATAGTCGCTGCGAAGTATGGTGTATGAAGGTCAATTCGCACTCCAGTTTCCCTAGATACAAACTGTGCAGCCTTCAGCCAATCTAATGGTTTTGACTGAATATATTGCCAGCGCTTTGAATCATTTGACAGATTTTGTGCGACCCATCTCACCTCATTTTCGTTCAGACCAAACACATCGACTAAACCCTCAGAAACAACTCGTTTGATGAGTTTTCCAACTAATTTCGGATTTCCTGATGGATCACCCATATCCATGAAAGTAACCGCATTGGAGGTCTCTCTCACCATCTGGAACAAGTCATGCGCTAGTTCAGAACCCTTCAGATTGTGATTCAGGTTCACCAGAGCAATAAGGCTACATCCTCGTATAGCATTGATATCATGATCAGTGAGTTTTGAAAATGAGAACTCTTTCGCAGACCCACTATCACTAACCATGAGGTTGACCTTTCGTCCGCGATATTCCGTCTCTATTGAAACCGTTGAAGACAAACGACCATCAACATGAACGTGGCTCAAGTCCAATTCGGGATTGGCCAGAGCTTTTAGTAGAGATACTCCATGGACATCAGTAGTAACAATCAGCTTAGGCTTGAGACCAAGTGTTTGAAGAGCTGAAGCTGTGTTTACTGCATTACCACCTCTTCGAATGAATTGTTCATTCTCAAGCAGATTGCCCCCACCTTGTTCCGCAAGCCCCTTCAAGCCATCAATTAATTTGTCAAGGGACTTGATCGTCACAAAGTGGTCCACAAAGAAATCGGGCAATACGACTGGATATCCAACTTTCTTTGGATTATTCAGAATAGAGATGAGTCGAGAGTAGTCCAACTCACTCAGCCCCTAGACATAAACGTATAGCGTTCTAGACCTTCTTTAGTGCAGCCTTGACCATAGCGGTGATGCGGTCTTTTTCGATTCCCGTCTTTTTCACGGCTTTCGAAATGTCGCAGTACGCTAGGTCGGAGAACGAAAGAATACCAGCATCAACTAAGAGTTTGGCTTCAGCAACCTTGACGGCTCTCAGGGATGAGAGTTCTTTCGCTGCGTCGTCGACATCCTTCACAGGTTCTACTTCTTTCGCTAATTTTGCTACCAGTTCCTCAAGATCTTTCATGTATTGTTTCAATGCCGTGACATTCTCGGGATGTGCGGTCTTCCTTCGAAGATCCACTAGTACGCCCATACGCCGAGCATCATCTATTGTGAGACCGACTTGTTTGGTCTCTTCAATACTGAAGCCGCGCCCTTTTTTGGGGCGGCCATCTCTTGGTGATTTTACTGTAGGCTCAGCGATAATATCAAAGCTCATCGGTTATACACCTGACTCGGGTTCGTGCCTTTGGACCGCTTATTAGGCTTTCGAGATGGCAGTCATTTGCTGTCTTTCCTTCCTACAAAAACAAGTATACTGACCTTCAAAGCTAGGAAGTATGCAATTCGTATCAGACGAGTTCTTTGAAGGATGTGCACAATTCTAGAGGTCATCCTATCCCCGATTGGATTGACGCCCTGAAATTTGTGCTGAACATATACATTTGTCAAATCATCGAAAGAGAAACTGTGTCTTTCTAATAATAATTGTAGTCTTCCTCGGGTGTAAGGCCAGACATTCGAGAAATCAATCTTTTTCAGCTTCATACAAACAGAGTTCCATGCCACTTTCGGTAGCCAAGTCAATAGGGGTATCAACGTATGTGGTTCAATTATCTGCCAGCGATTCATCACACTGATGTACACGAGTCCGTTTGGTTTCATGATTCGATGGATTTCTGCAAGAACCTGCTCCATATCGTTATAAGATATGTGCTCAAGAACATCATTGAGAAGTATTGTATCAAAGCTGGAATCCTCAAAGGGAAAATGTAAGCCATCATAATGTATGAATTTGGTTTCCGGAAATTGCTCTGAGGCTTGTTTCACAGCTGATTCACTTACTTCAATACCAACAGCTTCATACCCTTTCTCTGAATAGTAGCTAGTGATTACTCCGTTACCGGAACCAACATCTAGGATACTCGAGGGGGTATGATTTGCCATTCGGAAAATTCTGTCAATTTCCTTCACTCTGAAGCGACGCTTGTTAAGATTTTCAATCGAATGACGGTGTCCTGATGACTCGCTCATTATGACCAGTTCTCACTTTAGTGTTGATAATAAGTTTACTGAATCAAAAGCAAGATAACAACATCATTAAACATAGTATAGTGTTTGTCAAATTGTAAGATTGTATACCATAGATAGAAGAATCGAGTTTGTCAAAGAGAGAAAATGTGGGGAATTTGCCACACATTTCAGCAAGGGGTTTCAGAATTCATCTAATGTTGCCTGTGTTGTAGCTGACGCTTGCAACATTCTATCAAGCTTTACTTGTTGTTTAGGGGTTATCCGTTCCAAAAGAGAAAGCAATTGGAATGCATTGAGGGGAGCATTTCCAGAAAAATGGTTATTAAAAAATCCAAATGTTGTTTCAACACTGCTCGTGACTTGTTCCAAATGAGGGATCCAAGCCTCAAGCTCTTCAACAGAGTATCTATAGTTGAACCATGGATTCTCACCATGTCCGTGCCAGCGGATGTAGGAGAAATTGGATGTAATTCGAAGATCTATAGGAAGTTTAGGCTCATCCACAATGACAGTTGCAATACCATATTCTTCTAGCAGTGCCCAGACTTTCCCAACCAACCATGATTCGTCCCTGAATTCTATAGCATAACGAAAGGAGGGATCTAGAGCAGAGAGGAAGGTTTCCAAATCAGCCATTTTTGACATTTCCCATGGAGGTAGTTGGATCAAAAGGACGGGAATACGACTATGAAGCGGTTCAAGTATCCTGAAGAATTCATGGAGTGTGTCACCACCTTCTCCTGTTAGATCCAGACGCGTATCATGTGTGACCTTCTTCGGTAGTTTTGCTGTGAAGAATACATTCTCATCTAGTGAAGATAGGTGCTTCACGAATCTTGGTTGCGGAAGTGCGTAGAAAGTGGAGTTGATCTCTGCTGTTTTGAAATAAGCGAGATACTGCAACAACAAAGAACCTCCTGTAGCATAAAAGATTCCTTTCCAATCCTTGTCGTATGACCATCCACTTGTACCGATATGAAGCCCTTTTCTCATTAGTCTCATTCATCCAATTGTTACAAGAAACTATCTGTCTTTCGGCAGATTATCATGATAATGAAATTCATAAGAAGGAGAGTTGAAACTGCATGATGTGAAACCGATGATTGCAGAGAATGTAAAAGCAGAGTTCAGCAACCTAGAGATTCACTTGGGTGACTTCCACGAAAGAAAGTTCAAAATGAAGTGTGTAGTATCCTATAACGACCAGCTTCTTGTCATGAATGGGGGAAAGAGAATAGCCACAATGCATGCTCGTAATATCGGTAATGTCCACCTCGAGAAGAAAGGTATCAGGATAGCAGGCTTGAATTTTGAGATAAAAGAGAATGATGAAGTGAGTGTCGCCAGTGGGTCAATCAGGCTAGAATTAGAAGACGCCAGGGCTTGGTATAAGGAACTTTGGGGTTGAACAAAGACCTACGGAATGATGTGGTCAGAAAGGCAGTGGGCCAGGAATTCTACAATCCTACATCAGGCTGAAGAAGCAAGAGTGGCGAGAATACAATAGTCATATTGTTTCAGACAATATGGAAAACGCAGGGGCACAACTAACTCTTATTGAAGAACCCAGACAATCGATTGAATGCTTCATCCACTGCTTCAGGAGTTAGAGGTCCAATCGAGATGCGGACATGGCCTTCTCCCGATTCTCCGAATATTGCTCCTGGAAGTACTAGAGTTCCTGTAGATTGCAAAATATCCATCACAAGTTTTCGAGAGTTTGTACAACCCCGCACGCGTGGAAACAGGTAGAATGTACCCTTAGTTTGCACATGTTCAAATGCATCAATCTCTTGCATACGTAAATACGCGAGATCCCTGAGAAGTTTAAGGCGACTAAGTTCATTATCTACTTCATCAAGACCTTCCTTCAAAATCTCTAATGCTAGGAGTTGTCCGGCGGTGGGAGCGCATATTGATACAGTGTCTTGTACTTTAAGAAATTCTTTCGTAAAAGCAGGAGGTCCAACCACATAGCCCACTCGCCATCCACTCATTCCGAAATCCTTTGAAAAACTACCGAGTGTCAAAACATGGTCTTCAGCGTCTCGACGAGAGCGGGGACTGTAATGGTCAGCTCCATCAAACACCATTCTAGAATAGGTTTCATCTGAGATGAGTGTGATGTCATGTTGTATACACAAATCTACTATCTGATCAACCAATTTCTTGCTATAAACAGCACCCGTTGGATTATTTGGTGATATAAGGCAAATTGCTCGTGTGTCCTTGTTAATTGCAGCTTGAATATATTCTATCAGAGGTTGGAACTTGCTGTCAACCGGAACTTCGATAACTTTTCCTCCCGCTAATTTGACTGCCATGACTGTGTTGAAATAATATGGAGATGGCATGATGACGTTTTCATTTGGTTCAAGGAGAGTAAGAATTGCACCTGCAAACGCATTGTTCGCACCTGCAGTGATTATTATCTCGTTTTGCGGATTAACATCAATTCCAGATTTCTGACGAAGATAAAGCGCTAGTTCTTCACGAAGCTCCATCATCCCTTCATCAGGCGTATAGATGTGCGTAGCTGGATGTGACAGTCTGTCACGTAGAGCTGACAAAGCATCTTCAGGGGGTATATGTCCCGGAAGCCCTTGACCTAGATTCAAGAAATCCGGAGACGCGATATACTTCTTTGCCGCTGCTGTCAACTTGGCAATTGGAGGTGATTGGATATCCTCAGTCCTATACTTCATGATTTGCACCAAGATTCTGCGGTTGTACCAACTCCACGCAGACGTGACTTCGTGCCGCGATAATATAACATTACCCCCATATTTGAGCATGTTTAGAAATCGTTATATCCCGAGTTTAATGGCGCTTCTATGTGTCAAGTATTGGCGAAGTTGCTGAAGGTCGTAAGAAGGTTCAGAGGGCGGCTTTTTGGTCCGTAGTAGCGGCCGCAGTACTTACAGTGATGAAGCTCGTCATCGGGTTGCTTACAAACTCTCTTGGCGTTATCTCTGAAGCACTTCATAGCGGACTCGATTTTGCTGCTGCAGGGATAACTCTTGTAGCTGTGAGAAGAGCGTCAAAAGATCCTGATGTAGATCATCAATATGGTCATGGAAAGATTGAGAACTTTGCGGCGTTGGCTGAAACGATAATTCTGTGGATTACATCAGTATGGATTCTCTTTGAGGCCTTTAGAAGAATAGAGTTGCAAGAATGGCCAGAGGCATCTGTTTGGGGAATAGCTGTCATGCTCATTAGCATCATTGTAGACTATGAGAGAAGTCGCATGCTCTATCGAACTGCTCACAAATATAGCAGTCAAGCGCTTGAAGCAGATGCACTTCATTTCCGTACTGATATGATAAGCTCAGCTGTTGTTTTATTGGGCCTTGGTTTTGTCTGGATTCAGATTCCCATTGCAGACCCCTTAGCAGCAATTGGTGTTGCAATAATCATTTTCGTAGTTTCATACCGGCTAGCAAGAAGATCTTTTGACGCACTCACTGATACTGCTCCCCCAGGATTACAGGAGGAGATTATCCGTAGAGTTGAAGAAGTGAGCGGAGTAGTCGAGTGCAAAAGGACGCGGGTTAGACATTCTGGACCCGCGCTCTTTGTTGATGTTGTAGTGACTGTAGACGAAAATGTTGGCATAGCTGAGGCGCATGGCGTTACAGACCGAATCGAAAAAGCACTTGTTGAACTCGCGGTACGCGTAGATGCTGTCATTCATGTTGAGCCTGCAGATGGAGACGAGGCACAATATTCGAAACTGGATATCTATAATCAGATGCAAGTTGTCGCACGGAGGATATCCGAAGTGCACAGTGTACACAATCTCCGAGTCTTCTCGATACCCGAAGGAATGGACATTGCTGCTGACCTTGAAATGTCTACTGACTTGACTCTTGAAGAGGCTCATGCAGTATCTGAGAAATTTGAGGAGAGACTGAAGAACCTTATCCCAAATGTGAATTCCGTTACACTGCATCTTGAAACAACAATCGTGGAGAGCTCAGCACGTGATATCACTCATGAGTCAGCTCATATAATTGATTCAGTCAAGCAAATCATGGAAGATGCTTCTCATTCTACAACCTGTAGAGATATTGCCATTCAGAAGGAAGAAACAGGTGTAGCAGTTTTGATAAACTGCACGATTCCAGGAGAAATGACACTCACTGAAAGTCATGAGATAGCTGAATCGATGAAAAAGAGGATTATTGAAACATTATCCGAGGTAAAGTCTGTCTTCATCCACTTCGAACCAACGTGACCCAAGCTTAATATTCATCAAGGGTGGATTCGAAATCGAGGTTCTGAAAATGGAAAAAGACTGTGACGCAAAGATTCTTGGATCGCCTGACGCTCAAGTCGTTCAGACACGAGATATCGATATGAAACAACCCTTGCTAGTATGCTGTTTCCCGTCGGCAGGAGTTGTCGGAATAATTGCTGCTCAAACCCTGATTGAGAAGTTTGAGATGGAAGAAGTTGCTCATGTCAGATCACGGTACATGCCCTCTGCAGCCGTGTTTCAAGATGGACGACTACGTCATCCGTTTAGAATTTATGGACACACTGAGAAGAACCTACTCGTTGTGACAGCAGAACTGCCAGTGGCCGATGAGGGGCTATACATGGTCAGTTCAGCACTTCTGGATTGGGGTGCAACTGTGGGGGTTAAAGAAACTGTCATTCTTGACGGAATTCCAGTCCAAGGTATTCCTTCAGACCGCAAAGTATTGTTCGCAGCTGAAGAAGAAAAAATAAGCGAACTTGCAGAGGATGACAAAATGGAAATCCTCACAAAAGGGATAATCACAGGAATATCTGGTTCAATTCTTTCAGAAACTCTGTGTAGAGAAATGGTCGGATTTGCTCTGCTCACTCCCGCAATTGCAATGGTTCCAGACCCTGAAGGTGCAATTCAACTACTTGAAGCCCTAAATAGGTTATACAAGGTCAATGTAGATGTCACTGAATTGAAAGAGAGTGCAACCGAAATTCGTCGCAAAATGGAAGAGATGGCTCAACAGGTTGATGGAATGCGACAACAACAACCAAGTAGGGGTCGTCCAGGTTACGAAAGAATGTATGCTTAGAATTGAACATGTGCTCAGTCAGTGCAGGAATCGTATGCTTCCTTTGCCCCCTGAGCATTTCTCTCTCCTACTTTTCCAGACCAGTTATCGCATATGACCTTCTGTACTGTTTCCAGCTTGACAAGACCTGTGGCCTTGGCAATCGCACCCAGCATTGTTGTATTGATGACAGGTAATCCTCCAACTAAAAGACCATTCTTCAAAGCTATACCAGTTCCATCAAAGGTGTAAATGTGACCCTTAGGCAGGTCGGTCTCACTTGGGGACTTAGGAGTATTGATAATCACTTTTCCATTGTCCACAAGACCTTCGGTAACATCGATCAGTTCAAGAATCGTAGAATCAAGGACAGCAACAATATCAGGAGTGTAGACTTGGCTTCTGACATTGATCTCCTCGTCATCAACTCGTGTAAAGGCCTTAACAGGCGCACCACGACGTTCTGCTCCAAAATAGGGGAACGCTTGGACCCCCTTGTATCCATCAATATAAGCGGCTTTAGCTAGTAGTTCAGCGGAAGTTACGCTGCCCTGTCCGCCTCTTCCATGCCATCGGATTTCAATCAATATGAATGACTCCTGAGACCCGTTCAGATTTCAAACCTTACGCGGCAACGGTCAAACATAACCTTTACGATGAGCAACCTAATGTATTCATATGTCAACCACATGACTGAGGTGGGCTTCAGGAGGAATCCCATCCTGATGATAGCTGACAAAGCTCCTGCTAATCTTTGTATTTCTTTAGAAATGCGAAGAAGTAGTAACACTGGCAGGAGATGGGTGGAACACAGAAATTTCTTACAGTTACGGTTCACTCACGAAAACGTAAGAGTTAGGCCACAACCTTTACGTTCTTGCTACATATGGAAAGGGTGTGAATAGTGTTGGACGAGTTTCTGAAAGCTAACAGAGAAGCATGGGACAAGTTGGCCAAGATTCATCACGAATCTGAATTCTATGATGTAGAAGGATTCCTCAGAGGCAAACAGACTCTGGACCCCATCGAGATAGAGGAGCTCCATGATATCTCTGGAAAGAAACTGCTACACCTTCAGTGCCATTTCGGAATGGACACACTATCCCTCGCAAGACTGGGAGCGGATGTTACTGGAGTTGATTTCTCATCTGAGGCTATTGATCTAGCTAAGATTCTGAGCAAGACTGCTGAGATTGATGCCAGGTTCATCTGTTCGAATGTCTATGATTTATCTGAGGTCTTGGATGAGAAATTTGACATTGTCTTTACGTCCGGAGGGGTGATTGTATGGCTTCCAGATCTTGAGGCATGGGCGAAGATGATTTCATCTTTCTTGAAACCAGGGGGTATCTTCTACATTCGCGAATTCCATCCATTCTCCTACATCTTTAATGATGAGGATGATGTCAAAGATCTCAGAGTAAAATATCCATATTTTCAAGGAAAAGAACCACTGATGTTCGAGGTTGAGGGCAGTTATGCTAGTGAGGATGCTAAGACTGACAAAATGCGAAACTATGAGTGGAACCATCCCATTTCAGATATCTTCACTGTCTTAATCAGGCATGGCCTTCGAATAGACCATTTCCATGAGTTCCCCTTCACACAGTACAAGGCGCTACCCTTCATGGTTAAGAATGAGGAAGGTAGATGGGTCCTACCTGATAGGACTGATATTCTACCTCTGATGTTTTCAATAATGGCAACAAAAAAGTAGTAAATCAGAGGTCTTCAAGAAGAGCTTGTACTGCTCCATCAGCCGATTGAGCAGCTTGTTGGAGCCCTACACCGGAACCAGCTGTATCTGTACCGACAATATAGAAACCCTTGATAGGAGTTCGTGGTCCAGGTCTATCGCAATCAGTCTGTCCAGGAATCAATGCGGCACGCGTTGCATAAGACATCTGGACATGTTCCATCTCAACATAGTCAAGAATTCCAGGGTAGTATTTCTCTAGCCCATTACCCTTCATGATCTCAATCATTTCATCTTCACTTTTTCCAGGGATTGTCGTCATGGCTATAGCTATTAGCTCCTTACCCTCAGGCGCACAACTTGGATCAAAACTTGAGATAGAAACAATCCATCGATTGGGATTGGGGTGAACAAGGACCCTATTCTTCCTATCACCAATGACAGTCGTTCCCAGACCTAACCATAGAGTTATTCCATGAGTTGGGATCATGTTACAACAAAGTTGGAAGAAGTCGAGAGTTTCGCGCTTTTCGGACTGGATAATCTCAGGCATGGCCCAAAGAGGAATATTGCTCACTATTCTGGAGTGTAACAAGGTTTTGTCCGACACAGTACAACCTGTAACGACACCATTTTGTTCGTGGATTTGGTCCACTGAAGCATTGAGCACATAGTCACCATTGATTGTTTCAATGACTCTCTTAATGAGACCCACCATCCCGCCAATGACATAACCCTCATCATATTCTCCTGAACCCAAAAGCAATCTTTTTGCAGAACCGAGTTTGGAAGATTCCTTGTCTGTATCCTTGAGTGTTCTGAGTGCTTCATAGGCTGAAGCCTCAGCGATTGGAACTCCTGCAGCCATGTAGATTGCGCTCTGCATAACATCCAGCATGACTTGATTTGTAGCACCCCTAGACTCCATAAACTCTAGAAAAGAGATGTCTTTGTACTTCTTCATCTCTTCAAGTTTCATGGTCTTGATTTCTGCTCCGATTTTGATAAGACCCAAACGACCTCTCCAGTCTGTGAGAGGCCATCGGAGGGTCTCGCCCACACTGGAAGGTATCGGACCCACTTTATCATGGACGCGGAACTCCCAGCCCTCATGGAGCACAAATTCTGGAGGGGGAGTGAGGTAGTTCTTCAAAAACCTAACAAAGGCTCCTCGGGTCACTCTCGTAATTACATGAAGTCCCTGATCTACACGATATCCATCAACCCAGTAACCATGCCAAACTCCACCAAGACGGTCAGCTTTCTCTAGCATTAAGACGCTCTTACCCTCTGCAGTTAGCGCGAGGGCAGTTAGTAGACCACCTGCACCACTGCCTGCAATAATCACATCGTACTGTGATACATCTACTTGATCGAGAGATATCTGCTTCATGCTAGACTCAATTCATATGTGATGCCACTTAAGGATGTTCAAAGTTGCATCAGAGCACATCGATTGGGTTTCCCTTATTTACTGACTCATATGCCGCATCCACTATCTTATGAATAGATACAGCATCTTGGAAGTTTGGAGAGGGTGTTTCATTGGTGATGACCGCTTTTAGAAAGGCATAGCTTAAAGCAGCGTGTCTATTAATGTCAGGATCAATTAAGGGGTCACGAACCTCCGACGCCATGTTTCTAGATGAAATGCCAAGATGGTCGAGAAGAACATTCTCAACATTCTCTGAGTTTATGCGAACTGGACTTTCACCTTGAAGATGGTAATCGAGATGATTGTTCCCTGATTCCAATGTAATCCCGATGTAACCTCTCTCAAAGAAGAACTCCATACTTTTCTCATCAGGACGTTCCACTGAGTGCCAAATTGCATCAATTGAACTCATTGATCCGTCTTCATGCTGCATAACTAGAGAGGCTTGGTCCTCAACGCTACGCTCATTAAAGAAACCAACACGAGCATAGATGTTTGTCACTTCACCAAAAAACCACTTCAAGATGTCAATATCTTGGGTGCACCGCTCAAGAAGTATTCCTCCACCTGGAACTGAATTCTCACCTCTCCATTGAGCATAGTCTTCCTGCTCTCGTGGGAATTGTTGATCATCACGGATATGGGCAAGATGAGGTTGACCAAAATCGTGTTTTTGAATGAGTTCTTTCGCGTAAAGTAAGAATGGATCAAATCTAAGAATGAAACCAACACTCGTTGGGACTGAGAAATCTAATGCGACAGCATTGAGTTCTGTAACTTGAGGGCAACTAAGAGCTACCGGTTTCTCGCAGTATACTGCCTTGTTTGCTCTCGCTGCAGCCTTGACCATATCTAGGTGTTTGCTAGTTGGAGTGCAGACGTAGACCACATCAACATTCTCATCATTGACTAGATCTTCGTGGTTATCATAAAATACAGGACTATCGAATTCTTTTGCAACCTTCTTTGCTTTAGACTTGTCAATATCACATATTGCTGTAATCTCCAGTGGTAAAAGACCCGAATTCTTAATTGCCGTCAATGCAGCGAGATGCGTCCTCCCAGTCTTACCAATCCCGATGAGGCCTAGTCGAAGTCCTGCTTCACTGCTCAATGGGTGTCAACTACCAAACAAACTAATGGTACTTTGATATTTTAGTGTTCTGAGAACTTCATGAGCATTGTTGAGTCATGACGGTAAGTATTATGAGGAATATCTAACCAAAAAGATTCAGTACACCAATGATAAGATATCCAATGCGGGAGAAACAACCTTGACTTCGGATGATGAAATCCTGAATGAAGCTAGACATGCCCTCGACGAGGGCAACAAAGAGGTAGGTGCAAAGCTACTTCTTGCTGCTGCGAATCGGTTTGCAGAAAAAGTGGTATATGATAAAGCAGCCAAGATTTACGAAGAATGTGCAGTTGTCTTTAGAGATCTCTATGAAGCGGATGAATGTTTCAAAGCGTTTGATAGTGCAACATTGATGTTGATTCGGCTCCCACAAGAACCTGAAGTTCACAAGGAAATTGTACGACTGAATATGCATGCTGCAAAGATAGCAGAAGAAGCTGAAGAATATAAGAAAGCTGCAGACTTTTACTTCAGAGCTCAAGATTTTGCTGCAAGTGACGAGGAACAAGCAGAGTTAAGCATCAAAGCAGCGGATGCGCTGGAAATACTAGCTGATACCCGTGAAGAAGAGGGAAACTATGCAGAAACAGTAAATTTGCTAAGAAAGGTGGGGAGATTATATTATACAGCAGGTGATGATGAACTAGGTGAGAGAATCAATGCAAGAGCAGTTAAGGTTGCTCAACGTTGGGCGAAGTTATCCAAGAAGAATGGAGATTTTCTCTCAGCGGGCAATGCATTAGCTGAAGCAGCTCAACTCATGGAAACAAAAGGCGAGTCGCCTGAAGCAACGCGGATAATGATGGAAGCTGGAGAACATTATGAAGCAGCCGAGCTCTTTGAGAAAGCTGGTAATATCTATGATGCAGCACAAATGGCATACAAACTTCAAAGACTTACGTCTTCGAGGAAACAAGCCATAACCAAGGCGGCAGAAGCATATCTTAAAGCTCAAGGGGCCCCTGAGGCAGTTGCTCCTCTCCTCATAAAAGCAGGTAACATGTTCAAGGAAATCGAAAGGCCGATGAGAGCAAAATGGGCTTTTCTTCACGGAAATGAGTTATTTGGAGAGCTCGCAAAAAAGGCAGACGCCCAGAATGACACGGAATCCGAAATGAAGTACCTTAGATTTCAAGCGATGTGTCTATTGAATTGGGGTCAAAATGATGTGGCTAGTGAAATGTACGTCAAAGTTATATCCCATTATCTAAGCGAGGCCAAGAAAGAAGAACAAGATGGGAATAAGGAACTGCAAGCGGTTTCTCTAGAAGAAGCCGCGGAAGTGCTTCGCGAGTCCGGTAGAATAGCTGAGGCAACAGATCATCTTGGGCATGCAATTGAATTGTATATTCAGCTTGCTGATGAAGCGGCTACCTCTGAAGACCCTGAAAGTAGCTCTAGACTTTATGGGAAAGCCGCAGAATGCGCACTCAAACTAGATGATAAGGAAAAGCATGAGGCATTTCATTCGATGGCAAGTGAGAAGGCAGAGAGTGCAGCAGAATATTACGAAGAACTGGGAGTTCCTGAACTGGCAACTATATGGCTTCGGACCGCAGGAAAAGAAGCTCTTGTGACGGAATCTCCCAAAATGATTGAGAAGTCTATTGAGCTACTGACCAAATCAGCAGAAGGGTTCAGAGGAGTAAATGAACACAACGAAGCCTTTGAAGATTTATTCACTGTTTTTGAAACCCGTTTCCTACACTACGCGAAAAAGCTAAGACCAATCAAAGCTACAATCAAACTAATGGACGAGGCCGCTGCGACTGTTCAGGACGAAGTTATGATTGCAATAGTGACATTGGTTCGAGCTCTCAATACTGGAAATCATATCGGAGCGCTCCTGATTCTACAAGAGAATGAGGAGGACATGCTTGACAAGGCAGACCGAATTCGTAAGTTAATCGAACATTCTAAGAAAGTTCGACCGACAAAATAGAAAACACATGACGGAAGACAAAAGTGATTGTTATTCTAACTTTCAAATGAATCTAATAGGTGATGCAATTTGAGCACATATAATGAAACCCTTTCTTTTCAAACCCAAGGCGATTGCGACATGATTGATATTACCCAAGCTGTTGAGGAAACAGTGATCAAGAGTGGAATGAAGACGGGGATTTGTACAGTCTTTTGCGTAGGTTCCACTGGATCGATTACTACTATAGAATATGAGGAAGGCCTTCTCAAGGATTTCCCCGAAGCAATGGAGAAACTAGCACCAAAAGACGCAATCTACGAGCACCATCTTAGATGGAGAGATGGCAATGGGCATTCTCATGTAAGAGCATCTATTCTGGGACCTAGTCTAACCGTTCCTTTTGTCAATAGCAAGTTAACTCTAGGAACATGGCAACAAATAACGTTCTTGGACTTCGATAATCGACCTCGAAGCAGAAATCTCGAGGTTGTAATAATCGGCGAGTGATCATGGTAAATCATAGTTCTTTCCAAGGTCCCAAGAAAGAATTCTAGTGCTTGGACTCTGAGGTGTGGAGTCCCTGATTTTCAATGCTAAGTAGTGAATCCTCATTGCTCTTCGTAATCGATGAATCTGAAAAGGAGCAGTCCAAGTGGGAGTAGGATTTCGATATCCAACGGAATCCATGAGATCTCGAATCGTATCCAGCTCTTTTCGGACTTGGATTTTGATGTCGTCAAGGTCTCGCTGTATTGTTAATCTGGGTTGGTCTGTCAATCAAGACATCTCTCCAACTCATACACTCCAGAAGTTACCATATTACATCATGTAAGACCTGAGTATTACTAGATTCAACGTATCCTACGCTTCTTCAATGGAGACCTACGCATCTCTGTTCCACAAACGGGACACTCGGTTTCGCGCGTCGGTACCTTGGACTTGTAGTTACATGCGATACATTTCATAGCCCAAGTGATTTCTTGTCCAAACTTCTTGTTCGGATCTAATATCTTGAGACCCAGATGACTTGCTGTGTTCAGGATTGCGAAATCTGTAGAAACAAGCCTGACGTTTGAACTCTCACCAGAAATCGTGAGAGCTAAGGCTACTATCTCAATGTCATTTTGTGATAATTCAGACCTGTCGCCGGATGAAGTTGATGCAGATTCCACTTGTCTAACATCCTCTTCACTCGGTGTGCGTTCTTGCATTTTTTCGAGAAGAATTAGGGTTTCCGTACGAAAGCGACTCAAACGATTTCGTACTTCGTTAATTATGTTTGGAGTTGTTACGAAATTGGAATTCATTTTCTTGTCTGTCCAGGTGGAAACCAGAACTCCAGTATCGAGAATATAGATTTGGGGCATCACATCACCTAGAGTATCCTTGGTACGAGGCGTGTGTTGAGACGATCAAAATAATTATCATAAAGTCTAATGAATCGAGACACCCCTTCAGATTTTTTCATCCACACAGTCGCATGAGGAGCAATTTCCCACCGAGTCTGTCCATCAATCACTGCGAGAGCTGACACGCCTGGTTTGACAAGCTCAATCTCGACAGTTGCTGAATCAGGTACTACAACTGACTTCAACTCGAACCTTGGTGGACACACTGGTACAAAAATAAGTCCGTTAACACTGGGAGCAAGAATTGATCCACCTGCAGCAAGTGAGTATGCGGACGAACCAACAGGAGTGGCAAGCATTGCTCCATCAGCACGTCCAGAGTCTATTTCTACACCATCAACGTAGACTTGCATACTCAAAAGACGACCTGGAATCTTGGACACAACATAGACTTCGTTTAGTGCATCCTCGAACTTCCTTTCACCCACACCAGAACTGATGTTGACATTGCTCTCTATGACACAATCACCCTCCAATACTCTGCCAAGTGCTGAAAGAGCAGACTCCGTATCACTCTCTGTTAGAAATCCGACAGTTCCTCGATTAATGCAAAAGAGGGGCGTTTCGCGAACTTTTAGCATAGAAAGGGTATAGAGAATTGTGCCGTCCCCACCAATCGTCACAACAAAATCCACATCCATTTCCTCTATTAAGGTGGGTTGAGCTCGTTTGTGGAGAACATTGCATGATCCGTGATCGACTTGCACATCCAGATTGTTTGAAATGAGAAATTCTGCAACTTGATTGGCAATCTGCTCAATCTCAGGACGGTCAGGCTTACAAACAAGGCCAACTGTCCTTTTGTCTGTAACAATCTGAGGGTTCTCTTCAATCACTGTGGAACACTCCTAAGCTGGGCCTTTATCTGGGCCCTTTTACAGTTATTGCAGGGATGAAAAACGACAACGCCCCCAAATATATATAGATGAACCTAAAGGTGTGAAATAACACAGGTCTGTAAGACTTAGTTGGTGATTTAGAGTGAGTATTAAGAAGTCGGAGGCAAAGAGCCTGAAGCCTGGTGGATACTTTCTGATAGAAGGAGCACCATGTAGAGTTATATCAATTGAAAAATCAAAGCCCGGAAAACACGGCGCGGCCAAGACAAACATTGTTGCCGTTGGCTTCTTTGATAATCGGAAACGTAATGTCATTATGCCAGGAGACAGGATGGTTGATGTCCCGCTCATTGACAAGACTAGTGCGACAGTCATTGCAGATATGGGCGAAACGTACAGTCTCATGGACAGCGAAACATACGAAACCTACGAAGTTCCAAAGCCTGCTGATGAGGAGATTGCCGCCAAGATCGACCTGAATGTATCAGTAGAAGTTTGGAATGTCATGGACACTCGAATAATTGTTAGAGTCAAGTCCTAGAGTACTCTTATTCCAACTGCATTTCATGAAACAAGGGATGTTCTACATGGGGTCGACTGTGAAGATTGATGAAACCGACCTGAAAATCATAAAGATGCTCACACAGAATGCAAGGTTTTCTCTCAGAGAGATTGCAACCGTTGTCAAGATGAGTCCTAGCTCTGTTCGTAATAGGATGAAGAGCCTTGTGGATTTGGGAGTGATCAAGAGATATACTCTTGAGGTCGACCACAGAAAGATTGGGTTTGAAATCCAAGTCGTTGTACTCGTTACCTCAAAACCAAGTGAATCAGATCGGCTCAATCTCGCACTCAAAGGTTATGATGAGATTACTGAGGTTCTCCGTACATCTGGACCGGCCACCTTCATCTGTAAGGTTCGTGTCCGTGATATAACTGAATTAACCAGATTCATCACTGGTGAGCTCGAAAAACTAGATGGTGTTGAGAGGATCGAAACGATGTTCATCCTCCCCCCGAATGAATAAACAGCATGTTATTCTCTCTCACAAAAATCTGCGTGTTCGAAAGGTTAAAATCTAAATCTTATAATTAACTATTGTGAATTATTATGAATATCTTGATATTCCTTTTCAAAAGTGGTCTTCCATTTGAGGAAATCGCGAAGACATCTGAAGAAAAAGCAGACCAATATAAGAAAGTGCCTGGCCTTATTCAGAAATACTATGTACAGGACAAGTCATCTGAGCGAGTTGGTGGAGTCTTTGTCTTTGATTCAATAGAGAACCTTCAGGCCTTCAAAGATTCGGACCTGGCTAAGAGTACGGCGGAAGTCTACAAATTCCTTGATCCCCCGCATACACAAGTTCTCAAAATTGCGAAGGTCCTTCATGAAACCTGAAGAAGTGGTGCGGAGGGCGAGATTCGAAAGTGGAAGAGATTGGTAATGCTTAAGTTGTTCAATTCAATACTTAACTAAACATGGTCCTTACTCAATTCACTCTGGCATTGTGCATATCTCTTGCAGCAGCTATCGTGTCCGTATTGATAGGCGCAGTTGGAAGGCGTAATTATAGTAATATTACAATCATTTCTGTGATAGTCTTTTGCGTTATAGTTCCTATTGCATTGTACCCCATGTATCTTGTATTGGAAATCTATGCCACAGTTCTGGATTGGCCTGTAGAAGTGGGTAGTTTTCTTGGCTTGTGGACACCACTCACAGCTATTATGATTGCATCTTGGCTTGGTGGATTTCTTGGTATGATTTCCGGGAAGTATTGGGGAGAAGACGATCGCAGTTGTTTGCAATGTCTTCTAGGACCCTTCATTGTCCTGTTTTTAATATCCATTGTGATTCTTGCTTTGCCATAATTCAAAGAATAATGGTGCGGAGGGCGAGATTCGAACTCGCGAACTCCTACGAGATTCTCCCTTCGTGATGAAGTATCACGAAGACAAGGATCTGAGCCTTGCGCCTTTAACCTGGCTTGGCAACCTCCGCATGTGATTAGGCAAGCGAAGAGCCACCGATGATAAGGATTTCTGTATTTTGAAAATTAGGATAGAGATCTGAGAACATCTAGCAGACTGTTCAAATCGGGACATGTTCCTTGGTCACCTGAAAGTACCTCAATATGACGGAGTATTCCTTTCTTGTCAATCACAAAGACTGCCCGTTTTCCGTAGCCTTCTTCTGGCACAAAACAATCATACTTCAATGTGATTCCACCAAGAGGAGATTGATCCGATAAAAGCGGGAATCCAAGACCTTCAATGCTTTCTGTCCATTCTTTGTTTACATCTACTGAGTCCATGTTTACTCCCAAAACCTGGGTTTCAAGAGCACTGAACTCCATCAGATGTTCCTTGTAGAAAAGCAGATAATCCTTGCAAGAGTCATTCAGTTTTCCTGGATTGAGTGTGACGACAACATTGTAATCATTATAGTAATCTGAGAGTTTGACATAATTACCATCCTGATCGGGAAGGTTGAAGTCAAGAGCCTCTTCACCGGCATTTAGGCATACATTTTGTTCGCGAAGAATCATAGTAGAACACAGATAGTATCACCATTCACGCCCATATTAATTTAATGATAGTTAATATTCTGTGGTTACATCAGCTTTGTTCGATATGAGTAAATCTGTTCTTTGAGCTGATTCCAGTCACCAATATTCTCTATAACCTCTTTCTGCATCATGGCCTCTTTGGTAGGTCCGTCGTAGATTATCTTTCCATTCTTTATCACTGCAACAGAATCAGACCAATTCTCAATGAAGAATCTGTTTTGTGTTGTGAAGATGATACTGATACCTTCCAGTCGTAGCTTCTGAATAATGTCAATCATGCGGGTCACCATCTTGAAGTCAAGCCCTGTGAAGGGCTCATCTAGAATCAGAATACTGGGGTGCATTGCTATCAGTCCAGCAAGTGCAACACGTTTTGCTTGTCCATGACTCATCTGATTGACCGGTCTGTTGACAAACTTCGACATTTCTACCCGGTCTAAAGCCCACTCAACTCGCTCAGCTACTTCCTCTTGAGACAGTCCCAGATTACACGGACCAAAAGCGACATCGTCCCATACTGTGGGAGCAAAGAGCTGATCGTCAGGATTCTGGAACAGAAAACCTACATTCTGTCTCATTTCCCAGAGAGTGTCCTTAGTGACCTTACGGTCAAAGACGAAAATCTCTCCTGAGTCTGGCTTCAGGAGACCTAGCAGGAGTTTGAAGAGCGTTGTCTTTCCAGAGCCATTCAATCCTACCAGAGCTTTCTGTTCTCCAACATGAAGTTGCAAATTGATGTCCTCCATCTGGAAATCAGCATATCTAAAGAATACATGATTCATATCGATTGCACATGTCATAGCAATAAGACCTCCATTATCAGTGGTACAAAGAAAGGTAAGCTCAAGAGCAAAGCGAGTACAAGTAAGGGAAGGAGAATGTCTGATCGTTTCAGACCTGCACCAGTAACATTCGTGTCCTTCCCAAAACCTCTGAGACTCATGGCCTCGTATGCAGTAACACTTCGGTCAAACGAACGGTTGATAGTTGTCCCTACTAGATATCCCTGAGACCTTATCTTCTCAAATCGTCGACCTCGACTGAAACCGCGCAACAGCTGAGCATCCTGCATTCGAGCCCGTTCTTCCATGAAGAGGGGAATATATCTGAACATGATCAGGAGTGAACCAAGAATCGATGAGGGAACCTTCATTGTACGAAGAGCTCCAATAAACTCGCTAAGGGTCATATGTGAGAGTGTTGCTAGGAATGTTAGAAGTATTGCAAACATCCTAGACCCAAGTAAGAAACCAAGATACAGACCTTCAGAATAGGCGTTGATTTGCCCCCAAGGCAATTGAATCGTAAAGATGATTGTACTACCAAAGAGGAAGGGTTCGAAGAAAACCCAAAAAAGGATTAGAACCTCGAACTTTGCAGCTAGAGATAGCACTCGACCCCACCTCGTTCCAGAAATCCAACCTGTGATCAAAACAAGTCCAATTATAATTAGAATGACAGTAAGACTCGTCTGGAGTGAAATGAGGATTGCGAGAGCAACCGCAGTCATTATCATCCCAGTTGAAGAAAACAGACCCCGAGTTTGTTGACCCTCATCGAATGGGAGCAGAAACTTGTCAGTGTGTTCGTGATCATGTGACTCTTTAGAGGTTCTCCGGAATAACAGGACTCCTAAGCCAATAGCAACTATGATTCCAATCGAACCTGTAATCACATCAGTGAATGGACCTTCTGCAAGAAAGGACCAAACTCCTTCAAAGCCAAATCCTGGTTCTGTAATTCCTGCAAATGTAAATAGTGCCCACTCAAACCCATCAGGATTCTCAGATGCTAACCCAGTAAGAATCATAATAGTGACAAGAATGATCGAAGCAGCAATCACAGGAACTATCTTGCGAATAATTGGTTTCTTCGTCTCTATTGTCAAATCATCTTCCAACACGACTTCTTCTTCAAGTGCAGTTTCATCATTTCTTAGAAACATGACAAGCTGTGGATTGGCCTTGACAAAGTAGATCAAGATGACTGAGGTGAGAATTGCTTCACCCAGTCCTATTATAACATGCACACCTGTAATTGCAGCAAGAGCAGTGAGTCCGAACCCAGCTACAGTCAGAAGCTGAAGTCCTAGTACGAAAGCAGCAGCTACAGTCACCAGGAAAGATGCAACACCTGCAGAAACAAGAGTTGCTCGTTCTTTGGTTATGATTCTCTGAAGTCCTTTGAAGAATATGACAGCTAGACCATACCCAAGAAGGACAGATAAAATCCCCATGTTGAAAAAGTTCAGACCATACGTAAGTATGCCACCATCACCATACAGAGCTTGTACAAACAGTACAAGTGCCATAATCATCATTGCTACGTAGGGACCAACCATAACAGCAAGAAGCGTGGAACCAACAAGGTGACCACTGGAAAATGGTGGGACAGGGAAATTGACAAGCTGGGCTGCAAAAATCACAGCTGCAAGCACGCCCATGAATGGTACAAGACGCTCGTCAAACCGAGCCTTGACTTTCCTGTATGAAATAACCATCATTGTTGCACTGACTACTAGTAACAGTATCTGCAACCACAGTGGTACTATCCCATCAGGGACGTGCATTGAAATATTTCCTCCAGCAATGGAAATTGGTACAGTTTGATTTAAGTGTGTTATTTTCTGACAATTCGTGTTACTAATCAGGGTGATTCGTGTCATGACGCTCAAACGATTTGGAGTATCAGTTCCAGAGGATTTGTTGGAGAAGTTCGATAAAATAGTGAAGAGAAAAGCCTACATTGGTAGGTCAGAAGCAATTCGGGATGCGATGCGAGGATACATCTCGCAAGTAGAATGGGAAGCCGAACAAAAGGGTACAATGGCTAGCCTGAATATTGTCTATCAACTTAAGCCACGACTTATGACCGATCTTATGGAAGCACAGCATAGTGCACACGCGCATGTCGTATCCACAGTTCATGTCCACATTTCACAGAGTCATTGTCTAGAGGTGATAATTGTGAAAGGGGATAGACAATCCATTGAGGAAATGGCCAACAAAATCTCAGGACTCAAAGGGATAGAATACGTACGTCTCTTCACTTTCGTCTTGCCTGAAGATTCAGGTAAAGGACACAACCATTGAAAGGAACTCAAGGTTCATACTTTCTAATCAACGAAGGGTAAGTTTCAGTTCATAATTGGAAAAATTGGTGGAAGAATTCTTCCTCCGATAACTTATTCTAGGACGATTATGCCCCACGGATTTGGAAGGAGTGCTACTAAATGCGAATAGGAATTGAATTCGTGCCGGACAAACCAATTGAGAAGATACTCAAATGGACGAAGCTTGCAGAAGATGCTGGTTTTGATAACGTCTGGATAACTGATCATTATAACAATCGTAATGTTTGGGCTACGCTCACAGCTCTAGCCCTGAATACTGAGAAAATTATACTGGGACCAGGAGTAACAAACCCATTCCATATCAGTCCTGCACTAACAGCCTCAGCTGCAGTGACTATCAATGAACTAAGCAAGGGACGAGCAGTGATTGGTATGGGAGCTGGTGACAAAGTCACTTTGAGTGCTCTTGGAATCAAGTGGGATAAACCTGTGTCAGCAGTAGTTGAGTCCATCAAGTACATGCAAGCGCTGACTGCTGGAAACAAGTTCAAGGCTGATGGCAAGGTGTTCAAGGTGAAAAGAGCCAAACTTGCTATTGTGAAGAAGAAAGAAGTTATGGGTGCTGATGGAAAACCAATCATGAAAGGTGACAAACCTCTCAAGAAGGCTCCAAAGATACCCATCTATGCAGGTGCTCAGGGTCCAATGATGTTGAGTAGAACCGCACAGGTAGCTGATGGTATCCTCATCAATGCTAGTCATCCCAAGGACTTTGATCTTGCTATGGAGAAGATCAAGGAAGGTGTTGAAAAAGCAGGTAGGGACATCAAGGAGATCGATGTAGCAGCATATGCGTCATTCAGCATTGGAGAAACTAGAGAAGAGGCTCTTGAAGGCGATGCGAAGATTGTGGTTGCGTTCATTGTTGCAGGTTCACCTGATGTTGTTCTAGAACGACATGAATTGGATATGGATGCATGTAACAAAGTTCGTGCGCTCTTGGGTGAGGGGAACTTCAAAGACTTGCCAGGTGCCATCACCGATGAGATGATTGACGCTTTTGCTGTTGTCGGAAACAAGGACCAGTGCATCAAGCGCATTGAGGACCTTGAAAAGGTTGGTGTGACTCAATTCGTTGTAGGTTCACCAATCGGTCCAAAGAAGAGTGATGCAATAAAGCAAATTGGCAAGGAGATCATTCCTCACTTCAAGTAATAGCTCACATAGAATCAGAAGATAGTGCAATAGTGGCCTCATGCAGGTTGCTATGCACTCTCTTGACTATTTACTATCCAAGGGCTTGTAGAGCTCTGTCTGCTAGAAACCAACTGACGTCGCCTAACTGCTCATGAGGCATATAGAATATTGAGTTTTTGTCATAGAGTAATCTCACACTGGTAGGGAACTCTTCATCTGCATCCTCAAAAACCAGAAGCACCTTCACCATTGGTAGAAAAGATATTTCAAATCCTGCATCACCAAAGTCTACTTTCTTTGCACCAAGACGCTCAAGAGCAGTGAATAAATTCTCTTTGTGCTCTGTATATGCAGCGGTGAGCCTTCCAATATCTGATTCATCAAAGGAGTATCTACAGGCCCACGATCCGCTGAGGGAATTGAATTTCACCCACTCACCCGCAATCCCTTCATCTTTTGCCTTGCTGTGGTAGTACAGGTGCGGCACAATTCGACTAGTGTGAAACTTTTTGTCTGCAATCAAATCATGGGTCGCGCCAGTTTCAAAATCGAGCCGAAGACCAAGTAACTCTACATACTTGTCGCCAATACCGAATCTATTTCGAAGTGAACGGATGTCATCGCCAAAGTTATCCCAGCTCCACCAGGCAGAACTAGTCTTCGCGTCCTGTGCATTGAATCTAGCCGCGAGCTCGCGAGAAAGACTTGACCAGTATTCGAGAATATCGTCAGGCATGATATCACTTCTCATTGATCATTTCGTTTCTTCATGAGAGAACTTGCAAGTTTCGAGTCCAATGGCATCACAGATAGCATTTCGCGCAGTATAACCTGCAAGATGGAGTAGTGCATCGCCATACTCTCTATCTTTAGCCATTGATGCGGTACAGGGGTATGAATGGTGTGCTTTTGAAATCTCATCAAACAACACGTCTGTGTCGCTTATCGACTTACCCCTTATCTTCTGACTGACATACCACGTGCACCCGCATGGTGCACTTCTAAGTGGTCCAATCTCTTGGATCATATCACCGTTCATGTCCACATAGTGAATTGGTTTGCCAACTCGATACCTCTCCATAAATTCGTCAATCAGTTTGCCTTCCCCGGGTTCAAGTGTACAGAATGGTTTAGGAAATGCGTTTTCAATTCCAATACTGTCCAATGTTTCCTTGACTTGTGCTCTCAGACCAGGAGGTACCCATGTTGGATCCTCAATGGGTACAATCACAGCCTTTGCCCCTGTAGCTTCCACCAAAAGATCAACCGCGGCAAGAATATCATGATGAATTGCGACGATAAGGAGAAGGTCACATTCAATCAAATTCAGATCTTCAATATATTTTGTAGGATCCTCAATCATAGTTGGCATCGGAGGATCTGTAGGATGAATACCGACAATGTCACCTACGTATGAACCATAACTGCTTCTACACTCTGAGCAGACTGGTTCACAACCCTCACAGAATGACTTGAAGTTTATTAAATTTCCAATCACTCGTTCAGCAAAAACATCACCGTATATTGTACCAATTCTCAAAGATGCCACCTATGAATTGTCAACTCAATACTGTAATGGTAAAAAAGGGTGATGTTTGCGGCTCAGTGCCCGACCGCGATAACAGAAACATAATATGCGGCATAAATCACATCAAATCTGGATGTCCGTGATATGGCATTAGGTGATTTCCTGTTTCCCCAAGCAGATCTGAAACTCATTGTGGCGAGATCATTTGAAACTGATGTGGAGTCTGTAAAGGATAAATTCTCTTCTGAATACCTGGACAGTGCTGCAGTCGTCAGGTTGACCAAAGGGGATCTCCAGAGACTTGGTCTGAAAGATGGAAATAGTGCTAATGTGAAGGCGAAGTCTGGAAGTATCATTGTCCGTGCCTTTGGGGATGACAAAGTTCCAGAGGGATCTGCTATCGTGCCCTATGGACCATGGGCACTAGCTCTTGTTTCAGTACCAAAAGATGGGGCACCACCTCAGATGCATGGTGTGTCTGTCACTGTTACACGCACCGATGATAAGATCACTTCTCTTGAGGATCTTCTTGAGAGTCCCTGATTCGTTCGATGACCTTGTCAGTTCTGTTCCTCTCAAATTGCAGGTGTAATCGAGAGTCCGTTTTGAGAAGGTCCTTGAGTCTTTGTGCAGCCTTCATTGCGTCCTCTCGTTCTCCATCTATTGAGTCCCATTCTTTCTTTCCGGATGACGGAATTCGTGCACTTCGAACGGGGGCGACTGAAATATCCCTTTCAAAGAGACCACTCGATGGAGGATCATTTCCAATTACTGCCTCGAAGAATTGTCTACGGGCTTTTTCCCAATCTCGAGCCTGTTCAAGCTCATCAACATGGTATCCCTCTCGATGAACCTCTAAAACATCATATGGGCAGGAGTGTTCACAGGCACCACAATAGAAACAGTGTTCATCAAGTATCGCTATCTTTTCAGCTGTACCTGTTGGATAGATAGCTTTCACTGGACAGATATTGAAACAATTGTTGCAACCTGTGGGATCGCATTTCTCTAATTTCTTTATCCTAACTTCTCCAGAGAATGGTTTTGTAACCTTCAATGCGTCATACGGACAAACTTCTGCACAAAGACCACATTTTACACAGGTTTCATTCATGTGAGTCAACTGCCCGGAAATCTTTGGTTGCGCGATCGTTCGTGGACTGGATTCTTTGCATTCAACCTTTATCGCATCATCCGGACAGATATTTTCGCAGAGACCACAATAGTCACAATGGGCTTCATCGACTCTTATGGAAATTGCAGGATTGAAATCAGGGGGCTCGGCAGAATCGGACCAGAATATTTTGATAGCCTCAGGACATAGTAGCTCACATAATCCGCAATACGAGCACTTGTCTTCATCAATCTTGATTGTACCCTTAGCAACCTCCTCACCCGAATATTTGACAAGATCCTTCTTGTGACCCACCTTGACCTCTACATCAAGTGAACCAGTTGGGCAAACCTTCGCACACAGCAGGCATGGAGCACATTTCTCTTCATCAATCTCGTGAGTTCCTTCAATCCGGTTATACGTGTTGACAGCATTTTCGCCTTCGTAAGTGGCATCAAATGCTCCAAAAACACAAGAGGAGTCACAGAGACCGCAATATGTGCAGAGATCTGGATCCACGTTTACTAATGGAGCTCCCTCTATTTTTCCAGAGGCCGTCTCCTGCACAGGTCCAAGAGAAATTGCTTCCCAAGGACATGGAAGACAGAGACTACATCCCACACATTTGTCAATTGAATGGTCTAGAGTTCTAGTGAGGTGTGAAGTCTTCCAGACCAAACGAATCTTACCATCTACAACGTCCATCGAAACTACAGGTTTCTCACCAATGGTGACGCCAGACTTGTCCATGAAATCACCTACCTGTTACTCCCGGTGCGTCCTTCAGACCAACTCGATCATTTGTAATCTCTTTTCCGAGTGGACCAAGTCGAACTATGTCATTTGTAAATCGAGTCACCTGTTCAACGAAACTACTAGCTTCTGCTGCTGATGCGCTTCCAAAATAGAGTCTGCGTCCATCAATCCCTGCAGCCTGAAGAATTTCTCGAATCTTATCAGTTCGATTCATCGCATATCCCGCACCAGACCGATAGTGACAATCTTGCACATGACAGCCGAGAATTGCTACACCGTCAGCTCCTTCAGCAAAGGCAGTTAGAATTGTATCTACATCGAGCCGTCCAGTACATGGCACCTGGATTGGAATTATGTTTGCGGGATACTTCATCCGTTGTGTTCCAGCGCGATCAGCGGCACTGTATGCGCACCATCGACACAGATACCCTACTATTGCAGGTCTCAACTTGTTGAATTTAACAGCAGCTTTAGTTGCTTGTTCAAGTTGTTCATTCGTAAGGCATGGAAGATCTAGAGCTCCAGAAGGACAGGCCGCAACACACGCGCCACATGCACGACAAGCTGCCGGGTCGATAGCAGGCACCTTCTCATCCGTGAATTTGATAGCTCGAGGCGAGCAATTTTCTTCACAGAGCCTGCAGCTTATACAGAGGTCACTGTCGAATGAAGGAACGCAGGCTTCTGCGATAATGTCACCATATGCCAGTAAGGTCTTGACTTTCGATGCAGCAAGTCCAGCATGTGCAACTGAGTCAGCAATATCTTTTGGTCCCTGTGATACTCCTGCAAGAAACACACCTTTCGAAACAGTACTACTAGGAGCAAGCTTGGGATGTTGTTCCATAAAGAATCCATTCTCATCTAAAGGTACTCTGAAGAGTCGAGACAATTCAATATTACTGGGTTCTGCATCCATACCCACCATGAGGACTACCAAGTCAACCTCAAATTCCAGCATCTTTCTAACGAGTGTGTCTTCAGCTCTTACAATGGACTTTCCAGAGATTGGATCCAGCTCTACTTCCCCAATAGCACCCCGGATGAAATTCACTTCGAAATCTTTTGCTGCATGCTCGTATAGCTCTTCATGACCCTTTCCAAACACACGCATATCTGTGTAGAAGACGTAAGCGTTACAATCAGGGAATTTTTGTTTGACCTGCATGACCTCCTTAACAGCAGCAGTACAGCAAACTCGGCTACAGTAAGGTCTTCCAAATCTCTCAGAGCGGCTCCCTACACAAGGTACAAAGACTATGTTCTTGGGAGGTTTGCCATCTGATGGTCGTACTAGTTTTCCACCGCTTGGTCCTTCTGGATTGATCAAGCGCTCTAGCTCCACTGAAGTAATGACATCTGGATTAATGCCGTAACCAAACTCTTCTACGATTGTTGGATCAAAAGGCTCGAATCCAGTCGCAAGTATAACAGCTCCGACTTCAATAATCTCGGTTTTGTCTTCCTCATCGTAGCGAAGCGACTGAGGTTCACAGACTCCAGAACAAGATTGACACCCGATGCAATTGGTCGTGTCAATGTATGGAGCAATGGGTACAGCATCCACTGATGGGCGGACCATTGCTTTTCTCTTTCCTAACCCGTTGTTGTATTCATCCACAACGTCTACTGGACATACCTCCAGACATCGGTTGCAACCCGTACAACTTTCAATGTCTACATATCGCGCCCTCTGTCTAACTGTGACATGATATCGGCCCACGTTACCTCTTACATCGGTGATATCAGAAAGTGTCATGATACGAATGTTGGGATGCCTGGTTGTCCTAGCCATCATAGGACCCAAAATACAGATACCACAATCGAATGTTGGGAATAATTTGTCCCACTTTGCCATATGGCCACCAAGAAAACCCTCTCTTTCTACAACAACGGTTTCTATGCCTGCATCAGCTAGTTCAAGAGCTGCCGTCAGTCCAGCTACACCACCCCCAACAATCATTACTCGTTGAGCTATGGGGAGTCCTTGTGTAGGTATAGGATTGGAATCGCGAACCTTGGCAATCCCTGTATCAATTATGGTTGCTGCTTTCTTCGTTGCAATTTCAGAATTGCCATAATGAACCCAACTGCATTGCTCACGGACATTGGCCATGTGAAGATGTCCTGGATCAACTCCAGCCTCTCTCATTGCGTCAGAGAACAGTTCTATATGCAGTAGTGGTGAGCATCCAGCAATGACAACTCTCTTGGCTTTGCTCTTCTTGATTTTTGCCACGAAATCGTAGACTCCCTGTTCTGAGCAGAGATGATCATCGACCTCAACCAGAGGGATGCCCATTGATTCGTACCTTTCACGCAGAGAATCAACATCTAACGTATCAGCAATATTTGAGCCACATTTACAGAGGAAGACGGCAAGTTTGTCTTTGTCCTTTGTTTTGGACTTTGACTTTGTCTTCGATTTCTTGCTCAAAGATTGCACCGTTCCTTGGAGCTTTGTTCTCTTTTTTACATTGATGAAGTATTGGGTACCGGTTCTATTTTCCGGAATGCGAACGTTGTAATGGTTATTGTGAGTAACAGGTGCAAAAAACTTACACAAAGTTGGAAATTTATTAGGTCACTGTTTGATTAAAGTCCATGTTCACAGTATCACAGATATCACTGATATTTGATGTAATGGCCTATTCTGGTTATGTAGACACTTACATTAATATTGTAGGTTCCTACATAATGAGATTTATTATTTTGTATATGACATATAAATGATTTCGATAAGTAATGCCGATAAAATCGGGCAGAAAACGATATCAGTTGACTTTAAATCCTACCGTTGGTAATTATTATGTTGTCTTTGTATGACCTTAAATACCTCAAGAAAGACCGGGTAATGAGGTTTAGGTTGATGAAGAAGAGAACGCGGCGCCATCCCCGCGTGGGGAAGACCACCAGTTCGAACCAAGAAACAATGGATGGTAATTATTATGTTGATTCATCAACCTATCTTGTCAAAAAATTCTCTCTCAACTCATTACATCGACAGGTTGCCCGAAAAGGACTTGGGAGAAAGCCAGATCCATCCTTCAAGAGAAGAGGTGGATGAGTGGCCAGACAGATGGCGCCCAAGCTGTCAGGGAAGAAATGTTCAGAGATCGATCTTCAGACAATAGGGCAACACTTTGGTAAGTACATAGAGGCTGTCAATCTGGTTCTCAACAAAGTGTACTCACTACCTAAACGAGCAGTCTCTATGGGGATGAAGCTGGAGGCCTCTAAGGGACAGGGGTATATTGTCCTGAGAGAGGAGCCATTCCTTGACTGGACCAGGACCAATGAATTTGGTCAGCTTGTCTTTGAACGGATGTATAGGAATGTCCTTGAGACCGCAGCCAGAATCATCCATTCAGACCATACCAGAAGAAACCTCGTCAATGCTCTTCTTGATATTCTGTCCTATGACTGGTTGCAGCTCAGACGACTCATGTCTCTGAAGAGAATCCCTGCAGACCTTATACGAAAGGTCAGGGAGTCAGGCGAGAAGAAGAAAGGTTCTTACTATCACTATGCTCTTGCAGCCTGTAAACAGGTCCGCAGATTCATAGACATCCAGCTCCTTGAGGAGGCAAACTCCAGCTCCTCAGTCCGAAGCATTCAGAGACGACGAGTCCGCGACCTGATTAAGTCTGGTGCTGGAACAGGAGTCATAGTCTCCATAGCTTCAAGGGTCAATGACTGGAGGAGCAATGGGTTTCCTTTCATTCAACCAGTGTTCAGACAGACAACCATGGAGTTCGCTGCATCCACTGAGAACACCACTGGACAGGGATACTGGTTCAAGGAAGACCCTGAGAGGGAGGACGAGATCATCCTCTACATCAAGACACTTCCTGGAATCACTGGACGCGAACGTTTTCCGGACTCTCCATACAGGAGTCAGACTCTCCGGTTCCGCTTTTTTGACTGGATGCCAAGAAAGGCAGTCTATACCAGAAAGAAGTCAAGTGAAGCAAGAAGAAAAAGGAATGGGAGAAGAGCAATAGAACTGGAATATCGGGCTGAACGTTTTGAGGACATGAGCCTGCAGCTCAGAAACACTGTCAGACTACAACAGGTCACTCGAAGACTGTCCTCATTGAAGTATAGGAAAGACCCGGACTCAGAAGAGATCTTGAAACTGAAGGAAGAGATGGAGGTACTCAAAAAGAGTAGACGATGTGCTCCTCCTGTCCTCAAGGTACGAGGACACAGGGTGACGCTGTTGATTCCCTTCAAATCACCAGACGGCAAGATGATACGAAGAGTACTTCCCAAGACTCCAAGAATAAGAAGGGCTGGGGTGGACAGGGGTCTGAGGTATCCCGTGGTATTATCGGTGAAGAATGGTGGTGACAGTTACGATGAAACAAAGATTGGAAGGGACGGACTGTACAAGAAACGAGAAGTATTGAGACAACGAACCAGAGTCCTGATGTCACAGGTAACACGACGAAA
>VAPA010534637.1_pt1 | contig 29858 bp, 34 predicted proteins | sample 3395041 | NCBI WGS metagenome assembly VAPA01 (sample SAMN08290432, study PRJNA428436) | hydrothermal vent metagenome | isolation source: Deep-sea hydrothermal vent chimney | place: Indian Ocean: Southwest Indian Ridge | depth 1973 m m
CTTCTTCTTCTTCAATAATCTCATACTCATCGATGTCCTCGAGAACACGCCCATCCTCGTCAACATATACTTCCTCAACGACAGTCTCGAACTCCTCATCCTCTTCCTCAACTTCTTCCTCTGCAGCTTCTTTAGCTTCTTCAGCTTCCGCAAATACTCCCTCTGTAGCTGCTTCTGTGAATTTCAGAAGCTCTGAAGCAGGGAGATCTGGAAGAGCAACTCCAACATATTGTGAAGCCGCTGTCATCAATATTCTAAGCATCTCGTCTCGACGGGCAATATCAATTGCCACCATAGGATAAGTAGGAATACCTAGTATTTTTTGAACTACCTCTGGCTTCATCGCTGTGGGTTTGTCCTGTTTGTTAGCCAGCGCAAAAACTGGAACCTTTGGGGCATCGCGCTTAATCAGTTTCAAAATGTCCTTGCTAATTATTACGTTTCTCAGAGTCGAATCGGAGACTAAGAAAATTACATCGGCACCATGGAAGTAGAACCTCCAAAGTGTACGGAACCGCTCCTGACCTGCAAAATCCCAAAGCACAAGAGAATAATTACCAAAACGTATGTTTTCTACTGTTTCAAGATTGAGCGCTATCGTTGGGACATATTGGAGGGGGGGAGTTTCACCAAGAAGTAAGTGAAGTGTTGTGGTCTTGCCAACACCACCCTCTCCAACAAGAGCGATTTTTAACCTAGTAGTGACAGATGGTTCAATTAGCTTTTCGTAGTTTTCCACAACACCCTCTATTCCTTTCTTTTTGAATGTCTTTTTAAGAGCCTTGAGAGCTTGGTCCATCTTTTCGTAGACATTGCTTTCATCTTCGCCCTTATCTGTGACGAAGACTAGAACAGAATCTTCGATCCAATCTTTCCCTAGGAACTTGTGATCTCCAATTATCAAAGGCAACTCGCTAATCTCGTCATGTTCCGATCTCAGTTCTTCTCTAGTTGAGATGAACTCATTAAAGACTTCTTTAGCCACATCTACGGGCCAATACTGTGAAGACGCGATGATTTTACGGGTCGATATTCGTATGAGGAGTGTATTATGAATCACGTCAGTATCACCAGATTCGTTCAGAGCGAGGAAATTATTTTCACAAGCTAAATTATTACTAAATTATTAATTTATGAATAGATTAAGTTGTTCCGTGTGTGTATTTTGGTGTTCTGGGTACCTATTGTTCATGCCAGAGGATATAATGTTGGAGCGGGGAGCTCCGGATGCGAACCCTCCACATCCTTGGAAACCGTCCTAACAAGTTTCGAGTAAAATCAGATACATGCATATAAATTGCCCACGATGGGCATATTGTTTACGTTCCAGAGCGTAAGTCAAGCAACCGTTGCTCGAAATTTTAGCAAACTTGGACATCATTATCGGGGGAAGTTGTCTCTCAGCAGTCGTAGATGATGATGGACCATTTCCATTTGCTTTGGATCATCAGGTGTCTTCTCAAGATCCGTAACAAGTGTCTGTAGGAAATATTCGGGGAAGAAGAGTCGTACACGGATGTCATTGAGTAAGAATAACCATTTGTCGTATTCGCCTGATGCACCTTTTCTTCTCTTCTCTGAAATGACTCTGAATTTCTTTAGAGTCTGAACTGCCTGTTTCAATTCCTTCGGAGGAATTGCGAGAGTCGCTTCTAACTCAGAGATGTTGACCGGTCTTCGCCTAAGCTCACTTAGTGTGTCATAACAGTCTGGATCAGCCAATACTTGCGCGACTGATACTGTGTCTTCAGGAGTTTTTTGCCACTCTGTGAGAAACTCAAGCACTTCAGACTTGTATTCTGCGGCAAGTTCAGGATCAAGGACACTGCTAGCAGATTCCATGGCCACAAGAGGAGGAGCGCGAAAGACCTCAAGGTCCTTAATCATGAAAACACAGGTCCGACCGATTTCGTCAACCCACTCGGTCTTTACTAAGCCAAGCTCCTCAAAGGGAGCTATAATTGAATCAACACTGACACTTGGCAAACCTGTGACCATCTTCAGCCACTCTTCAAGTTCTTCCTTGGAGATTCCACCCTTCCACAGTTTAGGAAATACAGCACGAGAAACCTCGTCTGAGAATAGTCGAGCTAGACGTGATTCATCAGTCATTCCTGCAAGTCGTATGATTCTACGATATGTATTATCGACCTCAGTTTGCAATTCTGCATCAGTCATAGCCACGACAGCATTTGTAAGTGGAGTGACAATGGATGTGATAGCAGCCTCGTACATTTTTGGATCTTCGGAGGTAGTGAGCAGGAGTGAAACACAATATTGTTCCTCTTCTCTCACAATTCCTGTGTAGTAAGAAGCAACACTGTACTCCTCGCCTCCAATTCGAACACTTAGCGACGAGAATCCAGCAGTGGCGTCCCCCATGGCGTGTGACGTGAAGATACGCATAATTTCTGTATTGAGGTCTTCTCTGTAGTAGTCCGCAAAGTCCCCAGGAACCTTTGCCTTTAGGACAGCGCCAATCTTTGAGTCCCAATCTATGAGCAACATTGCAACGGGCATTTTACTTTTCTCCCAGTCCCAACGGGTGGTCAGCGTATAGTCAGAGTATGTAACGTTGCATAGAGTCAGCCTAAAAAACCTTGTCTTATTTGGACTCGAATATGAGAAATTTCGACCAATTCAGCGCTTTTTAGATGAGAGTTTCGGGTTTCAGAGAGGCTCTGATTTCGAATTATTAATGAAATCAATGATGATTTTGTGAATCTCGTCAATTACTTGCTGTAGTGGTTTCAAAGAATCAATCAATTTCACATTGGAAATGTCGTGTTCAGCAATCTCAAGGTAATTGCGACGAACTCTGATAAGCCGGTCAAGTTTTTCAAATTGCAGGTTCGCTTTGCCAGTCCTTCCGGTTGCACGTTCTAAACCAATTTCAGCTGGAACATCAAGAATGAACACAATATCAGGTTCCGGAGCAGATAGTTCTTCACGATTAATTTGAAGGATTTCTCTCCAGTGAAGATCCAAGACTGTTGATTGGTAGGCCCCTGAGGCAAAGAAATAGCGGTCCATAAGGACTACCTTCCCTTCTTCGAGGGCAGGTTGGATCTTAGTGGCAATATGCCATTCACGATCCTTGGTGTAGAGCTCAAGTTCTTCGTCTGGGGTCAGTTCACCACCTGGAGACTTCTCTCTAATCTCCTTCCCCCACTGACTCTCATGTGTGGGTTCTCTGAAACGCACTACATCATAATTCTCGGATCGAAGAATCTCGGTGAGTTGTTCACATACACAAGTTTTCCCTGAACCATCTATACCCTCTAAGACAAAAAGATGCCCAGTGTGTGACTTGGGTGTATTCAAAGAATAGTTACTCCTGAGATGACTCACGAATTCTCTCCGCATCGATTCGGTATTAGATGCTTCGGTTTCCCTGTTGAAAAGCAAATCTTAAATTGTAGATGTTGTAGGATAGGTTATCCTATCCTAGGAGATTAAGAGATGAATCACCGCGAACATTGGTTGGTTCTTGTGATATTTTCGCTCATGATCATGAGTATTCCAACCAACGTACAGGCAGAGAATGCGTTAGACGCAATTCTCGCTGCGGACGACATCTCTCTCACCATAGACTTTGGTAACGGAACTATCTTGCAATTCGAGAATCTCACCGGTTCCACAGTTCTCGAAGTAACCTCATCCACTTTTGACATAGTGGTGGAGTGGTTTGGACCATTTGCATATGTGAGAAACATAGAGGGATTAGTGGGAGCAGGAGAGTACGGATGGCAATATTGGGTTAATGACGTGTTTGCTTCTGGTGCAGTTAATCTCTATACCCTTGTTGGGGGAGACCATGTATTGTGGAGGTTTTCAGCACCAGTTCCGCAATCCCAAGAAGATTCATCATTACTACCTGGAATCGTATTCATAGCAACTTCAGGTCTAGGATTCATCGCCATTGTCTATATTCAAACGCAGAGGAGATTACAATAAATTGAGAAAAAAATATACTCTAGTATTTGTCGTCATGCTCTTCATTTTTTCAATGACTAGTATGCCCGATGTAACTGGATACAGCTCAGAAATTCAAAGTGGTAGAGCTGTTACATGGCAAATTGAATCAGCTCCAGATGTAGCATTCAACATGTTCTATACAGGGGGAGGAAATTGGATTGCTCAAGCGGATAGTATGATTGGATTTGGCATCAATGAATTGGATGATGACGTTCGGGGTCTTCTCGCGATTGGAAATGTAACAGTTCTTACTAATGATACAGACATCGCAAAAGACCTGACTCTAGGAGTATGGGGTACACCTACTCAATGGTGGCCAGGATTATTTGTTAAAGTTGGTCAGAGTGACATTGAGAGTTTGAACTCTACAGCGTATGGATCAGCAGAGAGAGTTTCTGGTAACTATCTGAATGGAACCATGATATCAAGTTACGAAACTATCAGTGCAAACAATGAGCAACATCAATGTATTGTCTTTGATTATGAACAGGACCCCTCAGGTTTTGGCGAACCACAGAGAACTCACTTAGCATATTCTCTGGACACAGGTGTATTAATTGAAGTAAATACAAGTTATTCCTTTGGGACACCATACGAACTTGTCTTTAGATTTGCAGGGTTTGTAGACCCTACGGTTGTAGATCTTATTGCAGATCCAAATAGCCTAATCGCCATTTCTGGAATAGTAGGAGGCGCTATTCTCGCTGTGATAGTCGTGGCATATATCAAACTGAGAAGAAGCAATTGAATAATCAGGAAGATAAGTGATGGAATCTCACAGGCATCGAAGAAGAATGAGTGATAGCAGATGGGTTTCCATTACTGCAATCATGACCGCACTTGCACTTGTAGGTAACTACGCATTAATCGCAGTTCCAAATCTCGAGTTGGGGTCGAGTATCCTATTTGTGACTGCATACATTTTTGGAGTGCAGATGGCAATCTGGTCAACTCTCATAATGTCGTTACTATTCGGAATCATCAATCCTTGGGGAGGATTCATTCCACTCATTTGGCTTTCTCAGGTCATCGGATGGTTCTACATTGTTGCTACTGGTGCTATCATGGGGAGATTCGGAAAGAATGGAAAAAGATTGGAACCTAGAAAATGGGAGCTTGCATTCACTGGAGCTTTTGTCACATTCATTTTCGAACAAGTAACGAATATTGGATACTCAATTACTTTTGGCGTTCCTTTCATTCTAGCTATAGCTGCTGCAATCCCATTCACAATTCTGCATATCTTTTCAAATGCAATAATCTTCTCACAGGTTGTACCTATGTTAGATTCAGCCCTTTCAAAACAGCTCAAAGGGCTTATCTGGAATACTGAGTCTGGACAAGACATCAAAGAGGCTAAGAGTATAAGGGAAATTGAACTAGAAGAATATGGAGAGAAGTAAGTTTGACATGGAAAGATGAGTTCATCAATCTCTCACAACCTGCGGATGGGCGAGTTGCTCCAGCATTCAAGCCATATCATGCTGCAGTGGCTCTGATTCTGATTGGTAGAGAACAACCCCTAGGAAGGTATGATCTCTGTGGAAAGATGTCAATTGGAGAGGGAAGTGCACGGACTTTACTCAAGCGCCTCACTGAAGCAAACTACATCGAACCTGAAGGAAAACAGGGACAGAAACTCACAACAAAAGGAACTAAGTTGTTTGAGGCGATTTCCAAAGCGATTCCGATTAGTCTCTCACTTGATATCAGGAGTCTTGTAATGTATGAACATGCATACGCAAGTCTTGTTAAACGAAAAGCGTCAAAGGTGACTGATGGTGTCAGACAGAGGGATGAAGCAATCATCCAAGGGGGATATGGAAAAGCTGGAGCCACAACTCTGGTTCAAAAGTCTGTCCGACTGGTAATGCCCCCGGATGATTTCCATATATTACTTGAGTATGAAACGGAAACACTTCTTATCATTGAGAGTTTGAAACCCGAAGATGGGGATGCAGTCGTTATCGGCTCAGCTGATGATCCAAACCTTGCCCGTGAAGTTGCTATGGCTTCAGTCATGACATTATTCAATGAGGGATGAGCATGCAGTCCGACCTTTTCGGAAATGTCCCAGAGATTGTTATTGATGTGCATGAAACAGGCGGAAAAAGGATGAATTCCGTCAAACATCTCATGTCAATGTTAGACAAGGAGAATATCACCTACGTTGTAGAGAAGATACCAATCGGAGATATTCTCGGGATGGATGGAATCGCAATTGAACGGAAGACTGTCAATGATTTAGTGAACACACTGAAAGGGAGTAGTTCCGGGGTTCCACGTCTTTCCAAACAAATGGACGCTCTTGTTGAGTATGAAAAACCGTACGTGTTGATAGAGAATATTCTCGCAATTCGTCGAGATCCTATGAAGGGTTGTGTCTATGTTCCCTTTTCATCAAAACAAACCAAGGGGAAACCATTCTTTGTTACAATGGAAAGGGCAAATTACATTCATCCAAGTGCCCTTGATGCCTTAATTGAGAGTATTCGTGACAGAGGCATTCAAGTGATTGAAGGATTCAACGCGTTGCACTCAGCAGGTCTCATCTATGGAATACTAGTGGGAGGCAACAAGACCCGAAAGGAGAAGGGGCAGAAACTTCCTGTGATTAGAACTCGAAAAGGATTAGATTCAATGAACGACGAACAAGAGTTCTTCATCGCAGGATTTCCAGGGGTTAATGTTGTCCGGGCAAAGAGTCTACTTGAGAGATTCAAGACACCACATGATGTCATCACTCAGACAGATGATTGGATCAGTATTCCTGGAATTGGTCCAAAGACAATTGCATCAGCCAAGAAGATGTTATTCTCAGAGTATGATGTTGATATGCCAGAAGAAGTACTGGACGAAGACTCTCCTGAATCATAATTGCCAGCTCGATAATCTTAAAAGAAGACATCCTGAGAAACCAAAGGAACTATTATATAACTGGAGAATAGTACAATGGGTGAAGTCAGAGTCGCAATAGCTGGGCTAGGAAATTGCGCTAGTGCGCTGATTCAGGGCACACATTACTACAGAAACTCGAGAGTAGACGAAGAAGTACCAGGGCTGATGCACGTAGATTTCGGCGGTTATTATCCCAAGGACATCAAATTTGTAGCAGCATTCGAGGCAAACAGAAAGAAGATTGGTCTTGATATTGCTGAAGCGATGTGGGTTGAACCAAACTGTTGTGTGAAATTCGCACCAGATGTTCCAAAGACAGGAGTCAAAGTACTTCCCGGTCCGATATCCGATGGTGTGGCCCCTCACATGCGAGAGTCCTTTTTTGCTTATGATGAGAGCGAGATGGAATCGGTTGATCTCGTCGAAGAGCTTAAGAAAACCAAAGCAGACATGTTAGTATCTTACCTTCCAGTCGGAAGTGCAGAGAGCTCGAGGATTTACGCAAAAGCATCGCTGGATGCTGGAATCGGTTATATAAACGCAATTCCAGAGTTTATTGTTTCTGACCCTAAATCACCTATTGCGCAAGCATTCGAAAAAGCAGGTATTCCGTGTGCAGGTGATGACATCAAAAGTCAGCTAGGTGCAACAATCCTCCATCGTGTACTCGCACAGCTTTTCGATAAGAGAGGTTTGATTCTTGAGAACACGTACCAGCTAAATATTGGAGGAAATACAGATTTCGAAAATATGCAAGTTGAAGACCGCCTTAGTTCGAAGAGAATAAGCAAGACCGAGGCAGTAACCAGTTGCGTTGACTATGAACTACCTACTAAGATAGGACCAAGTGACTACGTTCCATTCCTAGATGACAATAAGGTCTGTTACATCAGTATTAAGTCCAGAGCCTTTGGTGACCTTCCACTCGACCTTGACCTTAAACTCTCAGTTCAGGACTCACCGAACAGTGGGGGAGTCATTATCGATGTTGTTAGAGCTATCAAGATTGCCTTAGATAGAGGTATTGGAGGAGAGCTTTCAAGCATCAGCTCGTATAGCTTCAAGCACCCACGCTATCAGATAGATGACTTCGAGGCAAGAAAGCACGTTGATGAGTTCATCGAAGGTAAGCGCGAACGCTAATGTATAGTAAGAATGTGAGTCAGCCTAGTCAATGACTAAGCTGATTTTATCTCATTCAAAAGCAGTAAAGCTCTTGACAGCAGTTTCATCAAGTTTCTGTAGTACTTCCACTAGAAGTTGTACTGCATTCTCAACATCTTCGAGATCGAGCATACCATTATGAGAATGGATGTATCGAGTTGGAATTCCCAAGAACAGTGATGGAGCTCCTATACCTGCAAGATGAATCTGACCAGCGTCAGTTCCACCAAACTTGAGGAAAGCAGGCTGATGTCGAATTTCCTTCTCTTCTGCAATTTTCAAGGCAAACTTACGGAATCTTGGATTTGGAATCATAGAGCCATCTCCTGCTGAGATTGCTACACCTTTGCCCATCTTCTGAACTAATCCTTCAGATCCTGGGGAATCACCGGATATGTCAACATCGAGTGCAAACCCAATATCAGGTTTTATCAGCTGCGCAGAGGTTTTCGCACCCCGTAGACCAACTTCTTCTTGAACAGTCGAAACGAAATAGACAATGTTTGGTAGTGAAATGTTATTCTCAGAAATCCTGCGTAGAGTTTCCAGAGCAACAAAAACACCGATTCTATCATCAAATGCTTTAGCGACGGCAAGAGTTACTTCACGTGTTTCTTCTTTCGTATCCTTATCGTCTTCTTTCTTCTTCTCCTTCCGAGTTCTCTTCATAAGTCGGAAGTCAGCACGTGGAACAGCAGGGTCTCCAACACGGATTCCGAGTTTCTTGACCTCCTCGACTGATGAACATCCAATATCGATGTACATCTTATCTTTCGTAACCACCTTGTTTCGCATCTCTGGTGTCAACACGTGTGGTGGAGGTGCACCAATGACACCAATAATCTTTTCATCACTTTCAGATGGACGAATGACAACCTCTTGTGTCAGCAGTGTTTGGTCCCACCAACCGCCAAGCTGATGAAACTGTAGATAACCATCTTTCTTGATATTAGTAATTATGAACCCAATCTCATCAACATGCCCTGCAATCATGATCTTGGGACCACTATCGCCTATCTTGAAGATGAGCGAACCGATACCGTCCTGGAGTACCTCGACTCCAAATTTCTTAGCGTATTCAAGTGCTACTTTTTGAGCCTCCTGCTCGTGACCACTAGGCCCAAAAGCATTACAGAGGTTCTCAAGGAGCTTCAAATCAAGTTTTGAATCTGTCATGCAACTCACTTCATATCCATTGGGATACATATTGTCCAAGAATGTCCGCTCTTTAGCGGTTTTGGTATAAGCAGAAGAATATGAAACTACATTATAGATGAGATAGACTGCTCTTGGCAAGTAGATTAAAAGCCTCTTCGACATTCATGCCTGTAAGTGCGCTTGTTTCAAGATAACCTGTCAAGTTGTTCTCGCGGACGAAGTCCATACCCATCTCACTAGTTATCACTCTATACTCAACTAGGTCAACTTTGTTTGCAAGAAGAATAATTGGAATACGTTCTCCAAGTGCATCCTCGGTTTCTTTGATCCATTTTGGTAATTCAATCCAGGTACTTTTACGAGTCGTGTCGAAAACGAGTAATGCACCTTTAGACCCTCGATAGTAACTCCCTCGTATAAAGTCGAACCGCTGCTGTCCCGCTAAATCCCAGACTAGCATCTTAACAACTACACTACGACCATTAGCAGCCTCTATTGTAACAGTCTTGACCGCAAATTGGGAGCCAATGGTAACAATATATTCTTCAGAAAACTTCTGAGTTAGAAAACGATTTACGAGCGCGGTCTTTCCGCTCCCGCCAGGTCCTATCATGACTACTTTTCGCATGTAGTCAAATCCACCGCTACTCAAGTTTTCACCTCGCCCGCTGCAACGGACAGTCCGCTCAGATTACTAGAATCACATAGGGTGAGTGACAATGCTCCACCCGCAGGGTTCCATATTCGAAAGAAGTTCTACCGCTTTTATCCTTTTATGGGTTCAATGCCACGGGGTGTGTGAATACCTATGGGTTCTTAGACGGTTGGCGCGGTGATGACAATATGTGGCCGCGATTTATATCCGGTATTAACGGGTGAACACCTGCCTTGAGGGATAGCTAGTGAAACTTGTTACAGTGAAAATGAGTGATATCTACGTGAATGGACTCGATAAACTTGTGGAGATAGGTATGTATCCATCAAGAAGTGAAGCAATCAGGGTCGCTATTAGAGACCTACTAAGGCGAGAGCTCTGGCCAGTTGATGGAAGTCCAATCACTATGAACATGGAGAAAGAATAATTCGAATTTTGTGCCCACAAGACACATTAATGCAAATGCACTGGAAAAGTCGTTAACCGCGCCTATGCAGGAAGGACACTGATTTGAACCTCAGAATATTTTTCAAGAGCGTCAAGTTCGCATTCAGAGCTAGGATTCGAGTGTTGGCATTTATCCTAATCTACGCGATTCTGTTCATAATTGTATCCAAGGGTCTAACCAATACTCCTGATCAATGGCTCTCTTATGTTGGACTCGCATTCATCGTTTCTACGATTTATGCAATTCTAGTATCACAATTCAGAAGACGGGATATCTCGATCTTCAAGTGTATTGGATGGAATAACTCCAATGTCATGCTTCTCATGATTGGGGAAGTAGTACTCGTTTCACTCAGCGCATTTCTTGTTGTCTTCCAACTCAGCATAGAGATCATTGGATTCATAGGATACTTCGGAACCTCTGCACTCCTGACAATTATTCAAGACTTAATCTATGTGAGTCCATCCTCGATGGTAGTGACACTGCTTGTGATTGTTTTGGCTCAAATACCAGGTCTAGTACTGTCAATGTACAGAGCTACGAAAATACCTCCGATGAGAGCGTTGAGGGAGGAATAGAACATGGTTGGACCGATAATTCAACTTGAAGACGTGAACAAAGAGTATGGCAAAGGTAAGAATACTGTCGCAGCTATGAAAGACGTAAGCATTGAGATTTCAGCTGGAGAATTTGTTGCTGTGATCGGCCCGAGCGGTTGTGGAAAGTCAACTTTGCTCCATGTTATGTCCGGTCTCGAAGCTCCTTCCTCAGGACGCGTTCTTGTCGATGCAGTTGATGTCACGTTAATCAGTGAGAGAGACCTCCCAAAGGTTCGTGCCCAAAAGATTGGTTTTGTATTCCAATCATTTCTTCTCGTGGAACACCTCACAGCATATGAGAATATTGAGGCGGTTCTATGGCCCAGGGATGATATGACGAAACAAGAACAAGAGGAGAGGACACTTTCTGTGCTCCGTGAGGTCGATATGCTCGAGAGACGTGATCACTTTCCAAAGCAACTTTCTGGCGGAGAGCAACAACGAGTGGCTATTGCAAGAGCACTCGTTAATTCACCTCCCATTTTATTCTGTGATGAGCCCACTGGAAATCTAGACAGTAAGACTGGAGAGAACATTCTAAAGATAATCGCTCAACTCAACAGAGAGAAGAATATGACTGTGGTTCTTGTCACTCACAATGACGACATAGCAAAGTTCGCAAAAAGAACGCTAACTATGAAAGATGGAGTCATAAGATAGTACATACAGCCCAATTTGGAGACTTGACCAAAGTGCCGCAGTCTGACTGCCAAGAACAAGAAAAGCTTGCAGAAGAAATGGCAGACTGTGGAAAGAATAGTGAGGCTATGGCACTTTTCCAAAAAGTGGGTGACTGTTGGAATAATTGGGAATCTTTCTCCAAGGCAGCTCTTGCGTATGAACGTGCTTATGAACATGGAATGTTAGCTCATCATTACGAAGAGGCAGCGCTGATAATGACAAACGCTGGCGCAGCGTGGATCAAGTACGGTGAGCATGAGAAGTTCGAGATCACCTTTCAAATTGCTGCTCAAGCCTATGTTTCAGCAGTAGAGAAGAGTAAAGATCCATACCTCTTGTTGGATGGCTCATTTTGTGCTATCATAGGAGGAGACATTGAACTAGCAAGACAATTGATTGACGCTGTTATTAGTGTCACAAAGGGTGAAATCACCAGTCTCGTTGACTTAGCACTGATGCTGATGGAGTATCGTTTTGGTGATGCTAACAAAATGATGGAAGCAGTGTTAGCAAATGAAATCGATCGACAAGATCTTGGAAAACTAAGACGTTCCTTCGAACTTGTTCTTGCAGGGTTCATTCGTACTTCCCTAGAATCAGAAGCTGCCGTGACAATTGCGAGTCTTGAGGAAAGTACCGGATTAGACCACAAGCAGTTGAAGAAACTGATTGTCAGAGCGATTGAGAAGGGGTATATTCCAGCGTATCTCGACGAGGTTTCAGATGAGTTGGTTATTGATAGTGATCGATTTGATATTGCTTCACTAGCAACGAGAAGAAGACCAATACTCAGCAGAGATTTGGATGATCCAGGCGCATGGGATATTGACCTTGAAGAGAAGTGAGTGGAACTGGTTGCAATCTCTCTACGTGTCCCTTAGAAAACGTTTTTAGTACCATTGCCGAACCACACAATTACCCCGCCCGATTATTAGGTGGAACTACAAATGGCTGAAGGGCTGAAATGGCTGCAGTGTCCCGTATGCAAAGAGTCAATCTATTGGGAGATTCCTTTAAGTAAGTTGAAAAAAGTCAAGCGATTTCCAGTCCCGGTTGTTGTTAAACACAATGATCACTATCTTGTCTGTTATCTAGATAGTCACCATCAACTCGCAGATACTGAAGTCGCGATTGCTGGTGTAGAAGGTAAGGAAAAGAAATAGCTGCTTTTCAAATTCGTTCATCTCTGGAAAAAAAGAGAGGTCATTCAATTCCATTATCCATCGCCCACTCAAGTACGCGGGCGGCTTGGGCGCTTGCCATTCCCCAGGATCGCAGGTTAAGTATCAGATTTCTGATACCTGTAATCCAGTCATCTAGAAGTTCCTTTATTCTAACCTTGATAATAGGATCATCGTCTTGGTTATATACAGGCAGAATCAGGTCCACCAGGCTTTGTGATAAGACTAAGATTGTTTCAAGTCGGGCAATCCATTCTTCTCGTGGTAACCCTGTCAATGTCTGTGCTACAGCAAGATGGTAATCGTATTGTGCAGTGAAGTATCTCAGTCTCCAGCTTAGGACCTCAACAAGCAGTGTCTTGTGCGCGGTGCTTGGTGCTGTTTTGATGAGTAAACTCAGAAAACGTTGCGTCATCTCATCAGCGGACTGGCTTGCGTCGAAGTAAAGTGCCATAGCTTGCTGGTATTCTTCGTTGGAGAGGCATTCGTTTGCTCGACCTACACTATCCTTGAATCGTTCAAGCAATGCACGGGTCGATGCTCCCTCAACGTCTTCCAAGTAGAATTTCACCTCTTTTTTCACGATTTCAAAGATAGACATCTTCATTCAGAATCTTGGCACTGACCCTGAATGTCTTTTAACTCAATAAGATGTTTTGTGGTTTCTATTCATTTAGTCTAGATAGTGGTGGAGGGTGGTTCACCTTGTATTCCTCCTCAGCCAGAGTCCAATTTATGAATTCCTCACCTGGTGGCTTCTGTTGATACAGATCTTCCTGTTAGCCTCATGTGTATGGTTACCAAACCCTGCAAGCTAGGTGATTGTCAATTACTAGTGTTGGAAATATCACCGAGATTCATTGTCAGGTTCCCTGAAGTAGTTGAGGTGGTACCCATCATCATGGAGCAGCTCCGCTTCGAATAATGTAGGACCACCACTCTCTCTAAAGCATCTGAACATGTGGTAATCAGAGGGTAGAAACTCAGGCTCTAAAGAAGCAATCTCATCCACAGTGAATAAGGCGAGAGTACCCTCCCGATGATTTTCGACAAAAGATGGAATCTCACCGTAGCCTACAAAAATCAGAAAATGAGCAGAGAGAACCCCATCTGGTTCAATTAACCGTTCTGAAACCATTCCACGATATTCAAAGTTAGAAATCATTGGTGCACCTGTTTCTTCCATAACCTCTCTAAGTGCGGCATCCTGTATATGCTCGCCAAGAGAAACCTTTCCTCCGACCATACTCCAAAGATTTTCATAAGGCGGATTGCGTCTCTTGAGAAATAGAAATTGGTCACCATGTTTGAGTATCGTTATAGCAATTGGTACCATCTGGGTCATCATAGTCACTTATGTTTGTCAATCAATTCCATGGCTTTAAACCTAGAGGGAAGGAGGAGGCTAACATTCATAGCGCAGAGAGATTATTTGTTGAGTGGGTCTGAAACTTGGGCAACCTGATAACTGAGGAAGTTAGAAGCAAAGTTCTGGCGAAAATCACTCCTACCAAAGAGGAGCTAGATAATCAGACCAAAGTCATTTCAGAACTCAAGAACGCACTCATTCAGCAATCTGAAGTGGCTGATTTTCAGTATTCCTTTATTGAACCGCAAGGTTCTACTGGAAGAAAACAGACACAACTCCGGGGTGTAGCAGACATTGATCTCTTTGTAGGACTCAATCCTGTTGATTATTCTGAAGTCTTGGAATTACCTCAGCAACAGAGACACTCACGCATCAACCATCTAATGGACGGACTGGTGAGTGATTGGTTCACACACGCAATTACAGGGCTAGATGTATCGAGTGTCCAGAAAACGTACTCGCAACATCCGTACCTATCTCTAAACATGAGGGGCTTGGATGTAGATATTCTTGGATGCTTTGACATTGATCAGGTGAAGCTGGCTGAGGAGGGACCGTACACAGCAGTTGATAGAACAGTCCATCACACTCGATTCGTAGCAGATAACTTGACAAAAGAGAAACGTGAAAATGCTAGAATTCTGAAGTCGTTTGTGAGAGGTTCTCATGCATACGCGGATAGATGTGCTGTAGGAAGAATGGGTCTTACTGGGGTTTCTCTTGAACTGCTGGCAATACTATCGAATAATATTGAGAAAGCATTTCATGCATTGGAGCATCTTGACAAGAAGCCCATTGATCCAAAAGACCGTTCTTTGACAGAACTTGAACAGACACCATCATTCAGGAACAATCACATCTTTCTCATAGATCCGACTGACACCAACAGAAACATTGCATCTAGCTTTTCTCCACGGTCATATCGTTGGGTAAAGCATCGAATTATTGAGTTAAGACAGGTTTCTAAGAGGCAGAATGCGAAAAATGTAACAAATATGCTCATTGAGAAACCAATCCCAACTAAAGCACTTCCAAATTGGCTAGAAGAATACGTAGCTGTTCATGAGTTCAAATCCGATGGTTCAACGCACTACACAATCCTCAGGGATAAGCTGCATAGAATCGCAAGAAGAGCACAGACATTATTGCAAGCGGAAAGAACGGGTGAACCTAGATTTGGTATGACCCTGGCAGAGGTCTACTTCGAGAATGACAATTATGCTGTTGGGTTTATTATTGAGAATACTAATATTTCAGAACACTACTCTAGGCGCGGGCCACCGACTGACTTGATTGAAGCCTCAGAGGAATTCAAAAAGATTCATTCTGATGCGCAAGTAAAAGATGGTTTTTTCTGGGTGAATGAGAAAAGACAGTGGACAGCAGCAGATGCCTTGATTGCAAACACATTTCTGGAAAACCCCATTGATGGATTAACACCTACCAAGAAAAGCAAAGTATCCCTGAGAGTACTAACTGTTCTGCACAAGTTCATTCTCCCTATTGAACCAGAATTATTCCAGAAAATAACAAGAGTTAAGGACAGAAATCTAGAGAGAACCGAGTGAAAGACTGTGTCAAATGAGAAGTTTGCCTACATCTCACATCCTAAGTCAGGCATGCATCGGATGCCATTTCCTAAGCCACACATAGAATCTTTTGAGAATCCCATACGTATCCAAGTTGCAGAACTACATCTTGAGAAATCAGGAATACTTGCCCGAGCTCAGAGAGTAAAGGCACCCAAAGCAACTCTGAAAGATGTCCGGTCTGTTCACTCGAATTACTTGGTTGATACCGTAGAACTAATGTCAGATATTGGCATGGGACAATTGGGAGAGTCATCATATGCTAGCCCTGATCTACTTCGTACAGCACTTCTCGCAGTCGGAGGTGCATTGAAGGGATCAGACATGGTGACTTCACAAGAAACTGAGCATGCATTTGTGCTTATGAGACCACCTGGACATCATGCGACTAGCTCTAATCCAATGGGATTATGCTACTTCAATAATGTAGCAATTTCAGTACGACACGCTTTGAAACAGAAGAATGTTAACAAAGTTTCAATAGTTGATTTCGACAATCATCATGGGAATGGGACTTCAGAGATATTCTACTCCGATCCAAATGTCCAGTTAATCTCTATTCACGAATATGATTATGAAAATTACGGACTTGGACACTATTCTGAAACCGGGCATGGAAAAGCGGCTGGCACGAATATCAACATACCTTTGATCGAAACATCTTCAGACTCGTCATACGATGAAGCTTTCAAGCGTATCATTGTGCCGGCTCTTGAGAGATTCAATCCAGACTTGCTTTTTGTTTCTGCAGGATATGATGCCCATTATGCAGATCCTGTTGGAAATATGGATTTGGACTCTCGAACATTCTGGAAATTTGGTTCTAATATTAGGAAGACTGTGGATTCTCTTAACACAATGGGATCTGTCTGGGTTCTAGAAGGCGGCTACAATGCATTTGTCTTGGGTCCGTCGATAGAGGCAAGTTTGCTTGGACTTCTAGGCGAGTCTATTCCCGCTCTCGACGATCAAATTGAACGAGAAATTCACGCACCTATAATCGATGCAAACAAAGAGATTATAGACAAGGTTCTTGAAACTATCATGCCTCTCTGGTAGCATGAACAAGATTTTAAGGCTATCCGAGTTGGCGAGTGCACAATCAGTCATGGTGGAACTGAATGGGAAAAAAGAGAAAATCCGGCGGTCGAAGCAAAGGCAGTTCGGGCAAGAGCAAAAGCATTCAATGCACAAAATGCGGACGTATCGTACCAACAGACAAGGCGAAGAAATACACAAAGAATGTGTCTTCTGTTGATCCTCAACTCGCTAGAGAATTAAGGCAACAGGGCAGTTATATTCAAACGCGTAGAGTCACATCATACTATTGCGTGAGCTGTGCAGTTCACATGGGAAAAGTTCAGATCAGGCAAGCATCTGAGCGTAAAACTGTGCCTCGTCGTCGCAGATACTAAACTCCGCATGAACGATCTCCGCAAGAGTTCCTTGAGTTTATTGGACTAAGGACAAATCCAGCTGGTATTCCGAATGCAACCAGGATCCGCCATGCTACGATTCATTCAACTTCTACCACAAGTTTCACCGAAAGGTGATTTTATTCTCAAAGACCTTCCAGGTTCGGGTAAACGCATTGATATCCTGTGCCGTGACCTTGCTGCTTGTTTTTCGTGGGGTCCGATAACATGGCTAAAAGCCAGTCTTGAACTGATAGCAATAATCGCAGATACAACCATCCTGACATTCCGCCATCCAGGTGATGAAATACCCCAAAACGAAGTTGGATGGGCTTTTGTAATAAGAAATTCTTTGAGGGAGCAACCACCCGAATGGGTATCGGTCTCAAACGGATCTGTTGAGGAGATAATCAAAATGTACAGTAACCCTCCTGAATCAACTCTATGGGTCTTAGATGAGAAAGGATCACACGTCTCTGAAATCGAAACCAAGTTACATATTACTCAGAACAGTTTTATGCTTGGAAACCATAAAGGCTTCAATTCACAGACTGAGAAACTCATAGCCAAGTACAAACTTCCACGAGTTTCTCTAGGGAAGAAGAGTTACCTTAGTAGCCATTGCGTGACATCAATAATATCAGAGTTCGAGAGGTCAGAAAATGTCGAATGACGAGTCTACACCTGAGAAACCAAAGGCGATGACAAGGCTTGTGAACAAACTGACAAAGGAGATGCTCTGGATGTATATTCTGAGGCTCTTGCAGGAACGACCTCATTATGGATATGAGATAAAGGAACTAATAACAAAGCGATTTGGTTTCTCTCCAGCAACCGTGAGTGGGTATGCAATCATCTATCGGTTGACTAAGGATGGCCTCATTGAAGAACAAAGAACCGAGGACGCTCCTAGGAAGTACTATGCAATAACTGAGAAAGGCAGTATAGCTATGTCTGAAGCTAAGGCGTTCCTCACAAAGACAGTGGGCATGGTTTTTGATGAAACCGATTGATTCAACGAATCTCAATTGATTCTGAAATGAGGTCGATTCTCCGCTTGATTTCATTTTGATTGAATTCAAAGTCAAATCCATTAGACTCTACTTTTACACTTGCTAGTGAAGACCCGTATGCACCGCATTCGGAGAGCATCTTTCCAGCTAGATGTTGGGACACGAATCCAGTAAGATAGACCGACCCTGCGCCCAATTCATCTACTGAATTAGTATTGAATGGAGGAATGATGTGAAAGTCATTCCCATCATAGATGAGGCTCCCTTTCTCCCCCATGGTAATAATACAGATTTCTGAAGCCCATTCTACAAGGAGTTCTGCAGCAAGAAATGGATCGGCCTCCCCTGTGATAAGGAAAGATTCCTGTTCGTTTGATTGTATGATTTCGAGAAAACAATGAGTCTTTTCCATCAAGTTGAGTTCCTTGATGAATTCCAATCGGCCATCTGCATCTATTGTTCGTAGTTGGGGATTTAGGAAGACTAGAGAGTCTGAGGAATTGCATATCCACTCTATTAGTTCTGAATTAATTTCCTGGAGCGAGGGGCATAGAAGAATTGCTCGCGCTTGAAGAAACTCATCAGGAATAGAACGAATTCCAATCTTATGTGGAATCCCTATGAATTCAATCAATTGTTTCTTCTCGTTAACATATTTGATCCTACGAGCGCTGTCTTCCTCATCTGTCACTATGAAATACTCTGGAATACCTAGAGCATCCAATGACTCTACAAATTCCCTAGTCATGGCTGAACCTAGGGAACCGACTATGGCTAATTGCTCAATTCTCAATTTAGCCGCCGTGGCAGCACTGAAAACACTTGGACCCGATAAGTGGAGAACATCATTTGTAACAAGAAATGTAGGATTACCAATTACAACAATATCATACATCTGAAGATTCTCCCTGTTCAGAGGCCAAAATCATCTTACGTGCGTATGCAAGTCTCTGAGCCACAGTAATGTGGGATAGAATTCCAACTAACACAATGCAAAGAGTCAGGATATTTGTGATATCGAGCATTGTGAAGAAATCTAGCAGTGCTGGGATTGGGCTCAAAAGGCTCTCCCAGATATTTGTTGATGGGATGAGAAGAAGCAGAATTCCTGCAAATTGAAGAATCAGTTTTTCTTGTCTTTCTGCGATTCCAACCGCGCAGCTTTCCATGCCGCCAACTGATTCAGCTTTTGCACGAGTGAAGCTTGCCATTATCATTCCAAAGAGCGTGAAGAATCCCCAGAACCATGGAATGAAAGTTTCACCAGCATTCCACCAAGGAATTGTGACTGCACCAATGGGCCCTATCATGAGACCTAACATGAACAAGAACTCGGCATAGCGATCAAGAGTGTGGTCAAATGTAGCACCAAACTTTGAAACTAGACCAGCAGCTCTTGCGACAGCTCCGTCGAACATGTCCATTACCACGGTCAGGATCATGAACAGAAGACCAAGCAAAAGGTCGCCTTGCACAAAATACCAGGCACTCACAAGTGCTACAAGTACGGTTAGTCCAGTAATCATGTTGGGAGTGATACCTGTTCGTGCCAGTGCCCTACCGACAGGCATCATCACACGCTGGTATTGGTCTCTAAGGGATCCTAACATAATTCTCATAAACCCCGTACTAACGACGGACTTCGCGGACTTGAGGAGCGCTAATAAACGTGTTGTGAAGTGTCTACAACACGCTCATTATTCGTTTCAGAACCCAATCATTACCAAGCAGGTTAAGAAAACCTCCTAGCCGGGGACCGGATTTCCGAGATATGAGAACTCTGTAAAGGACAATGAAAGCCCTCTTGTCCTTCAGACCCACTGCACGAGCGGTTTCAAAGACCTTGGCTTGTAACTCTTCATCATCCAGAGTATCGCCTTTCAAAACTTCAACGAAATTTCTGAGAAACTCGCGGTCAGTATCTGAAAGAGTATCCACGATTTCCTTAGGTACGATATCTGGAACCTCAACCTTGTTTCGTTCACTACCGAAGTCCTTAGCCCAACGCAAAGCTCTCGAAAGTCTCGTAGGTATCAATGCTTTTGCCTCAGGCGATATAGCTGATAGATTGTGTTGTTTCTTTAAGACATCGTAACATCGTTGCAAAATTGTTTCCTCACTTAGGATACTTTGAAGCTGTGACGTCACAACAGAAAATTTGAACGAAAGTTTGGGGATGTATTCTTCAATACTTGGTCGTACCTCAGTCAATGGATAGAGAATCTTTGCTAATTCTTGTTTCTCATTATCAACATCGTCTAGTCCATAGTAAGTCCGTTCAAAGGTTTCGTAAATGTCAACTAAGTCTGGAATTAGATCTGTCTGGATGTTGTTTGCTTTTTCAAGATCTGTTCTTAGAACCATATATCTGAATAACTCAGGTGGTGCGATATCTAGCCACGATCGTGGAGTAAATACAACACCTGCTGATGTACCCATATCACGTCCACCAAGACGAACCCATTCAAAGGGAACCTTAACAGGTCCAGCCCACCCAAAGACTCGCCGAGACATCTCTAATCCAGTATCATATGAACCACCTTTAACAGCGTGGTCTTTGCCAGCTGGTTCGACTGTGGTTTTCATTACATACCATTTTGCAGGCCAATCTACTCTCCATGATAATTTCAATCTTAGTTTATCGAGTTTCTCGGTTTCAGAATGTCCACAATGAGCACATTCGTAGGAAACCTCATCATCTTCCGAATTGTATGAAGTCACTCGATTTGGAACTATTGAGCCCTTACCACCAGATTGTAATCTGCCACAGACCGGGCAAATGACTGAAGCAGGATACCAGTTCTTCATTGAAGAAACATAATCAGCCTTCTGCTTCTCATCAAAGTCACGGGCAACATATTCAATCAGTATCTCTCTGATTGTTTCTGTTTGCCCTAAGCAGATTCGAACAGCATCGAGCATCTCTTTTGTTTCGTAGAGTTTTGATTGAAGTACAACCTCAGGGTCACCACCAAATTCTGGAAATGTTTCAACAAGCTCTTTTGTCCAATGTGCACCCAAGCTCTCGCAACAGCCATGTGGATCAGGAGCATCTGAATACGGAACACCCATGTATTCCTCGGGAGAAAGAGTGAGACTAGGAGGAAATGATCTTATTGGATCATAATCATCCGAGATAAACACAGTTTTTGCTTTTTCCCCCAATGTCTGAAGTTCTCGCTTGATGACATCTGCGATGATAATTTCCTTCATGAAACCAATATGTGCACTACCACTCATGCTCTTTCCTGTCACAATTAGATACTGCTCAGGGTCACGGTCCAGTACTTCTTCAACTAAATCTCGTATCCAATGGACTGAGAATTCTTCTTGAGGTTCTTCAGACGTCATCAATCATTCCTCAAGCTCATCCAAGGCCTATGTCTAAAGAATATTACTCAAGATGAGAATTCTGATACACGTAAATCATTTCTTGTCGCGAAGAAGATGTATGTGGGTAACGAAGCTAACAGAATCACAACCAGCATTGATATGAAAACAGTTCCAATCGTAATTGGAAGATAGGCCATCGATGAAACAGCCGCCTCCGGTATCAACGAATAGATACTGAGTACAGTAGCAACAATAAGGGCAGGAATTCCTGCTTTCAATCCCACACTCAATCCCTCTGCAACCATCACCTTAGCTATAAATGAGGGCTTTGCTCCTACTGAACGCATTATGATGTAGTCTCTTAGTCTTCCGAACACCGACACAAGCAGATAGTTCATCAGACTTAGAAATGCGCTAATTAGTGTGACAATGGCCAGGGGATTAAGAAGACCCCAAATAGCTGAGATTGCCTCAAGATTACCTTCCAGTATGTCTTGTTGTCGATAGATATCGAATCCATAGCTTGCAGCTAGCGAATCAAGTTGTAATATTATGGATTCATCATATTCCTCTAGTTGTACTAATACAAGGTTTGTCCCTGATACACCCCAAAATGTCTGGAGTCGAGAAATATCCATGAGTGCCATCATGCCTCCGTTGAGACTGTCAAACGCTTGTGCTTTAATCTCAAGAGAGGAGCCTAAGACACCCAATCGCTGGATAAGTGGATCAACAAAGAAGTCACTCGCCATCTTTCCGCCAATCCAGACCTGATCAATCCCATCTATTCTTCGACCTTCGTAGTACCAATCAGAGATTGTATCATCCCAATCAACACCTACTAGAGCTGCGTATGAAGTTCGGTCCAGACCTATACGTTCCATTTGCTCCAATTGTTCGTTGTATATGTTTGCAGACATCTCTTGGACCTCAGAGTATACTACCAGACGAGATTCAACATTGACCACACCCAACACTTCTTCCAGATCTGTAATCAAAGTTCCATTGATCATGTCTGAACTTTGAACGTAGTTGAAAGTTTCATTGAACGGGGAGCCGTATAACGAATAAGCATCATAATACTGCTCTAGCAATTCAGGATTCCCAATGGCTATTACATTATCACCCATTGACCTTGTCACGTAATCGCTCGATGTAGTATGAACCACGCCCCCACCAATCCAAAGTAGCGATGCAATTGTGAAACTCAGAAACAACGAGATGACTGTCCTACGAGTCCCTTTCATCCTCCTACCTGTTCCTTTTGTTGCTATTCGAAAAGATAGTCCGAAGCTGTCCAGATATCCAGCAACTCTTACTTTTGTTCCCACCTCTGGATTTAGCGCAAGAGAGGGTGATTCTTGAACAGTGTCGTATATTGGTTTCTGAGCAGAGAGATATCCTGCTATGATGAGAACTACAGCTAGAATAACAATCTGCAGATATGGAAAGGTTCCAGTGAGAACAATACCAGGTACAACGCTAGTCAACCAGGTCAACCCAAGTAGGTAAAGAGCAGTTCCAAAAGACAGTCCAAGAAGAATGCCCGCGAGGAGAAGTATCACAGATTGTGCCATGAAAAAATCAAAGATAGTATCAAGGAGCGTGCCCATAGCTTTCATGAGCCCTATGTCGCGTCTTCGAGTCACCATTTCAAGAGACACGGTAGTAGATACAACAATCACTCCAAGCAGAAAGACCAAGAGAAGAATGGTCCAAACAAAGGTCGAGAAAAAAGTACCAAAAGATGTCGATAATGCATTAGATACGGCATAGGAAGTGACGTCAAGAAGCACATTACCGAACAAGAAGACGAAGGTAGTTGCAGTTACGACACTGGTCAAAGAGAATAGCGTGAGAGTAGTTCGAAATGGACGTCTTTTGAGGTCTTTAGAAGCATAGCCCTGATGATCAGACATTCTGATTTAACTCTCCATTTTTCAATGTGAAATGGCGGACTCCTTTTCGATTGATTATATCTTCATCATGGGTCATCACAATCAAGGTCTTTCCCTGCTCATTCAATTTTGCAAGCAAATCTCGAATCATTTGTCCACTTTCACCATCAAGATTAGCTGTGGGTTCATCTGCCAAGATAATTGCAGGATCGTTCGCCATCGCTCGTGCAATAGCTACTCTCTGTTGTTCACCTGAACTGAGCTGCCAAGGCAAGTGGTCTAGCCTATGACCCATCTCAATATCCTCTAGTAGTTTGATGGCATCATCTCTCAACTCGGATTGATTTTTGGAAGAGAGTTGCATCGGAAACATGACATTTTCCACAGCTGTCAGTGTTGAAACGAGGTTGTAACTCTGAAAGATGAACCCTGTGTTGTCAAGTCTGAAGGTGGATCTGAATGATTCATCATAGTCATTGATTGGTACATCCATTACAAACACGCGACCTGAAGTTGCTAAATCGATAGCTCCGATGATATTCAGTAGAGTTGTTTTGCCTGAGCCTGATTTCCCTGAAACTACCACAAAATCGCCCTGATTAATCACAAGTGAAACTCCATTCAGCGCTGTAATCTCTTCTTTCCCAAATTTGTAGGTTCTGAAGACGTCCTGAAGCTTGACTGCGTGTCGGATCTCTTTGAAATCCTCAACATCAAGAGTATCCTTTGTATAATCAATTGCATCCAGATAATCATCATCCGCCATTCTCGACCACCTCTGGTGATTGGCGAATGATTATAATTTCAAGATAAGCATAGGGGTTGAACAATCAATGTACCAATATGCCTTGAATGTCAATCGCAGTACGAGCCCAGTCAGTCAGTAGCACAGGTTTCTCGCGACCAAAGACTCTCACAGACCGTAATATGTCCGCTTTCAATAAGCCCTTGACGTAGTAGGATATAAGGCTCTTATCAACATCTATTGTTCTACTGATCTCGGCCTGAGTTGTCTGACCATTCTTTGCGCACTCTAACAGAATCGATCCAACTGTAGGATTCCTGGATATTGCAGTTAAGCGCATCACATTTTCATCAGAAGAGTAGAGGGGGGAGAAAATATGTCTGACATTTCCTATGCGAAGGGACATAACTTGTCCTTCTTGCTCAAGAAACTTCAGATGGTACTGAAGAGCTCCCATTGCACAACCAATGATTCTGTGAAGTTCGCGCAGATGAACCCCAGGATTCGCACCTACCTCGAAAACCACTCTGTCACGGAGTTTCTGTATACGACGATCGTCTCTCCGTTCAATCGACACAGTACCAAGGGCTAATGTCATGAAACTGGCTTCAAATACTATGTATGCAGCATCAGACCAAGCTATATTGGATCCACCGGAATTCCAAGATGATATGAGGAGGTCGCTAATTACATTGACTACACTTGTTGCGCTTGAAATCATATATGAGTAGACGTCTAGATCCTTCACTTCACTATTGAAATTCACTGATGGAGAAAGATCAAACGCAACAGCCTCAGCTTCACCCAATCCTGGACTAGTCAAAACTACACCAATGATGCTCCACGTAAGAAGCAAAAACGAGAGTCCTAAAAGGATTCGTTTGGTGAGTCGTTTATACATGAACTTGCTACCACCATCAAACCTTATTATAATTTGTAGTTAAGGAATGGGAATGTTGAATACTTGTACTAGGTTGAACCACGCGCGGGATATGTCATTTTGATCTTGAAGGTACAATTCTTCTCACCCGTCGACATGCATGTTTCCTCAGTCACAATCAATGTCTCATACTCTATCCTATTGAAATCTGTCAGGTACTCGAGAACAGCCTCGATAAATCCTTTCAAGAAGAAACACGAGGGCTCATCGGAATCATATCCAGAAGCGTACGGATTATCACCAATTTCGATAATAGCTTCTTCATCTAGCCAGAGTTTGAAGAGCTTTGCGATTCTTATGTCACCAAATGGAATGATTAATGTTTCTAGAACTTTCTTGATGAACTCAACAATACCCTTGAAATCACCAGGGGGTTTCTGTTTTCCTACTTTGAAATACTCTCTCTGAGCCTCGAGTCCGGCAAGGCGACCCGCGGAATAATATAAGTCTCGGACTCTATCAGGAAACATGACAGTGATTCTGTTTCCTATTTTATTCCAGGTCTTTGCAAAAAATGCCGTCATAAGGTCACGGTCTTTCAGTCGACCTCTCCACCATGGAATCACCTTTTCTGGCTTTGACATTTCCTAAACCTCGTTATTACTGAGCGAAGATGAATTGAGAGTTAAGTGCCTATTGGGCATGTGCTACGTTCAAACTAGTCGGACATTCCATACACAAGTGTCTGCACCAGTAGCTTGACTCATCTCTTGGAAGACTTTGACATCAACACCCTTAAACTCTAGAATGGATTCGAGGACACCACTAAAGACCTCACAGTAGCCAAACCCGCGCATTCCTTCAAGATTGACTTCTTGGCACCAAACACAGCTGTCATCTGTTACTTTCACCGACCCACGGGATGTCTTCATGTCTACATCACGAGGTTTCCTGTCATATAGAACTCTAAAGACAATTTCAATCAGCTTTGCGACATCTTCACGAGTTGTAATGTTATCTTTAGTCTTCTCCACAATCTCTGTATTGAGATATACCTGCTGGCCAATTTCCCTTCCAAGATCGCGAAGTTTTTGATTTGCTTCCTCGATGTTTTCTGTTTCAGAGAGCACTTTTTCAACATAATGCGAGTACAGGCCAATTAACAATGGATTCTCTATCTTTGGCATTAATTCATACCTTCCTCTTCAAGATGTTTAGAGTGTTTTACCAATCAATTTTAGACCGTGTTTCCGATACTTTGCAACAGTCTGAACAATTTTGGGCAGCGGGATTTTCAGTGTTTCAGCAATCTGCTCTATTGTACGAGTCCCGTCACAGAGTCTTATGATATTCTGATCGTTATTAGCCACTTTGGACATGTTTCCCTCGTAGCGAGGACATTTGACATATCTACTCTTCTTACCCTGTGTGGTGCCAGCTTTAGCTTCCTCTGGCGTAAGTTGGGGAACGTCGATGATTCTTTTAGAGGCGCCCCATTTAACCAAATCAATCACCCTATTATTTGGTTGGAACATTGAGTCCGCAATTTTTTCAATACTATTGGTCCCATCAACGAGCATGAGCACATCTAACCCGAAATTGCGGTAGTGTGACTTCATCTCGGTATTAAGTGGAGTGTCCAAAGAGAGTGCGGCTAAATATTCAGGTCCCCTTGCTGGGATTGTTCCCGGATGTGCGTTGAAATTCTCAGGAGATAACTCTGGCTTAGCTACTAGTGAGGTGACTTTCTCAATTGGGGCTTCAACAACTTGAGGTGGGGCTTCAACGGTCGGAGGGGGAGTTGCTTCAACAGAAGCAGCTTGAATAGCGATGCTCTCAAGAACCTGCAAGTTGGACTCGCTTGATTCTTCAAACTCCTCTGGTGGCGGCGGAAGTGCAGTTCCTTCAAGAAGGCGTAGGATATTCTTGGTCTTTGCAATTGCTAAACCAAGCTGGAGTTCAGACACATAAAGAACAGTGAGAATCCAATTGTTGTCTACAGGAGAAAGCACAACCAATCCTCGGTCAGTATCAATTGTCATTAGGCGTAAATCAGATTTGTACAAGTTTATACTATCTTTCACTCGTGGGAACAATTCATCCGGAAATGCAAAACTTACAAATGGTCTTCCATCCTTTGTCATAAGAGAATAGCCCAATACTTGGTCATCAAACCTTAGTTTCGAAAGAGCTCGTTCCAAATCTTTGGACATTCATATCACCTCACGGACTTTAGCCTGACCATAAAATACCTGTATATGGCGCTCTTCCGAAAGTTGTCGTAAAAGGATTGTGGTGAGGAATAGGAATTATATCGATGTTGTCCGCCAACAACGGTTAAGAGGGATAAGTGTCCGTCGACAGCATAACATGAGAAACATACTGAGTAGTTTTTTTGCGGTGATAGTAAGTTCCTATGCAATAGTCTATCTCCTAGGACTCACACAGCCTTTGTACCCAGAACCTTTCAGTATGATTTGGATACTCCTAGAAGGTAGCAGTGCTCTCCAAACTACATTTTCATTGATCTTCAATCCCAGTTATACACTTGGTTGTATCATATCATGGATTATTATTGGATTGATTATCGGACCATTTTCGAAGGCAGGTTGGAATACAGTTAGATCCACAATGTGGGTTGGCCTCATTATTGCAATTATTTCTTTAGCTTCAATGCTGCTCTTACACCCTGCTTTCTGGGGTTTATCCTCCAGAAACGTTGAATTGCTATATCAATTTGCATCTTCAATGGTTACAGCTCTTCTCTCCTTGCCTTCTGCACTCCCAGCAGGAATCCTAGTTAATAGACTTGGAAAACAATCCGAACGTCCAATCCCAACTAAGATTGAAACGAAATGTGAATGTGGTGCTGTCTTCAGATCTAAACCAATGATTTGTTCTGAATGTGGCAGACGTTTATCGGAGAACTAGCGGTCCCTGGAGATCCCACCACCGAGAAGTCCACCGATTGCACATGCTATTGCTGGATAGATTGTGCCCTCGAGCGCAGCTTGCATGAGGTACATTGACCCCGGTTCAAGGATTGCCATTATATCGAAGGCTGGTGATATCATGAAGAAAAGCAGCCATGTCAGAAATGCACCGATAACAGCACCGATTACTGCAGCCATAACTCCAGGCAAGAAATCCTTTGCAGCTAGTCCTGCTAGAAGGCCTCCAGTGCCCCAAGCGAGGTACATAAGGACAGTCCAACCCTCAGCACCATAACCCACGAGTTCCCCTAAACTGGCTGAACCCAGAAATCCTGGGGATGGATACAAAACAGTGCCCACAACCGCGAGTCTTAGTTCTAGATCACTGTGATTCAGAAAATCAGCAACAACGATTCCAGGTACAAGATCATTGGGCATTAAATCCCCAAAAGTCAGTACTATGAATGCAATTACGAATGCCGTTACCAATCCTAATATTGTGCCTAAACCTTGACCCAATTGAGGTCCTCCATGTATTATGGTATTACAACTCTATATTCGGTCATCGTGTTTTATACCTATGCCGGATGAGTTGTGAACGTCTATCTGAGAGTCAATGTCCAAGTACAGACATCATCACCTAAAGCTCTACACGACTCTTGGAAACTCTCTGCCTGGAATCCTCGCAATTTCATGACAGCATCAAATACACCACTCACAAGAGCACAATATTGCAGACCGGCCATATCTGTGATATGAACTCCAGCACATACTGGACAGTCATCATCTGTAAACTTGATTGTCTGCTTATCTTCACTAATCGAAATACTAGAAAAGAATTGACCTGAGTTTACCTTGTAAGCAAGTTGTAGTGTATTCGCGAATTCGTGAAACGCTCCTGCATGGTCACGAATACGGTCGGCATAGTCCATAAGTAATGTTTCTCCAACACGAAAACCAATATCCTTCATCTTGAAATTGATCATTTCAACTGATTCGCTCGTGCTCATTAGTAGGTTCATCAATTCGCGGTAACTGGCCTGAAACAATACTCGGGAAACTTTCGGTGTCATAAAATTCCAAGCGATCTTTCCTTTAATACCCATAATCCATTCAAACCTTGCATGCTATTGTGATTCTCACTGTTATCAATCTCACAGATATAATTCTTACTCATACATGGACATAGACCTGCATTCATGAATCCACAAGAGAGATTCTTTCTCCGAATAGTGAAACACGTCTAATCCAAGAGCAAACGCAACTATGTGAAGGGTATCATCCCTATCAAATGACCGACCTGCACTCTCATCTATCAGAATCTGGACGACTTATCAGTATGAATGATTTTGAGGGTCTTCCCGCGGTAGGGAAGTATACTCTGCAACGCTTCAAAGTAGGGAATACCAACCTCAATAGCAATCTCTTGTAATGTCCTCTTTCCATTACATAATTCTAGTATGTTTCGATGTTTTTTCTTTACCTTGTCAATGTTGCCTTCAAAAAGAGGAAGTTCAATAATCTCCTTTTTACTTGGTTGTTGTTCTTCAGGACATTCCACATGCAGAATATTCCTTGAAACGCACCAACTAACAATCGCGATGGTCTTTTCCACTGGGCGGGACAGATGTTCAGCGATATTGTACACAGTCATTTTTTCGTCTACAATCAAAAGGATGTCAACGCCTAAATTGGAGAACTCTTTCTTGATCTGAGTGTTCAATTCAGATCCGAGAGACATAGTTTCATTATACCTTGCACTACGATGAACCACGCATCTGTGTTGTACGACAACTTCTTCTTCAGGTTCTTCTGCAACAGGCTCAGAAGGTGGTAGAATCTCAGGTTCGGGAAGTAGAACTTCTTCTGGAACTATTTCCGTTTCTAGAGTTGATGCGGATTCGATGGGCTCGACAGCTTC
>VAPA011095229.1_pt1 | contig 29647 bp, 25 predicted proteins | sample 3395041 | NCBI WGS metagenome assembly VAPA01 (sample SAMN08290432, study PRJNA428436) | hydrothermal vent metagenome | isolation source: Deep-sea hydrothermal vent chimney | place: Indian Ocean: Southwest Indian Ridge | depth 1973 m m
ATGGTGGCTGCCGGTGAGATAGGAGGTATCCTCGACGAAGTTCTCCTGCGGGTTTCTGCCTACATGGAGAAAGCTGATGCCCTGAAGAGGAAGATCAAGGGCGCAATGATGTACCCGACTGTCGTTATGACGGTGGCTCTGGGTGCAACAGCGACTCTTATGATCGTCGTCGTACCCACCTTCGTCCAGATGTTCGAGCAATCTGGTGTTGAGCTGCCCCTGCCGACAAGGATCGTTGTCGGGATATCAGATTTCCTGCAATCAAACCTGATCTTTATCTCAGCTGCAATCGCTGCAGCTATATTCTCGTTTAAGCGTTACTATGCAACAGATAACGGCGAAAAGGTCGTGGATAACCTTAAGTTGCATATGCCCCTCCTCGGCGACCTCATAAGGAAATCCTCAGTTGCCAGGTTCTCCAGAACCCTGAGCACACTTCTGGCCTCTGGTGTCAGCATTCTGGAGGCCCTCGATATCACCGCCCGCACAGCCGGCAATCGTATCATCGAAGACGCTCTCAAGGAGGCCAGAACCAGCATTGGTGGTGGAGAAACCATCACGGCTCCGCTTGCCGAAGCCGATGTTTTCCCACCAATGGTCATGCAGATGGTCAATGTGGGGGAACAGACCGGTGAGCTGGATAAGATGCTCGGCAAAATCGCAGATTACTACGAAGAGGAAGTTGATGCAGCCGTTGATTCGCTGACATCGATCATCGAGCCGATAATAATAGTATATCTCGGTGTTGTCATCGGTGGAATGGTGCTGGCCATGTATATGCCCCTTTTCAGCATGATGGAAACCTTCTGAACCCACCGGGCGGTTCTTCGGACCGCCTGGAAAAGTCATGGCTATATTAGCTAAACCAGCGAGTATCAGATTCATCCAGATCCTGCGGCTTGCCGTCGTAATCTTTGTGGCGCTTGCCGTTTATCTCCTTCTGCGGGATGGATACGGCAGTGACTCGATATTCGTAGTAGACATACCGCTCGTTTCCCTGATCGTTGTGAACCTCCTGTCATCGGCCTGGCTGTGGCAGCACCAGAGGAGATCCGGGGCCGTAGAGGAGGAACAGTTCTATCTTCAGGTATTCCTGGATGTAATGTTGATGGGTTTGGTAGTTTTCTATACAGGCGCCTCTTCCAGCACTCTCACACTTGTTTTCCTCCTGCCTGTAATGCTTGCCAGCGCTTTCCTCTATCTGAGAGGCAGTCTCTTTGCCGCCAGTCTCTCAACCATCGTCCTGGCCGCTCTGGTGGTCCTCGATTCAAATGGCTGGCTGGCCGATTATGGTACGAATTACATCCAGGCGCCCCTCGATTTCGCCAATGACATCGATGCGCAGCTCCTCTTCGCCAGATCCATCATCACGGTCCTGGTGCTTTTTGCAGCAGCTTCGATAAGCGGATATGTCGCCGAGAACCACCTCTCGATTGTGGGGGAGCTGGTTGAAGTAACGAGGCGTCTCGAACGGATACGCATCAACACCTCTGATGTGCTCACGCATATGGAATCGGGGCTGCTGACCGTTGATAAGGAGGGAAGGATAATCTTCCTGAACAGAGCTGCGACCGAGATACTACAGATTGAGGGATCAGAAACTGATGGTCGAAGCTACAAGTCTGTTTTTACCGGCCGTCTCGAACCGATAAAAGACTTCGTGGATCAGATCCTCAAAGAATCCTCGGATCTGAGCACCCGCAATGAACTTCAACTGGAGACGAGGGAGGGCTCCTACATGCCCCTGGGATTGACTCCCACGCTGCTGACCGAAGGAGACTCGATCAGAGGGCTGATCGTTGTTTTCCAGGATCTCACCCAGGCCAAGGTGACGGAGGACAGGATCCGCAGGCAGGACCGGCTGGCAGTTATCGGTGAACTGGCCGCAGGAATTGCACACGAGTTGCGCAATCCACTCGCAAGCATAAGCGGTTCAGCTGAAGTTCTTCAGTCAGGACTCGATGTGGAAGGGGAAGACCGTCAGCTGCTTGATCTGATCGTCAACGAATCGGTCAGGATAAACGATATAGTCGAACAGTTTCTCAACTACGCCCGCATCCAGCAGGTGGATCGTCAGAGGGTCAACCTTCAGGAACTGGTCAACGAGGTTATTACCCTCGTAAAAAACCATCCCAGTTACACGGAGGGTAAAGAGGTTGTGACAGAGCTGGACAGTTGCCCTCCGGTACTGGTCGATGCAGCGCAGATGAAGCAGGTTTTCCTCAACCTGATCCTGAACGGCCTTGAAGCTGTTGATGGAACGGGAAGAATATGTGTCTGTACTTCAGCAGAGGGTGAGGAGCATATTGCCGGTCAGGGCCAGGTTGAGATATGGGTTCAGGATGACGGTCCCGGGGTCCCGGAGGAGCAGATCGAAAGCATTTTCGAGCCGTTCCACACCAACAAGAGGGGAGGGACCGGGCTGGGACTGGCAGTAGTATACAAAATCATGGAGAGCAACGATGGAAGGATCCTTTATGCCCCGCCATCTGACGGCAAATCAACATTTCGTGTCCTCCTCCCGACAGCAGAATAAGTGATATGAGCACCCGCATACTTGTTGTGGATGATGAAGCATCCATGAGAGAATTCCTTTCGATCGCACTGGGTCGGATGGGTTACCAGGTCGACGCAGTGGATTCAGCCGAGGAAGCCGTAAAAGTATTCAGCGAATCCTCCTACGACGTCGTCATCTCTGACATCAGGATCCCCGGTGGAATGAACGGAGTTGAGCTTCTCGGCGCTCTGAAGGAAACTGATCCCGCCGTTCAGGTAATACTGATTACTGCGTATGCTTCGGTGGACACGGCTGTTAAAGCGGTCCAGCTCGATGCCCTCGATTACATGATCAAGCCTTTCAAGATAGAGCAGATAAAGAACCGCATCGATAACGCGATGGAGAAGAGGAAACTCCTTGCCGAGAACCTCTATCTGCGCAAGGTGATACGGGAGGAGAGGGCACCTTCGGGGATATTGGGGGAGAGCGACATGATAAGAGATGTGCGCGAGATGATCGATAAGGTGGCCCCTGCGCTCAGTACGGTGCTGATAAGCGGTGAGAGCGGTACGGGCAAAGAGCTCGTGGCCAGGGCCCTGCACGACAGAAGTGAACGAGCCGGGGGACCCTTTGTCTCGGTAAACTGCGGTGCGATCCCGGAGGGTCTGCTTGAATCGGAGCTGTTCGGACACAAGAGAGGGTCCTTTACCGGTGCAGTGCGGGACAAGGATGGCCTGTTCAAAGTCGCCGACGGCGGCACACTCTTCCTGGACGAGATAGGAGAGACTTTGCCTGCGATTCAGGTGAAACTTCTGCGTGCACTTCAGGAACTGGAGATAGTGCCGGTGGGCGGCACAAGCCCCATCAAGGTGGATGTGCGTGTTGTGGCGGCCACCAATTCAGCGCTCGACGAGAGAGTGGAGAATGGCACATTCAGGGAGGATCTCTACTACCGGCTGAATGTGGTACCAATTGACATACCTCCACTGCGGGAGAGGAGAGAGGATATAAGACTTCTGGCCGAGCATTTCCTGACCAGCGCATCGAGGGAGGAGAAGCACTTCTCAGAGGAGGCACTCTCTCTTCTGGAGGAGTATGCATGGCCCGGTAACGTCAGAGAGCTGGAGAACGTCGTGGAGCGATCTCTGATAATGTCGGATGGTCCAATTATCGGGATCGACCTTCTTCCACAACAGATCAGTGAGCCACCCAGGGAGAAGCTGGGCGCCCTTCCACAGTCGGAGCAGTCCCCCGATCTGGAAACGATTGAGAGAGCCTATATCGAATGGGTGCTGAAACAGACCGGAGGAGTCAAAACCGCAGCGGCCGAGATACTGGGAATCGATCCCAGCACACTGCACAGGAAGATGGACAAATACGGACTGAGAGATGAGAAGGAAGACGAAAGCAGCGACTAAATATCTCCTTCTCATCCCGCTGACTGGCATACTCCTTCTGCATGCTTCCGACGCGGACGCACAGGGAATCTCCCATCAGGAACTCCTGAATTCAGTTCTGGCAAGCCAGTTGATGGCGGGGCAGGATCAGGAGGGGATACCTGTAAAGTGCGGCTTTCCCCCGATCGCAGCTGCCCTGGCCGCTCGCAGAGGACAGATCCCTGAAATGCAGCGGGCACGCCCTCAGCTTATCAGCCCCCAGAGCTATCTCAGCCCGAGCGGTCATTTCCTTCTCCACTATACACATGCAGGAGAGGACTCTGTTTCCACTGCTGACGCCGATCCCCCCAACTCGATTCCCGACTACATAGAAAAGGCAGCGGCCATCATGGACAGCATCAGGGAGGGGTACACTGACCTGGGATGGCGCGATCCCGTTGATGATGGTGACGGGGTGTATGACGTCTATTTCGAGGACCTGGAAAATCTTCCCTGGGGATCCTGGTTCGGTTACACCGAGCCGGTTGAGCCGACGGCGACGACGGCGCCATTCACGTCGGCGTCATTCATAAGCCTGGAAAACGATTTCCCCCCATCGGTCTACGGGCATCCCCCGCTCGAATCCCTCAGAGTCACCGCGGCGCATGAATATCACCACGCGATCCAGCTCGCTTATAATCTGGCGCTCATTGAATCGGATTTTATGCACTACATATGGTTCGCCGAACTGTCGGCCACCTACCAAGAGGATATCTTTTACGACGATATCAATGATTACTACAACTACCTCGATGCATTTCTGGGATATCCTCATCTCTCACTGACCGAAACCAGCACCAACCACATGTACGGTGCTGCATTATGGGCCATTTATCTCGATGAGGTATTCGGATCAGATACGAACCGCATCATCTGGACCCTGATGTCCGACAGTGTTCTGAAGCCCCTGGAGGCACACCGGGTATTCCTGGCCTCACGTAACACGACTCTCCTTGAAAGCTACAGGGAGATGACCGTATGGCAGCTGTATACGGGCAGCCGGGCACAGGCAGCAGAATATTTCCCGGAGGGCGCATATTATCCCTCCGTGGCGATTGAAAGCCTTGATTCAGGCACAACGAACGTTTCCCTGCCCGCGCTTGCATCAAGGTATTACGCCGACCAGCCCTCGGGATCAGCCGGTGGAATGGCCATGAGGCTCTATCCCTCTTCGAGCGCTGAATGGGGAGCGGGAATAGCGGGGGAGTTTTCAGGTGGATCGGTGTCGGGTCTGGTTACATCAGCTCTCGATACCTCTTCCGCCTTCCGCGGCACCAGTGTAGAACTGTATGACTGGTCCGATTACGGAACGGTTCTGCAGTGGGCATTCACCGGGGACAATGTCGACTCTCTTTCAGGGCTCTCAGTAACAAGAAGTGCCCGGATCGAGGCCGCTGTGAGCGACCGCCTGACCATGCGCGCTTTTGCCGATAATCTTCTGAAGCTGCATCAGAACTACCCGAATCCATTCCGACCACTGGAGCATGATATCACATACTTCGCCTTCTATCTGAGCGAGCAGGCTTCGGTCGAACTGGAAATCCGATCCCTTAACGGTTCACTGCTCTGGTCGCAATCCCTGAATCAGCAACCTGCCGGAAACCGTTTCTCAGGTGATTCCGGCATCGGATGGGATGGAAGGGATAGTTCGGGTCGACTGGTACCCGCAGGTGTGTATCTTATTATAGCCAGAACCGGCGATGTAACGAGAGCCAGGAAAATGAGCGTTATCCGATGAAAAACCACAGAAAGAAGATATTTAAGGTTGTGGCCGCCGGTCTGTTGCTGATGCTTATAATCCTGTCAGCTGAAGAGACCTCCTCCCTGGTGACCGGGAGTCAGGAAGGACCCCGGATTGCCAGTCTCGAAGAGATTCAGCCCGACGAACCGATGACGCTCGTGTTCCCCACCTTTCTTCACACGTGGGGCATGCAGAAAGCGGGACCTGCCCACCTGCGGATATTCCTGAATGGACGAACCAGGTTCGATGATCCGCAGGGCATAGCCGTGACGGTTCTGGATGCCTGGGATGATCCGCAGAGCAAAAGCGACGACGACGAACCGACGATCTACGGGATCAATTCGGGGCGCGGTGAGATAATCTACAACACCAGCATGTTTTCGGTCGGTCTCTACGGTTCAAAGGGTCGTGGTGTGGGACAGTTTCTCGAGCCGCACGGGGTCGATGCGGATCCTGCCGGAAACCTGGTAGTGGCCGATACAGGTAATGACAGGATCGCCGTCCTTTTCAATAATGGCCGGGTCCTGAGCCACCGGAGATACCTGTGGATGATCGGTGAGAATGACTCGCTGAAATCTCCCTATGATGTCGCTCTGGTGCCCGGCGATGGCGTGTGGGTGACAGACTCGGGCAATTCGCGCCTGGTTCTGTTCGATCTGGAAAGCGAATCCAGCAGGATTCTCGATCTTTCCGGGATAGTCGAAATTCCAGGTGCGATAGCTCTGAGTCACCCCCGTCAGAGATGGTCCTATTACCGTAACAATGCGATCTATCTGGCCAGCAGGGCAGGGGACATTCTGGTCAAACTGGATCAGGAGGGAAATGAGGTTGCACGGGTAACGGCTGAGGATGTCGGCCTGGATGAAATGGAGATCAGATACCTGACCACCGATTTCTATTCAAATGTCTGGGCCACGGACGGCACTGCCAATGCCATCCACAAATTCGATCGCAACCTCAACCACCTCGCAACCTTTGGTTCCAGGGGTAGAAGGAAACTACAGTTCGAGGGACCGAGGGGAATCAGCCTCTGGCGTCGGTTCGGACAGGTGATCATAGCCGAATCGAAGGGCGCCCAGTACTACTGGGTGGGAGCAGATGCACACACGATAAGCGCCGTGCAGGAGGGCGCATCACTCACACTGAATTACACGCTGACAGAACATTCGTACGTTACGGTGAGGGTGCGTTACTCCGGTGGAGGCCTGGCAGAGGTCTATCGCAGGCAGTTCCGAAATTCGGGAGCAAGACAGGAAACGGTAATCCTCTCGCGGCAGCGTCCCCTTGCATGGCTAGAGCTGGTTGTTGAACCGACCTACTCCTCATATACCTACAGGGAGAAGGTCTTCCATTTGAGGTTCCGGGAGGGAATATCGAACTGAATTCTGTCAACCGGCAGAAGCCTGAAAGCGGGCAGTTATCCCGCCACGAAGTGAAGCGGAAGCTCATTCATCTGAGTTCCAGCGGTATCCCACTGATCATTTTCATTCTTCCACCTGATTTTGGCCTGGGAGTTGTAGCCGCCCTGCTTGTCATGGCTATCACGGTGGATGTGGTCCGTCTGCGCATTCCCGCTGTACAGCAGTTCTTTGAGAATTTTTTCGGACAGGCGATGCGTCCCCATGAAGCAAACGAATTGACCGGCTCCACTTTTCTCTGTCTGAGTGCACTGGTATGCATCGTGCTTTTTCCCCTGCAGATAGCTGTTACGGCTCTCTTCTTCCTGACCATAGGCGATACGGCGGCCGCTCTGGTCGGTCAGAAATGGGGGAAGACAGTCCTGGTACCGGGCAAGACACTGGAAGGAACTATGGCATGTCTTGTTACGTGTACTATTGTAGTGGTGATAATGCCGGGTGTACCATTGATTGCAGGGCTGGCGGGAGCATTTACTGCAACGATCGTGGAATTGTTCGGAACCGAGACCATCGACGACAACTTCGGCATCCCGGTGCTTTCGGCAGTTGTCATCTGGATAGTAGCATCAACAGTGATTTGAGATAATGTACAGGACTCTTGAAAACCCTGATATTGAACGCATTGCAGACGTGCTCGGTGTGGAGGCCAAACTGGAGGCCGACCACTGGTGTATGATCCTCGACGTTCCAGAGCACCAGAGGTACGTAAGGCTTGAGATTTATCCGGAGATAAGTATAGGAAGGGACTCGGGTGCGCTGGTCAGTGCATACACACACAGTGCGCATCTCCAACTTCATTTCGTCACAGGTTACGTGATCAGCACACTTCTTGGAGAGGTGACATTCGTCGCGGAACGCGAGGGCTTCATGAGCGGCCTCACTGTGGAACGGGAGGCAGCCTGCTCCCTGTATGCCAACGTCGACAACGATGTGCTGAGCGGTGATTTCACCAGGCTGGGCCCTGAGGTGATGCTCTCGGGAATAGCGCTCTGCCTCACGGATGATTTCTCAGACTTCCTCGACGAGGAGGAAGAACCCCCTGTAGGTGACCAGCAATAACAAAGAATCGTTCAGGTGCGGCTATATAGCCATAGCCGGCGCTCCAAATGTCGGCAAATCAACTCTTCTCAATTCCTTCATGGGGATGAAACTGTCAATCATCACCTCAAAACCTCAGACGACACGGCGAAATATCCTGGGTATCCTTACCTCCGATGATTACCAGGCCATTCTAATCGACACACCCGGTCTGATCGACCCATCGTATCGGCTGCAGTCATCTATGCGTGCTCAGGCAGTCAGTGCCATTCGTGCAGCAGATGTGCTGTTGCTGATGGAGGATGCCGTCAGGGCGGTTGAAAGGGGTCCGGGCAAACAGACGGTAAAGGCGATTGAAACGGCAGGCAGGACGACTCCTGTCGTACTGGTTCTGAACAAGATCGACAGGGTACGGAAGGATGATCTCCTGCCGGTCATGGAGCAGTACAACAGCAGGTGGCAGCCGGCAGCCATTGTACCGATCAGTGCGCTGAATGGCGACGGAGTGGAAGTTCTTCTGAACGAGACGATCCGAATCCTCCCCGAAGGCCCGTCTCTCTATCCCGAAGAAATGATCACGGAGCACCCCGAGAGGTTCTTTGTTTCGGAGTTCGTCCGCGAAGCGGTCTTCAACCGTTTCGGCAGGGAGATTCCTTACTCGACTGCAACAGCAGTAGAGGAGTTTCGGCGGGGCAGTGGCAAGACCTACATATCTGTGAACATCTACGTCGAACGGGAATCCCAGCGTCCAATACTGCTGGGCAAAGGCGGCAGGGCGATCAAGGAGGTTGGCAGCAGGGCCAGGGAATCGATCGAGGAATTTCTGGGTGAGTCTGTCTACCTGGATCTCTGGGTCAAGGTGAGGAAGAATTGGCGGAGCAGGGATGCTCACCTGAAAGATCTCGATCTGATCTGATCCGAGCAGATTGATATTAATTGCCGGCCTTTTTGCTTTTCACAATCTACGACCGTCTCTAGTTTACGTAGGCTGGAAGTCAATATTCCAATTGAGAGGAATCCGATAGTTCGATGCTGCGCCCCAAAAAGCACATAACGCGACAGAAAATGAAAGAGGACAGGTTCGTTTCCGAGACGGTCAAGGCCGCCGAATGGATTAAAAAGAATCAGTCGATGCTGACAGTGGGTGCTATCGCTGTTCTGATTGCAGGGGTTGTAATCTGGGGATATGTGACAGCCCGTCAGGCTGCCGAAAGGGAAGCTTCTCTTCTGACCCTGCAGGGTGGATATGCCATCGAATTCGGCGATCTGGACCAGGCGCGCGACCTGCTTGTTGAAGCGGTTGAAAGGTACGGCAGCGTACCGAGCGCCCGGCGAGCCACCCTCATGCTGGGGTATCTATTCTTCCGTCTGGGTGCGATCGATACCTCCCTCACATATTATGAGCTCTACCTGGATAAGTATTCGAAAGGTGGCATGCTGCGAGCATCAGCGATGGCAGGAGTGGCAGCCTGCATGGAGCAGTCTGGAAGCAATACTGAAGCCGCAGAGATGTATGAAAAAGCCGCAAGAGAGAACAGGGGCGGTCAGAAGTCCGCTCACTATCTGCTGCAGGCGGGACGTGCTTACAGACTGGCAGGTCAGAGTCAGCAGGCAATGGCAGTATACGAGCGGTTGAAATTGGAGTATCCTAATGAGGCAGAAGCCGATCGCGCAGCACTTGAGCTGGCACAGCTTGCCCGCCAGGGAGGTTGAACAATGACCGATGAGCCCAACAGTCAGAGCGTGTCCCCGATAAACGATGACAAACTCTGGTCTGTCCTTTCATATGTTCCGATTATCTGTCTGATCCCTCTTCTTCAGGAGGAAACCGACAGCGATCTGCGCAGGCATGCCCGTCAGGGAGTAGTCCTGATGCTGCTGGAGATCCTGATCAGCATACTGCTGATACCCGGGGTTACTACCGTGCTGTTCAGTGTAGGTCTTCTGATATGCATCGTCTTCGCTCTCATCGGAGCCGTCAATGCATCTCAGGGCAAATACTGGCGCATCCCGGTGATATCTGATATAGCAGAAGGACGGGGGATCAGCAGGGAAAAGAGCTGATATCCGTTCCAGGTCTCTACCCGGCATGAAGCTTCATAAAGCAGTTCCTGCTATCCTGATCATTTGCCATATGGCCGGATCTGCCAACGTATTCGCCCAGGTTTCGCCTGATTCAGGTACTCAGGACCCGGAAGCGGCACGATACCGCCGTATATACCAGTTCAGGAACCTCATAAGCGCCTATATCGACTCTCTACACGCCAGCGGCGTCGAGGAGGTGTTCACCCTGGGTAAAGGCGGGAACGCCCCTCAGGACGCGATTGAGAAGATGAACAGGGTCCTGGACGGCACTTTCCGCAACCCTGAGGCACACCGTATCTCTGATGCCGTACAGGCCTGGGGACGGGGGCTCAGATGGGAATTCCGCGATCTTGGAGAACCGCTTGTCACGAATGTCATAATCGAGAAGAGTACGCATACTTCCCGATTCTACAACGGCGAAGATCTGCTGATGAGCACCAGTATCGCCACCGGCAATCCTGAAATAGGAAAGGACACACCAGAAGGCTCCTATCACGTTCTCTACGTTGATTTCAAACCGATCAGCCGCTGGAAACGGGGTAACGTTCCTTACGGCCACGAATACAATCCTTACGGCAGTCGTCAGATTCCCTTTTTCCAGGACTGGACCCTGCACGGCAACAACGATCCAACTGCACTCGGCAAAGACATCTCCAAGGGGTGCGTGCGATTCTACAACTCCGAGATACTTGTGCTGGCCGAGCTGGTGAAATCGGTGAAGACCAGGGTTGAAGTAATCCGCTGACGGTTTTCCTGCAATTTATCAAAGAGGCATTCAAAAGCGCGGGCCGGCACGATATATCCACCGACTCAATCTGAATGTCGTATAAGATATATTATGTAAACTTATGGTTTGTTGATGCTATTTGATAACAAGGTTCAGGAGCTTGCCGGGTACGAAGATCTCCTTCAGAAGCTCCCCCTCCCGAAGGTAACGGGATACATTCTCGTGATTCCTGGCTTCTTCGAGCATCGCTTCCCTGTCAGAAGCCTGTGAGGCCGGAACCTCCACCTCCCCGCGGAGCCTGCCGTTGACCTGGAATACGAAATCAACCGTTTCGACCTCCAGTCCGTCTGGATCGGGCCGCGGCCATCTGTGCCTGAATACGCTTTCAGTTTCTCCGAACCGATGCCAATGCTCTTCGGCCAGATGAGGAGCAAAGGGAGCGAGCATGTGGATCAGGATACCCAGACCGTGCCCCATAACCATCTGATCGAGTTCTGAAGCGGGCTCGAAACGACTCAATTCGTTATACAGTTCCATCATTGCCGCAACAGCGGTGTTGAAATGGAAATCGTGGCAGTCGCGGTGCACCTTTTTCAGCGTATGCTGCGTCTTTCGGTAAACACGGCCGGCCTGCGTGCTCATATCCGCCATTGATATGTGCCCTATACCGTGAAATGCCTGTGCAGCATCCATATTCTCCACGCAAAGCCTGTGTATGCGGCTGAGGAAGCGGTTGGCGCCGTGAACGCCTTTTTCGGTCCACTCGAAATCCCTCTCCGGCGGAGCGGCGAAGAGGATGGTAATGCGGGCGGTGTCTGCTCCCCATTCATCCACAAAGGGTCCGACGGGTACAACATTGTTCTTCGATTTCGACATCTTGTCGCCGAACCGCAGGACCATTCCCTGAGTAAAGAGCGTCTTGAACGGCTCTGTAACGCCAATGAGGCCGGAATCGTAAAAGACCTTCACCATAAAGCGGCTGTAGAGCAGGTGCAGAATGGCGTGCTCTATGCCTCCGATGTAGTGATCCACCGGAATCCATTCGTCTGCTCTGGGCCGATCCCATGCCTGTTCATCATTGTCAGCGTCACAGTAGCGAAGGTAATACCACGATGAATCGACGAAGGTATCCATCGTATCGGTTTCACGCCGGGCCTCACCGCCGCATTCGGGGCATTCCACCCCGACCCATTCCTCCACGGCTGCAAGCGGACTCTGCCCCCGGGGCAGGTAGTCGATATCCCCCTCCGGAAGCAGCACGGGCAGATCGCTCTCCGGTACAGGGACTATACCGCAGGCCTCGCAGTGTATCATCGGTATGGGCGCACCCCAGAAGCGCTGGCGGCTGATAAGCCAGTCTCTCAGACGGTATGTAACCGAAGCCCCCCCCTGCCCCTTTTCCTTCAGATCTTCAGATATTGCCTCGATCGCCTCTTCAACGGTCAGCCCGTTGAAGGGAGCGGAATTGATCAGTGTGCCAGGTCCTGTATAGGCTTCATTCTCCGGGGCATCTGCGCCCTTTTCAGGCTCAACCACCTTGCGGATCTCAAGCCCGTAACGGAGCGCAAACGCATAATCCCGCTCGTCGTGGGCAGGAACACCCATGACTGCACCGCCGCCATACGATTCGATCACGTAGTCCGCTACCCAGATCGGTATCGCTTCCCCGGTAGCCGGATTGAGGGCCGTGAGTCTGAGATCCACTCCATCCTGAACACGATCTGCCGCAGTCCGCTCTATTTCGGTCTTCCGGAGGGCTTCTTTGATATATGCCTCAACTTCATCGCGATTCGGGCATGCCTGGAGGAGGTATTCCATCCACGGGTGCTCAGGCGCCAGAACCATGAATGTAGCGCCAAAGAGCGTATCGGACCTCGTAGTGAACACTTTGAGAATAGGTTCGGCTTCCCCCTTACCCTTCGAGACAGCCTCTTTCGCACGACCCTGCAGGCTGAATTCAACGTCGGCGCCCTCAGAGCGGCCGATCCAGTTCGCCTGCATCACCCTGACCCTTTCGGGCCACTCTTCGAGCAGATCCAGGTCATCCAGAAGCCGTTGAGCATACTTCGTGACTCCGAAGAACCACTGTGGAAGCTTCTTCTTCTCCACAGTGGATTCGCATCTGTAACAGGAACCACCTTCAACCTGTTCGTTTGCCAGAACGGTCTGGCAGCTCGGACACCAGTTGACGCTGGAGAATTTCCTGTAGGCCAGCCCCTTCTCGAACAGGTGGAGGAATATCCACTGCGTCCACCTGTAATACCTGGGATCACAGGTAGCCAGTTCACGGTCCCAATCGTACGCCAGGCCAAGTTTGTGAATGGTTTTCCTGTAATTATCTATGTTCGTAAGGGTCCACTGCCGCGGATCGGCGCCTCTTTCTATCGCGGCATTCTCTGCAGGCAATCCGAATGCATCGTAACCCATCGGATGGAGCACCGATTTGCCCTCTTTTGTCAGCAGTCTTGCAAGAAGATCTCCAATGACATAGTTCTTGAGATGCCCCATGTGAAGGTCCCCGCTGGGATATGGGAACATCTCGAGCACGTATACTTTTTCGTCGGCATTGTCAGAGACCTTGAATATGCCCTCCTCTTCCCAGTATTTCCGCCATTTCGGCTCAATATCCAGAGGATTGTATATTGTGTTATCAGGTTCTGTCATATCTATTTACACAGATGCCTTAATGTATTAGTTTAACTATTTTGCAGATCGCAGATCATGGATTAAACCGATGGAGCATTCTGGGGTAGGCAATGGTTTCCCGCAGATGCTCTATTCCGCATATCCACGTTACCGTTCTTTCGATCCCGAGTCCGAACCCGGAATGCGGTACCGTGCCGAATTTGCGCAGGTCTAGGTACCATTCAAATGCCTCCGAAGGCAGATCGTGTTCTCCTATCCGCTTCATCAGCTCATCCAGATCATCTTCACGCTGAGAGCCGCCAACCAGCTCGCCGTAACCTTCTGGTCCCAGCAGGTCACAGGCCAGTGCACATTCCGGTCTTTCCGGGTCGCGGCTCATGTAGAAAGCCTTTATGGCTGACGGGTAGTGGGTCACGAAGAAGGGCTTGTCGAACTGCCTGGCCAGTTCTGTTTCCTCGGGGCTGCCGAAATCACCGCCCCATTCAAAGTTGAAACCGCCTTTTTGAAGCCTTTCGACCGCTTCATCGTAATGGATCCGGGGAAAAGGCGCTTCGACTTTCTGGAGCGTGGTCAGATCCCGCTCTAGGATCTCGAGCTCCTCGCCGCAATCCGAGAGTACGTCTTTCACAACAGCTTCCACCAGTTGTTCGATTACGACCATATTGTCTTCCAGATCGAAAAAGGCCATCTCCGGCTCAACCATCCAGAACTCGGTAAGATGGCGTCGTGTCTTGCTTTTCTCCGCCCTGAAGGTTGGACCGAAACAGTAAACCTTTCCGAAAGACATGATGTTGGCTTCGTTGTACAACTGCCCCGACTGGGTCAGGTAGACATTTTCACCGAAATACTCCACCGGAAAGAGAGTCGTTGTTCCCTCAACGGCAGCCGGTGTGAAAATCGGAGTGTCGACAAGCAGGAAACCGTTTGAGTCTAGCCAGTCGCGTATAGCCTTGATAACGCGGGCACGAACTCTCAGAATGGCCCACTGCCTGCGGGAACGGATCCAGAGATGTCTGTTGTCCATCAGGAATGCGGTGCCATGCTCCTTCGGGGTAATCGGATAGTCATCAGTTACCTGAATTGCTTCTATTCCGCCTTCCACTACGGCTATCTCGAAACCACCGGGTGAGCGTTCATCTGCACTGACCGTGCCCCGGATTATTACTGAGGATTCCTGGCCGAGAAGATCACATGTCTCCAGAGTTGCCTCATCAACATCCTGCTGCCGCACGACACACTGGATTACCCCTGTTCCATCCCTCAGAAGCAGGAAGCGTATCCCCCCGCTGGAACGCTTGTTATAGAGCCATCCCTTGAGGATTACCTCTTCATCGACGTGACTGCCGATATCTTTTATGTATGTGTGACCCATACTCAATCAGATCCTTATATCCGGAAACGTCTCGACTGGAAATCGAGGAAGTCCATTATTGAATGAATCAGTGAATAAATCTCGGAATCTCCCGTTGGGTATTCCACACGCACGCTCCCCTCTCCGTGGAACATGTGGATCTTGCCCTTGATCGCCCTCAGCCCCTGGATCTCGTGATAGGGAATCCTGCTCTGCAGCTCCCGGGCTATGACGTGAATGCGGTGGTTTGTAATAACCAGGTCGACCTTACGATCCCTGTTTCCCCACGCTCTTATGCGTGCCCTTACCTTGAGGCCCTTTCCGAATATCTGCCTGTTCTTCAGTACCGCCAGTATCTTCTCCCCCTCCCCCAGCTTGAGGCTGAAGTCGGGCGCAGGTACAATGCCCCAGGCCGCTCCCGTGACCGAAGATGAGACCGCTTCGCGCAGAGCCCCTTCTGACTCTGAACAGGCAAGAGCGAGGCTCTGACCGCACCGGTCGCAGCGTACCCGCTGTGCAAGGTTCTTGTGCTGGCACGACGGGCATAACCAGTGGAGGGGCGCACAGCACTGAGTGCAGGAACGACGATTGTTCAATTGCCGGATTCCGCACGATGGACAGTGAACGAAGATCCCTGTTTCGTCAGCTTCAGCAGTGATCCACAATCTCTGTCCGGATATATCCTCATATTCTTCTTTATCTTTCTCCTCCACCACCGCATCATCCAGCCCCATCGGGTCAAACTCCTCCTCAATCTCCTCCTCTTCCACCACTTCGATATCCAGCTCTTCTTCGAGCCATTCTTCAGTGAGAGCCTCTTCCTCTTCTATCCGCGTTTTCTCAATCCCTTCATCTTCCTCCACCAATACTTCATCGGCCTCTTCCTCCTCCTCAGCCTCTACCAGCGGCTCTTCGGCCTCTTCCTCCTCCTCAGCCTCTACCAGCGGCTCTTCGGCCTCTTCCTCTTCCTCAGCCTCTACCAGCGGCTCTTCGGCCTCTTCCTCCGTCTCATCCCCATCGACCATCGGTTCTTCAGGGATTGGAGTCGGCTCTTCCCTTACGGGCAATTCGGGCTCTGCGGCAGGTTCCTCTTCGACCTCAAGTTCGGATTCGGGAGGAGCTGCATCAGGTTCCGGTGACCAGGATTCGATATCAGCGGCCAGTCGTGTGATACCCCCTTCGGCGTCCTCGATGCGCTGAAGGGCTTCTTCGGCGGCTTCCTGGTCGAGAACGGCCTCTGCTTCGGCTATCTCCTTTGCCTCATCCTGTGAAGGAACACCTGCGGAACGAAGGAAATGGTAGTAGTGATAGCCATCCTGAGTGTTTCTGTCGAAGTCTCTGATGGCCATCAGCACCTCACGATCAGAAATTCTCCTTACGCCGCGGCTGTGCCCGACGACAAGGGCGAGATCGGCGACAGAACATATCACTCGCGGGATACCCTGCGAATACCGGTAGATCTCCTTCACCGCGCTCTCAGTGAAGAGGACTGGACCGGTGTAGCCTGCAACCTTGATCCGGTATTCCAGCATTCGCCCCGTATCGGCCAGATCCATACTGTGCAGGAAATAACGCACCGGAAGGCGCTGGTAGAACTCAGGCAGACTCTTCATGGTGGTTTCGAGTTCGCTCTGTCCGCTGAATATGAAGGTCAGCAGGAAGGTCTCTCCAACCGTGTAATTGAGCAGGACCCTGAACTCCTGCAGCAGTTCGGGGCGATCTGCCAGCAATTGACCTTCGTCCAGTATGAATACGCAGCGCTCACCTTTTTCATACATTTCGATCAGGGCTTCCCTGAGCTGCAGGAGGGTCTGGATCTTCTCCCCTCTCGACTCACCCAGACCGAGCTGACGCAATATCTCCCACAGTATCTGGTTGGGTGTCAGGGTCGGATGATCTATGAAAACCAACCTGTAATTCTCTTCGGTGGAACTGCGCAGATCCTTCTCCAGACGCCTCAGAACGCTCGTTTTGCCATCCCCGGGATTTTCGCTTACCATCAGCGCTCCGCCCTTGTTGCCGGCGATTGCGTACTGAAGACGAAGCATGCATTCCCGGTGCTGTTTGGAGAGATAGAGCATATCGGGATCGGGAGTGAGCGCGAAGGGTGCCCTGCTGAATCCCCAGAAATCAAGGTAGCTCTGACCCAAACCCGTTTGCATTGTCACTGTCCTGTCGAGCCGAAACCACCGGCTCCGCGGAATGTAGCAGGCAGTTCTTCAGATTCCCTGAACGTTACCTGCATCACCGGTGAAATCACCATCTGGGCTATCCGCATCCCGTGTTCAACGGTGAAGGATTCCTTCCCGTGATTGATCAGGATGATCCTGATCTCTCCTCTGTAGTCACTGTCGATTGTACCCGGTGAATTGGGCAGGCTGATAGCATGATTGAGAGCAAGGCCGCTGCGAGGTCTGACCTGGGCTTCATATCCCACGGGAATGGCAACCGCCAGCCCGGTCGGCACCAGTGCTGTCTCACCCGGTGCTATCACCAGATCCTCCTCCAGCCAGGCACGCAGGTCTATCCCCGCTGCTCCATCACTCTCATAGCCGGGAATGGGGAGATCGCGCCGGGGACGAACCCACTGGATCTGAACTGTAAGATCGGTCTCTGCAAACTGATCTATATTCATTTCGGTTCCCATTCGTTACCCTCAGGTCAGGCAATCCCTACTCCGTCCATGCCGGAACTGATACCGTCTACAGCACCAAGCGCGGTCATTGTCAACCGTCCCGGAACAAGAATATCACATGTAACTCTGGCAATATCATCAGCAGTTACGGCTTCCAGGTTGCGGAGCACTTCATCCATGGAGATGACCCTCTCCTCGAAGAGCAATCCCTTTGCAAGCCGTGACATGCGGTTGAAGGTGCTCTCCAGGGCAAACATCAGCTGGCCCTTTACCTGCTCTTTTGCACTTGTCAGCTCCTCTTCGTCCACACTTCCGCCCGACGCGATGGTATCGAGTTCCTCGCGAATCAGATCGAGCGCCAGGGAAGCATTCTCCGGATTGCTGGCAAAATAGAACCCTGCCGTTCCGGTCTCTTCAAAGAGCGAGGTTATTCCGCTGACCGTGTACACCAGACCACGCTTCTCTCTCAGTGACTGGAAGAGCCGGCTGCTCATTCCGCCCGAAAGCAGGTTCATGAGTACGACCAGTGCGTACCTGTCCTGGTGCAGATAGTAGAGCCCGTTTCCTCCGATTATCACGTGCGCCTGCGAAATATCCCGGGAGTGGAGGTTTAACTGCGACCTGCCTTCAGGCTGCTGCCGCTGGCGCGCCGACACCGGTTCGGTATTCAGATCTACGAATTTCATCGAAGCAAGTTCGACGACATGTTCGTGTTCGAGGGATCCGGCCGCGGCGACGAGCATGTTGTCGGTCCGATAGCGCTGATCTATGAACTCCCGCAAGATCTCCGGTGTGAGCGATCCTACCGTCTCCTCTGCTCCCAGTACGGGATGCGCCAGAGGATGTCCGTCGTAAAGATCCATCAGGAAAAGCTCGTGAACCCATTCATCGGGAGTATCGATAGAGGTCTTGATCTCCTCCTGTACCACCTGCTTTTCCCTCTCCAGTTCAGCTGGATCGAGCAGGGAGTTCTGCATCATGTCACTCAGAACGTCTACAGCGACCGGCAGGTGTTCATCCAGGATCCTTGTGAAAAAACATGTATGGTCCTTAGAGGTAAATGCGTTGAGGTAACCTCCAAGCCTTTCCAGTTCGTAGGCGATGTCGAAGGCAGTACGCCTTCCGGTTCCCTTGAAGAACATGTGTTCAAGGAAATGTGCACTGCCTTCGGTTCCCTGCCGCTCATCACGGGAACCGGACAGGCTCCAGACTCCGAAAGCAACCGATCGCACGAAAGGCAGCGACTCGGTCACTACCACCATACCGTTGTCCAGCACAGACCGCTGGAAGTTGTCAGAGGATCTGATATGGTCGTCAGAAGTGCTCGACATGCCGGTTCCTATCTCGGGACCCTGCTTATCCAGGCCTTCTCTTCTCCAAGTTCCCTGATGGCTTCTTTCAGGCTCAGCCTGATCTTGCCGCTATCGTTGAAACCGAGACACTTGACCCAGATTTTGTCCCCATCACGCAGTACATCTTCGACCTTTTCAACCCGTCCTTCAGCCAGTTCGGAGATATGGCACAGTCCGTCCTTGCCGGGCATAATCTCAACAAATGCACCGAATTGGACGATAGACTGTACTTTGCCCTCGTAGAGCTTGCCCTCTTCCGGCTCCTCTACCAGCGAAGAGATCATCTGAAAAGCCTGTTCACACCCCTCCTTTTCAACCGAGGCGATGGTCACCAGACCATCGTCGTCTATGTCGATCTTCGCCCCTGTCGCTTCCTGGATCGACCTTATTGTCTTGCCGCCCGGACCGATTATCTCTCCGATCTTGGTCGGATGGATCCTCAGGCCGATGATCCTGGGTGCCCTGTCACTGAGTTCCGATCGAGGTTCGGGCATGACGCTGCTCATGGCATCGAGGATATGTATCCTTGCGATGCGGGCCTTCTCCAGAGCTTCTGCCATCAATTCTCTCGACACACCTGAGATCTTGATGTCCATCTGAATGGAGGTTATGCCATCGCGGGTTCCCGCCACCTTGAAATCCATATCACCCAGGTGATCCTCAGTACCCGTTATGTCTGAAAGGATGATTGAACGGTCACCCTCCTGAATGAGCCCCATCGCAACTCCGGCGACAGGATCCTTGATAGGAACACCGGTGTCCATCAGGGCAAGCGCCCCGGCACAGACCGTCGCCATGCTGGAGGACCCATTCGACTCAAGGATGTCGCTGACGATCCTGATCGTATAGGGGAAGTATTCCTCGGTTGGAATAACAGGACGCAGGGCTCTCTCAGCCAGCGCTCCGTGACCGATTTCGCGTCTGCCGGGACCTCTTTCGGGACGCACTTCACCGACGCTGTAAGAAGGGAAGTTGTAGTGAAGCATATACGACTTCCACGATTCTCCTTCCAGTTCATCCAGCTTCTGTTCGTCCTGCTTGGTCCCCAGCGTCACTACTGCCAGTGCCTGAGTCTGGCCTCTGGTGAAAATCGCCGAGCCGTGCGTGCAGGGAAGCATCCCGACTTCAGAGGTAATGGTCCTTATCTCATCCGGCTGGCGACCATCAGATCTTATTCCGCTCTCCAGGAGTGTCTTTCGCATATCCTTCTTCTGGATCTCGTGGGTCACATCCCAGACGAAACGCTGCTCATCAGGATACTCTTCCTCGGTTTCACTTCGTACCTGATCCATTATCTCTTCGATGACCATTTCACGCTCATGTTTGTCGGCGATCCTGTTCGCCTCCAGAACGCCATCGGTTGCTATCTGGTCAACTCTGGCAATGAATCCCTCTGAAGGAACGACTGGAGTATATTCGCTTTTCGGCACTCCCACTTCTGCCTTGAGTTCCTCAATCACATCAACTATCTGCCTGATGTGTTCATGCGCGAACTCAAGTGCTTCCACCAGTTCCTCTTCGGCTGCTATTCTTGCGCCGCCCTCAACCATAACGATGCTGTCGGCAGATCCCGCTACCACCAGCTCGATGATACTCTCTTCCATCTGGCTGAATGTCGGATTGATAACCAGCTGGCCGTCTATTTTCCCTACACGAACGCTTGCGATCGTTTTGGTAAACGGAATATCAGAAATAGCCAGGGCAGAGCTCGTACCTATCAGTCCCAGAAAATCGGCGTCGTTCTCCCTGTCACTTGAAATAATGTTCACATAGATCTGAATTTCATTCTGATAGTCATCCGGGAAGAGAGGCCTTATCGAACGGTCGATCTGTCTGGCAGACAATATCTCCTTCTCGCTCGGCCTGCCTTCACGTTTGAAGAAGCCGCCGGGGATCTTCCCGCTGGCATATGATTTCTCACGGTACTCAATCGTGAGGGGGAAGAATGGCAGGTCCTTCGGTTTCCTTGTGGCAGTAGCGGCAACCAGGACAACAGTCCCACCATACCGCACCCACGTTGATCCGTTTGCCTGTCGGGCAACCTTCCCCGTTTCAATCGAGAGGGTCCTTCCCCCTATTTCAATCTCTTTTCTTGCTGTCATAATTATTCTCTCTATCTTGAAAATACCCTCTTCGGACAGGACCTTCCCGTCCGACTTTCGGTTACTTCCTCAGCCCCAGCTCTTCAAGCAGGGACCTGTACTTATCCTTATCTTTTCGGCTCAGATAATCGAGCAGACGGCGCCTCTGACCCACCATTTTCAGGAGGCCACGCCGGCTGGCATGATCTTTCGGATGCATCTTCAGATGATCGGTCAGATATGTAATCCTCTCGGTAAGAAGTGCTATCTGGACCTCCGAAGAACCTGTGTCACTCTGAGAACGACCGAATTTTTCAACCAGAGCTGTTTTATCTTCCTTCTTTAAAGGCACTCAGTTTTCCTCCTGTGCAAGACTGCGTTCAGCATCAGTCACGTCGTTTTCTATCTGTTTCTTGAGAGCAACCGGGCCCTCAAATGTCTTCTCTTCTCTTAACCTTGCGTAGAACATCACCTCGATTGATTCGCCATAGATGTCTTCATCAAATTCGAACAGGTGCACTTCAATCATTCTCTTGCCGTTCTTAAACGTCGGTCTCGTACCGATGTTGCAGGCACCGCTGTACATGGAACCGCCGACTATTGACCGCACCGCATACACACCATTTCCAGGAATGCACTTCTCCGGATCTGGCAGTGATAAATTTGCTGTCGGGAATCCCAGTTCCCTGCCTCGCTGATCGCCGCGTATGACCAGCCCCTTCATGGAGTACGGCCTGTCCAGCAGTCGTCGTACCCGCTGAACATCCCCGTCGAGAAGCACTTTCCGGATGAGCGAACTGGTTATCGGATCGCCGTTATCCGTCACTGCATCAACAACTTCCACTTCGAATCCCAGCACGGGGGCCATAGTGCGCAGCAATTCAGGCCTGCCCCTTCTTCCCCTGCCGAAAGCATGATCGTATCCCAGAACGAGGAATCGGACACCAAGCGCTTCAACCAGCACGATGCGTACGAAGTCTTCAGCTTCCATCTGACTCAGCTGGCGGTTGAAAGGCAGGATCACAAGTGTATCGAGTCCCATTTCTTTCAGCAGTGCCAGCTTCTCTTCGTGGATCGATAGAAGAGGGGGAGCCGTGCCAGGTGCGATCACTCTCTGCGGATGCGGTTCGAATGTCAGCAGGATTCCTGTGCCGCCCCTTTCGGCGGCAATCGTCCTTATCCTGTTCAGCATTTCCTGGTGCCCCCTGTGTATCCCATCAAAGGCACCAAGGGTAACAACCGGGAACTCCGAAGGGGGAAGTGGGGGATCGAATCCGTATAGAATCTTCACCGAATCATCTCCCGAATCCGGCAGGGTCGGAAAGTACTGTTCTGGGCTGGAAGATTCCGTCCTGTCCAACTACAACCAGTTTGCCCACAGCCACCAGGTCATTTCTGCATACTGCACCAACGTAGGTCTGCTCGGCTGCATATCGAACAGATTCGGCCGGAAGGCGCAACTCGTTACCGTGTGTGATCCTTCTGGCCTGGGCTGCCGTGATTTCCACCCGCATCCGGGCCGGCAGCAGTTCAGACATCGGTCTGATCCATTCTCTTACATAGCCTTCCCCCTGCGGACTTGCCAGGGGGAAAGCCTCATCGACCGGGAAGGGGCCGATTTCCAGGCGTCTCAACCGTGTCAGGCACCCACCCACCCCGAGAGAATCCCCGACATCCCTGGCCAGGGCTCTAAGGTAGGTTCCGGTGCCAACCAGCGCGCTGAAGTCGATATCGGGCAGAGCCAGTTTTTCCAGCTCAAGGCTGTAGATATTGATATCACGAGCCTCCAGGTTGGCGGCTTCACCACGCCTGGCTTTTTTATATGCCGGTTCACCTTCGATCTTTACGGCCGAATACCGGGGCGGTACCTGCTCTACCTCGCCAACCCATTCCTGCAGGGCACTCCTGATGTCAGATTCAGCAAGAGCCGACACCGCCTCATCATCTGCTTCACATATCACAGAGCCGGTAAGGTCGCAGGTGTCGGTCTTGACGCCGAGACGGATTGTGCCGCTGTATGCTTTCGTGTATTCCTCAAGATACTGCATCAAGCGTGTTGCGCGGCCGACGAGAAGAATCAGGAGACCCGTTGCAAAGGGATCGAGCGTGCCTGCGTGTCCGACTTTGGCGCCCCCGAGGGCCTTCCTGACCCATCGTACAGCATCGAAGGAACTCCACTCCTCCGGCTTGTCGACCAGCACAAAACCCTCGCGTATCTGATCTTCTTTTACTTCAGCCAATTCTTCACCTCTGAAACGATTCGCTCCTTCACATCGTTCAGTGATCCTTCCATCCCGCATCCGGCGGCGTTCTCATGTCCACCGCCTCCGAATGCCTCAACGATCACCCTCACATCGATCTCACCGCGTGACCTGAGACTTGCCCTGAAGGTGCCATCGCCGGTCTGCCGTATGAAAACACCCACCTCCACTCCCTCGACCTGGACCGTGAAATCAACGATTCCCTCACTGTCCATATGTCCATCCGGGAAGTATGCGGCAATCAGATCGGACGTCATGGTCATCACGCACGTCCTGCCGTCGTGGCGGAGTTCAATGGAACTCAGCAGGTTGCCCAGAAGCCTGTAAAAGGATGCCGGACGTTCCAGATAGATACGCTGGGCGATCGTGGATGGATCTGCACCTGCCGCGACCAGCTGTGCAGCCGCCTGCAGACTGTGGGAGTCGGTATTGCCGAATTGAAATCGGCCGGTATCGGTCAGGATGGCCGCAAACAGCTGATCTGCAACGACAGGGGAGATATCTACGCCCAGTGTTCCAGCCAGTTGAAGTACCAGTTCTGCTGTCGATGCCCGTTCGGGATCAACGATCACTATGTCACCAAAAATATCATTGCTGACGTGGTGGTCGATATTGACTTCAAGAGCGCCGGGTGACATCCATCGATCGAGGTGATCGAGCACATCGCCCGCCCTCTCCCTTTCTGAGGCGTCCACGAATATCACCATCTGAAAGCGCTCTGCTTCTTCCAGGTTCTCCAGTTCGGGTGAGTCGGGTCTCAGAACCGGCCTGTCCATCAGAAACTTATATTTCTTCGTGATGGTATCGGAGATAACGACCTCGGACTGCTTGCCGGCCGATTCGAGAATCCCTCGTAGACCGAGCACAGATCCGACGGCGTCTCCATCGGGATTCACGTGGGTTGAGATAAGTATCCTGTCGACATCCTCCAGCGCCCTCTGGAGGGTTTTCATACTATTATTGTGAGTCATTGCGTTCATCAGCCAGCCGTTTCAGCAAAGCATCCATTTGAAAACCCCGATCGAGCGATCTGTCATAGACAAAGCGCAATTCGGGTGTATTCCTCAGTTTTATCGATTCACCCAGTCGCTTTCGCAGAAAGCCGGCGGCTGCCGAAAGTCCTGCCATGATCTCTTCCGGGTCATCCATCTCACCTGCAGTCACATAAACAGCAGCTACGGAAAGATCCCGGCTGACCTTTACTCCGGTTACAGTTACGAAACCAATACGTGGATCTTTGACCTCCCGTTCGATCAGCATCCCGACGACTTTCTTGATCTCGTCCCCGATCCGTGCGGTTCGATTGAATTGCCCCATCGATCAGGTCCTAACGGAATTCAAGTGTGTAATCCTGCATGTAGCACTCAGACTCACGATCCACGCGATTCACAACCTTGCTGAGCACGGCATTGGCGAATGCCCGATCGTTTGTGACGATAGCCACACCTATCGCGGCCGACTGGTGAAAGTCCTGCTTATCCACTTCGGACACGCTGACATTGAATTCATTGCGAATCTTCGAGGTAAGTTTTTTGAGGATCGCTCTCTTCTCCTTCAGAGACCGGCAACCGGGCAGGTGAAGCTGGATCAGAACAGTCCCGACGGTCATGGCTGATTACAGGGTCCTTGCGATCTCTTCGCGCATGTATATTTCTATGATGTCACCCACCTTGATATCGTTGAAATTCTCGATTCCAACGCCGCATTCGAATCCCTCTCGAACCTCTTTGACGTCATCCTTGAATCTCCGGAGGCTTCCAACCCTGCCGTCGAATACCAGGATTCCGTCTCTGACCAGTCTGACCGTGCTGTTCCTGCTTATCTGTCCTTCGACTACCATGCAGCCGGCAATAGCACCGACTCTGGGAATCCGGAAGGTGTCCCTGACCTCCAGAGTGCCTGTTATCTCCTCCTTGATCTCCGGTTTGAGAAGACCCTCCAGCCCCTGCTTGATGTCCTCCACTGCTTCATAGATGATGTCGTAGAGTCTGATTTCGACTCCTGTTTCATCTGCCACTTCTCTGGCATTACGATCGGGTCTGACATGAAATCCCACGACAATGGCATTCGAGGCCTGCGCCAGCATCACGTCCCTCTCGTTGATCCCGCCCACTCCCTGGTGGATAACACGGACCTGAACCTCTCCTGTGCTCAACTTGTGGAAGGAGTCGCTCAGGGCCTCGACAGATCCGTCGGTATCGCCCTTGACGATCAGGGGCAGTTCCTCGATTTCACCCTCTTCGATCCTGGTCCGGACATCACTGAGTGCCATCGCCTGGCGAACTGCAAACTCCTGCTCTCGCCTGATCTGCTGGCGTTTCTGCGAGAGGATCCTGGCTTCCTTTTCATCCGCCACGGTATGGAAGGAATCTCCCGGCTGCGGCAAGCCATCGAAACCAAGAATCTGTACAGCCTGAGAAGGATGTGCATCACGCCGCGGCCGACCCCTGGGATCGAATAGTGCCCTGGCACGCCCGGAATGCATGCCGGCCAGGAAGGGATCTCCCTCCTTCAACTCACCCTTCTGTACCAGCACAGTTGCCACAGGCCCCCGCCCCTTGTCGAGTTCTGCTTCCAGTACCACACCCCTGGCCAGGCCGGTTCGGTCGGCTTTCAGTTCCAGCATTTCCGACTGCAGCAGGATCATCTCCAGCAGTCTGTCAACACCTTCCCCGGTTTTGGCCGAAACCGGCACGGCAACCGTATCTCCGCCATACTCCTCGACAACGATGTTGTGCTGCGTGAGCTGCTGCTTGACTCCGTCCGGATCGGCGTCGGGAAGGTCGATCTTGTTTATGGCGACAACCAATGGAACACCAGCAGCTTTTGCGTGGTTGATTGCCTCTACAGTCTGCGGCATGACTTTATCATCAGCAGCCACTACCAGCACGACCAGGTCTGTAAGCTGGGCGCCTCTTGCACGCATGGCGGTAAACGCCTCGTGACCCGGCGTATCGAGGAAGGTCACATTGCCGCCTTCGGTCTCCACCTCGTAGGCACCAATATGCTGGGTGATTCCGCCTACCTCGCCGGCAACAACACGTGTCCGTCGGATATAGTCGAGGAGTGAAGTTTTACCGTGGTCCACATGTCCCATTACGGTGACAACAGGAGCCCGGGCAGTGAGCTTCTTCTTGTCCTGCTCCTCTTCAATTTCCTCCAGAAAATCCGCCCCGTATTCCTCAATCGATTCCACATCGAATCCGAATTCATCGGCAATGAATTCGATCGTCTCCATCTCGAGGCGCTGGTTTATCGTCACCACCAGGCCCAGCTGGAAACAGGCTGTAATAATATCGCTGGGTGAAAGTTCCATTTGTGAAGCCAGTTCAGACACGGAAGCGAATTCGGTGATCTGGATGACCTTCTTCTCCTCAACTTCGGCGATCTCATCCACCAGCTCTTCCGAGTCACGTCTGCGCTTCTTAACCTTTGTGCGTCCGTGACCACTTCTGATATCTGCCAGGGTTTCCTTGATCGTTGATTTGACTTCCTCTGCATCAATGGCCTTGCGACCCTTCTTTCTCTTCTTCTTCCTTTTCGCCTCGGCAGGTGCCGGTCTTTGTGCCGGAGGACGCCTCTCCTTGACCCTCGGAGCCCTTCTCTCAATGATCTTGGGCCCGCTACCCTCTGTTTCACGTGCCTCCTTGCTCTGCCTTATCCTCTCTCGAAGGCTTGCACCTGACAGCCTGCCGGCAGTCACATCTGCATCAATCTCAACTCCTTCTGCTGCTTTCATTGCATCGATAGCGATTTCTTCAGTCTCTGCTGCCTCTGCACCGTCTGCGACTTCGATCGACTCCTTTTCAGCAGAGAGAACAGCGGGCACTTTAATTTCCTCTTTCTCTTCCTCAATTGCCGGTCCCTGTGGCGCAGCGGCCTTCTCTGCCGCCAGGCGCTTCGCTTCAGCAGCCTGCCTCTTTATGCGCTCCGACTCGCTCTTGACGCGTGAGAGCTTCTCAACGACCCTTCGGGCAGCTTCATCACCCGGCCTGGTGACGGTTTTCTTCTCCTCAGCCACACCGTGACTTTCAGCCTTCCTTCTGGCAGCAGCTGCTTCCTTCTCCGCTTTCGCAGCTTCCATTTCAGCCTTTTCCAGTTCCTTGCGCTTTATTGCTACTTCCTTCTTCCGGGCTTCTTCGGCCAGAGCTTCCGCTTTCCGCCCCTCGAAATAATCAGTAATAGCTTCGAGCATCAATTCGTTGACAGGACTCATATGGCTCCTGGTTTCGAAGCCGATATTATTTAAGACTTCGATCATGGCCTGACTTGATACCTTGAACTGTCGCGCCACTTCATATACTCGGTTCTGCTTGCTCAAACCTGCCTCCGTAAAGCCTTATTAATTGCATCGGCCAATCCCCGGTCTGTGATGGCAACAACTGCCACTTCTCTTCGACCGAGCGCTCTGCCGAGCGATTTCCTGCTGCCCAGTTCAGTCATGGGTACTCTCTGTACCCTGCTGAGTGCCTGCATCTCATCTCTTATTGCACTGCCGGCGTCCCTGGCCAGAAAGAGATGTACAAAATTACCTCTGTGAACCACCGCACGCACAGAATCCCTGCCTGCAACGGCATTGCCCCCCTTCAGGGCAAGACCGATCAGATTATTCGGTGCCTCGTTGCTCTTCATCTTCAGCTTTTTCTTTCACCTCAGGTTCTTGCGTCCCCACGGCTTCCTCAGCAGATTCCTCCGTTTCCTTTTCAGGCTCTCGAACCTCTTCTTCCACCGTTTCGGTGGTCTCTTCTTCTTCGGAAGAATCAGATTCATCCTCCCGTTCTTCATTCCGGCGCAGGATATCGGTTTCGATAATCCACTCCCGCTCATCGAGACCGTCGACAATCAGATCAGGTATTGCCGGTCTGGTTGATCCGGCGACACCCTTCTGCTCTGCTGCCCCCTCACCAGATTCCGGAAATTCGACCTCCGGTTCTCTCTCCGGGGGTACGTACGGCTGGCCCGTGTACGCCTCGAGTGCTTTGATTATCCCCTTATAAGTGGCGGGACCGATCCCGGGGATCGCCTGTATCTCGTCGGGAGTCATTTCCAGCAGATCCTGTATGTATTCGATTTTCCTCACCCTGAGCAATTCTCCCTGGTGCTCGGTGATATCAAGTTCTCCAATCCGCTGATAGATGCCCTCGACCTCCTTGAGGGCTCTGTCGTAGTCCGATTCTGAAACAACGTCTATGCGGTAATCGACGAGTTCGCCAGCCAACCGTGCGTTTGTTCCTCCCGGTCCCAGTGCAAGCGGGATCTGGTCTTCCGGCATGATGAGCGTCATCTCCCGCCGTTCGTCATCTATCAGCACCCGGCTGGTCTTCGCCGGACCGATTGCCTTTGTTACGAAAAAGGTGACGTCAGGACTCCACGGTACGATATCTATCCGTTCGTTGTTCAGCTCCCGTACGATGCTCTGAACGCGCGACCCTTTCATTCCGACACATGCTCCGACAGCATCTACCCTCAGATCGTGGCTGCGCACCGCAACCTTGCACCGCTCGCCGGGAGCCCTTGTGATCTTCTTTATCTCGACGATCCCCTCGTAGATTTCCGGGACTTCTATTGCGAAAAGACTTCGAACGAATTCTTCATCGGCACGACTCAGAATGATCGAGGGTCCCTTGGCGTCCATCGAGACTTCCTTGACCAGAGCCCTGATCGTATCTCCCTGCCTGAAGTGCTCCCGCCTGATCTGCTCGCGATAAGGCAAAACGGCTTCGACACGTCCCACATTGACCAGAAGGGCTCCACGGGTAACCTGCTGAACACTTCCGGTTATTATCTCGCCTTCGCGGTCGAGGTACTCCTCGAAAATCCTGTCGCGCTCAGCTTCCTTTATCCTCTGCTGCAGAACCTGCTTGGCTGCCTGGATTGCTGTCCTGCCGAAAGCTGTTACCGGTACGTCCACATATATATGCCAGCCCACCTCGGTTTCCGTATCCAGCTTGCGAGCATTCTCAAGTGAGATCTGCAGCAGAGGCTCCGTGATCTCCTCTTCTGTCTCCACAATCTCTTTGACGATACCAAGCGAGATATGTCCCGTCTCCTTGTCGACATCCACGTCGACAGGATCGAGTGTGCCCAGAGCTTTCTTGGCTGCCGTCAGCAATCCAATTTCCAGGCTCTCGAACACTATTTCTCTCTTCAGATTCCTCTCGCGGGCTATCTGGCTCAGAGCTTCGATTATTTCATAATTGATATCTTCAGACATTGATCCTCCAACCGGTTATTTGACCGGTTATGCTACATTAAGACCTCTATCGATCCTTCCAGGACTGATGACAGAGAGATTCTTTTCGGTTCGTTCTCGTTCTTCGTTTTTGTTGATCCCGACTCCGCAGGCGGTGGATCGAGAAGCAGGGAATCCTCTCCGACC
>VAPA011087265.1_pt1 | contig 29522 bp, 33 predicted proteins | sample 3395041 | NCBI WGS metagenome assembly VAPA01 (sample SAMN08290432, study PRJNA428436) | hydrothermal vent metagenome | isolation source: Deep-sea hydrothermal vent chimney | place: Indian Ocean: Southwest Indian Ridge | depth 1973 m m
CAATGTTCGCATTAAGGCGCCTGTTCATAAGGGCCATCTGCAGTTCATACTCAAAATCAGAGACAGCCCTGAGCCCCCTTATGATAGCTATACTTTTTTTACGCGCCGCATAATCAACCAGAAGGCTGTTAAAAGATTCGACCCGTGTTCGTTTTAAGGTCTTAACCGCCCGCTGTATTAACTCCAGTCTTTCCTTAATCGGAAAAAGGGGCTCCTTTTTTTGACTCGGCGCGACGGCAATTACAACTTCTCTGAATATCTTCAGCGACCTTCTTATAAGGTCTATATGGCCGTTAGTGATAGGATCAAACGTACCGGGATATATTGCGATCTTACTCACTTTCCCTCCTGCTTTCAAATGAGTTAACGATAAACTTAATGACTTATTATATGATTACGCAGATAAAACTGCTAGTTTCTTGAAAACTGCTAGTTTCTTGAAAACTGCCAGTGTCTTAATCAGGCACCCCCGGTGTTCTTCACAAAAAAACTCAAAACCGAATCTCCATAAACATAATCCTTAACCTTTTTTAATATGCCGAATTCATCCGGCAATTGCCTCTTGGCAAAGTGCTCGGCTATTACTATGCCTTCCTCCTTCAGGATGTTTGATTTGCCGATAGCAGACAATATTTGTATTATCTCGTCTGTATGATACGGCGGATCGAGAAATATTATATCAAAGCTCAGGCCGTTTAGCTCTGCCCAATCAATAAAAGATACTGCTTTTTGGGAGATAATTCTTGACTTGCCGGTCAAGTCAAACTTTTCAATCAGTCTTTTTATGTTTGTTGTATTACTCCGGATTGTCTCTACAAACACTGCCTCAGAGGCCCCTTTGTTAAGCGCTTCAACACCTACAGCGCCGGTTCCGGCATACAGGTCAAGGAATCTCGCATTATCGATTTTATCCCTTAAAATATTAAAAACAGCCTCCCTGACCTTGCCGGTCGTAGGCCTCAAAGATCTTTTCTGTGAAATACTGCTTTTGGACATCCTGCCCTCTTTAATTCCTGATTATTTCTCCATATTAATACTAAACACCGCCAAACAGAAAAATTCCTGCATTTTGATTTTATATCGGACAGCAATTATTATCCATCATAAATACCTTCAAATAACATTATTTGCCGGGTTTCCGAATCATTTTCCAGTCTCTTTATAATCGTATAACTATTTGTAATTGAAGCATATTTAACCACATTGCAGATTTAAATTGTAGACAATATCTTATTTTTTATAATAACTTTATAAATCATCTTGACGGCCTGGAAAAAATGTGATACTAAGGAAATTAAGACACACGTTTTGTCTCAGAAGCTCTTTCAAAACCGAAAGGGTCCTGTCTGAGAAAGGAAGATAACCTTAAAGGAGGTGCTTTATGACGCAGAAAGCAAAGAAAACAGAGAATAAAGGGCTGGAACCATATCGCCCGTCAGGATGGCTCTCACCTTTTGAGCGGATGGATGATTTGTTTCAGGAGTTCATTCATAAACCCCTGAGCACCAGCTTTTGGCCCAAGCCGAGTCTGCACCGCTGGCTAAATGAATTTGAACCGGGCCCGACAGTTGATATTTTCGAAGAGGGAGGAAACGTTGTTGTAAAGTCGGAACTTCCGGGTATGAACAAAGAAGATATCGAAGTGAATCTTGACGATGGAATCATAACCCTGTCCGGAGAGAAGAAAAAAGAAGAAACGATCGATAAAAAAAATTACTACCGCCACGAGTGCTCATACGGTTCTTTTTCCCGTTCATTCAGCCTTCCATCGGAGGTCCTGGCTGACAAGGCAAAGGCCTCTTTTAAAAAGGGTGTGCTTGAGGTAAGAATCCCAAAAACACAGGGCGCCAAAAAGAAGGCTAAAAAAATAACAATAGAATAGAGTCAGTAGTTAGTAGCTGGTAGTTCAGGGTTGAGCAAGCATTAAATCCCTAAGCTGCCAGCTGTTTTTTTAGGTCGTCTGCCGCACTTCGTTGCAAATCTGAGCCCTTAATTTCTGCCCTCTTTTATAAAATTGCAACTCTTTTTGAGATATGCCTGATGCAGGAAAGCAAAATGATATACTTGAAATCAGAATATGCGTATTATAAGATCACTAATAATTATATTCCCGACTGTATTACTGATAATCTCTTTATCAAATGCTGTATTCAGCCGCGAACTGCCGGTAAAGCATGATAAAATACATAAAGTTCATTCCAGTCCTGATACAGCCGCGGCTGATAAACAAAACAAAAGAGTAAACATAACGGTGGATATTCAGAACAACCTCAAAAAGACCGTTAATGCCCTTTCCGTAGATATTGGGGCAAGGGGATATCTGCATCTGGATCCCCTTCAGAAAACAATCGACTATGTCTCGTCGGAATTTAAGAGCTATGGATATGATGTTTCATATCAGCCCTATGAATATCAGGGCAATACCTATAAAAATATTATTGTCGAGATCAAGGGCAGTGCAACACCTGAAAAAGTTCTCATTGTCGGCGCCCATTATGATACTGTTTCAGAAAGCCCCGGTGCGGATGACAACGCCAGCGGCATAGCAGGCCTGTTGGAACTTTCAAGGCTTCTGCATGGCAGTACACTGGATATTACGGTCCGCTTTGTCGCTTTTACTCTTGAAGAACCGCCCCTGTTCCGAAGCAATAAAATGGGGAGTTATGTGTACGCTGAAAGTCTGGGGCAGGGAATAGAAGGTATGATATGCCTTGAGATGATCGGTTACTTTACCGATAAACCGGATAGTCAGAATTTTCCTTTGTCATTCTTAAGATGGTTTTATCCTGACAAAGGAAATTTCATAGCGCTTGTCAGCGATCTTCAGTCAAAGTCATTAGTAAACCGGGTCAAAAAAGGATTCAAAAAAGGTTCAGACCTCCCGGTTGAGACCATCTCAACGTTCTCTGCAGTCCCGGGCATAGACTTTTCCGACCACAGGTCTTTCTGGAAATTCGGCCACAGAGCCATTATGGTCACTGATACTGCGTTCTACAGAAACCCCTATTACCACGGGATAATGGATACACCTGAAACTCTTGATTTTAAGAGAATGACCGAAGTCGTACTGGGGTTACGGTCCTCCATTGAAGGGCTCGCCGGCTCATATTAGATCATCACGGGTCAAAGCTTTTGCCTTAACAGCGTTTTCGCCTATTTCAACTTTAGAGCACCATTTGTGATCATAGGGCAGGCCCCACGGTTTCAGGGACTTAAGGGTTTCGCGGCCATTTGTTTCAAGGGTGCTTTTCATCTGCAGAAAAAGCCTTGCCTCGCTGTCGGCATCCGCCCCCGCGCGATGCGGACATTCATTGACTATCCTGTATCGCCCGAGAAGATAATCAAGCCGGTGATACGGATAATCAGGATGAAGCCGGCGTGCCAATTTCAGCGTACACAGGGCATAGTGCGACAGGTCAGTACCCTGGCGCTGAAATTCATACCGCATAAACCTCATATCAAAGACCGCGTTATGGGCAATAAGAACAGCCCCGCGGATAAATTTCGCTATCTGCCACGCAACATCCTCAAATAGCGGCGCTTCCTCAACCATCCAATCCTCAATACCGTGGAATATAGTGTTAATAATTTTTTTGTCCGGGTTGATAAGCGTCTCAAATTTATCAACGATCCTGCTATTGACAATTTTGGTCATGCCTATCTCACATATGCGGTCATCTCTGGTTATTCCGGTTGTCTCAACATCTATTACAACAAACGTGCAATCACTTAACAGCCTGTCCATTTCAATGAACCTTCTTTCCTGAATCTATAAGAAATAGTTTACACTTAGCAGGCCTTATCGTCAAATAAAATACTGTAATCCTGTCCCGCCTTATAATAAGGTGGTTACATCTGAGGTCTCAAAACCGCTAAATGGCTTTGACCTTCTCACATGCGGAAATGAAATTCTCGACGAGCTTATGGTCAAAACTTTTTCCTGCTTCTGTTTTCAGGATTTCAATTATTTCTCTGCCCTCAATGCCCTCCCGATAAGGCCTTTTCGTTCTAAGGGCATCATAAACATCGGCAATAGCAACAAGCTGGCTTACTATGTGCTGCTTCCTCGTTTTGATTTTAATCCGTGGATATCCGCTTAAGTCATATTTGAGGTGGTGTTCAAATGCAGCTACTACCGCAGCTTTTGGCACATCAGGCAATGTGCTCAGGTACAGCGTCCCGTATACTGGATGAAGTTTTATCGTATTCCACTCATCATCGCTGAGAGATTCTTTCTTATCCAGAATTTCCTTGGGAATAAACATTTTGCCAATATCATGAAGAAGCCCCGCAAGGCCAATATCGTATAATGCCTCACCCTTGAGACCCAGCGCCTCTGCCTGAAAAATCGTAAGCAAAGCGACATTGGTCTCATGTACATACGTATATACACTGTGAGACTTAATCGGACTAAGACTGCTCAGTACGTTCATCTCTTTCTTGAGCGCAGTAATAAATCCTCCCACAATATCCTCAAGGCCCCTGATATCAAGTCTATGAAATCTGGATACCCCCTCATAAACCTCATTGACTTTGGCGGCGCTTTCCTCCATCATGTCCGAAAAAGCACCTTCCCTCTTATGCCGCACCTCAAGCATGCCCACAGTGATGTTTGAACTGGAGGACACCGGCCTGTCCAGCGAGGCGAGGGCCGATACGAACGATTTAATCTCGTCAAAAATTACCCCTTTTTTGATAATAATTTTTTCAATTCCTTTAATCCTGAGTCTTTTCGTGAACCGGGAAACATGGTCGCTGCTGTCCGTCACCGGGGCATCGTTATAAATAATATTGCCGCCCAGAATGGAAATGCTGAACTCATCATTAATGAACAGGTCCTCTGTTATCATCAAAACCTTCCTGGAGAACTGGTCAACAGCCTGATGCTCAGAGGAATAAAGAGAGCAGTTTGAAATAGCTGCTCCAATATAGGTCATGAAGTCGGCTATGCTCTTTTTACCCATTATCAATCTCCGATAATACTTTTTGTGCGAGCGATTTCATTTCCTCATTCCCGATCTCCAATGAATAAATAAGAAGGGGCTTTGCCTGATCAGATGGATAATTTCGAAGGCTCGCAATTATCTCCAGCTTTAAAGCATCGAACATCGCAGTGTAGACAAAGGACCATGCCCCCAAAAGCTTCTTCAATGATCCCAAAGCAGCCGGGTCTCCTATTTTTCCGCACGCGACCACAGCCAAATGTTTCAACTCAATGACCGTTCCGAACATGTCGAACTTTTCAAGAATCCGAATAAGTTCGGGCAATACTTTGTTTATCCTGTAATCACCGGACAGTTTTATCGCAAACTCCTTAATTTCCGGAACATTACTTGTGAGAAATCGCCGCACATAAATTGCATTATCATGGTCACCTAAATGAACCAGGGTCAATAATGCCTCCTGTCTAACCTTCGTTTTGCTGTGTTTGGTGAAAGACCGTATCTGTTTGACATACTCGACAGCCCCGGCTTCCCTGATCAGATATATCATATTTCTCACAACATACCAGCGATTATCTTTCAGCCTGAGTGATGCCGCAAGCAAAACATCTTTTCCAAGCTGGCCAAGGATAGAAAGGTAGAATTTTCTCTGCGCTGACCGTTCCTCTTTTTCAAGAGCATCCAATAAAGGGTTTATCAAATCATTCTTTAATAACCTTGTCAATTTAAACACAGCATCTCGCCCTTCCCTTCCCCATATTTCAAACACCTCAAGGAGTTTTGAGATAAAACGTTCTGAGCGAAAATAATATTTCACCATGCTCTCAACATCCTGCTTGAAACTGCCTGTAAGCATATAAGGGTATAAAGCATTATAGATATGGAGTACCTCTTCAAGTCTGCCGGTTTCCAGAAACATATCAACAATTTCCGAAAGCCTTGTAAGGATCTTCAAATGATCTTCTCTTTTGATGTCACAATCCATGATCTCGAGCATTGCGTTTGAATACGCGTAATCAACTGCTTCCGCTCTCATAGCCCTGTGTGCCTCCTGCGAAAGCGGGGAGTAATCAACTTTCCGGATTTTTTTCATTTTCTCAAGATCGCGCTGATAATGTAGATCCACATAGTCCTCGAAACTGTCTGATTCAAAAAGATTCATCATTTTCTCATCGATTTCAAGATCATGAACATGCCCGCCCGGTACACTAAAATAATCCTCCTTGCCTTCCTGCTTCTTGAGACCTGAAAACTTCTCCATAAAATTCCTGAGGCTTTCCGGCAGCTCTGTCAGGTTTTTAAATATGTTTATCATTCTCTCTACATCCGAAGGTGTAAGATTATCATGCGTTCTGTCTATTTCAGTATCAGCCAATGTCTGGTGCTTAATTGCCCTTGTAAGAAAATCCTGTTTGATCTCAGGTGTGAGATTTTCAATCAGGGACATAAATCTGTTAAGCGACTCACTGCTAATTCCAGACCGTCCTTTTTTGCTCATATATGAGGTGATAACGCGATCATATCCATCTTTTGAAAACCCCGCTTCAGAATATTTTGTATTAATAATATCGGCTACACTTTCAGGAGGCAGACGCAGCAAAACGCCTTCAGCATCCTCGCCTGCAAGTGTCCCCTCAATGATCCCGAACACGTATTCTTCCCAGACCGGCTGCCCGTCTTCCTCAGATACTTTTTTTGCATCTTCAACAAATTTGAGCTTGGACATATCGATGGGAGAAATTTTTATATTCTTAAGTTTCCTTGCCTCCGTAGTTTCCATTAAGGCCTGTCCTGCCGGAATGTCTTTGTCAGTTATGAGTTTATGAAGCAGAATGATCTCATCATTGTTCAGGCCGGAATAGAATGTGACAGCCGCAATTCCCTTTACGTAGAGAGAATTCGCGAATTCAATAAAAACAGGGTTTGCTCTGTCAAGGGTATATTCATCTACCATGAGTACGTCCTTTGCCACCCCGAGTGTTATGCTTCCGCGAATCTCAAAAAGTTTTTTCAGGAGGCCGTAAGCGCTCTCTATGGAACGTTGAGTAATGGGGTGCTCCGAAGGATAGAGGCTCACGCTCCTCCGGGATATATTCAGTTCGATGATAGCATCTGAAAGGAGCCTGGCATCAATCGGCAGTTTTTTCTTTTTTTCCTTTTCACTCACGGTAAACTGGTGAAAATAATGCAAAAAAGTTTCTGCTAGCTGAAGTATTGTTACTTCATGCTGAAATTACTTTATTTTGACCGATATCATATAATTTATCAATAATACGTGGTCAGCTGGTCTGTTTAGGCTTTAATTGACGTAAACTGAACAGGAAGGGTATTCAAAGCTTTTATGTGGTAAAATTACCATATGGATAAAAGAAACTCCAACAGAGTAACTGTCAGGATACAGGCTGACTGCTTCTCTGGCAGTGTCAAATACTCCGGAGTGATAGAAAATGTTTCCTCCAGGGGCTTATTCTTCAGGACTTCTTCCATCAACACTGTTTCGGCGTTTACGCCCGGGAACGTCGTTGAGGTTAAATTTGAAACTGCCCCGGAACAAACTCAGGAGCTAAAATGTAAAATCAGATGGCTGTACTCTCAATTATATCCTGAGGGCTTAAAAAACTGCATCGGCATAGAAATATCCGACCCTCCTTTTTCATACATAGAATTTATCAAGACCCTTTGAAACATCTTATCAGCCTGCCTGCCTTAATTATTAAATGACAGGCTTGTCCGCCTCAGGCGTGGCAATTTTGACAGCGCCGTTTTGGTCTTATCCGCGGGATTCAGTGCCAGGGGGCTTTAAGCCCCCTGGCATTTGGACCTGCTCAGGGTTTATATTATAGAAGATTACAATGACCAGAGACTTCATTTCCGGGATCAAATATCTCCTCAGAGGTTTCAGGCTGGTTATTATGCCTGGAATGCGCCGTTTTGTCTTCGTGCCCCTGGTTATAAATACCCTTGTCTTTGCACTGGCTATCTGGTTCGGGACAGTGCAATTTTACGATCTCCTGGACTGGCTGCTTCCGCAGGCGGATGTCTGGTGGGCGGAATATGCCCGCGCGGGCCTGTGGGTCGTTTTCGCGGCGGCCGTTCTTCTGCTTCTCTTCTTTACTTTCAGCCTGGCCGCCAACCTTATCGGTTCTCCATTCAACGGACTCCTTTCGGAGAAAGTGGAAAACTACCTCTCAGGCAAAGCCTTGCAGAATCCGGAAGGGCTCGGGGACATTATCGCGTGCATACTTCCATCCATAAAAAGTGAATTCAGAAAACTCCTGTACTTTCTGCTCCTTGCAGGCGCGGTCTTTATAGTATCTTTGATCCCGATAGTTAATATTATCTCACCCGTTTTATGGATACTATTTTTATCATGGACCCTGTCGCTCGAATACATCGCGTATCCAATGGAAAACCATAAGATATTTTTTTCAGATGTCAGGGCATGCCTGAGAAAAAGAAAAATTCTCGGCCTGGGGTTTGGCGCGGCGGCTATGATCGCTACTTTAATACCTCTGGTTAACTTTCTTGTAATGCCCGCCGCGGTCGCCGGAGCTACAGCAATGTGGGTTGAAAGATTTAAGCATGACTGCCTGGAAAATAAATGAGAAATGACCCTCACCATTTTCCTTATGCCCCAGCTCCTGTCTTCCGACAGGAAGACGCAGGGGAGCCGTGAGGGCTGGGAAGTTGAGAAGATAATTTGTCATGCTGTCTTGTGCATCAGGCCAACAAGGGGGATTTGATAGACAGAAAAGACTGTCTCAGAGTTTCAGTGATCGTAATCAGCAACCGGTTTCTGGTAGAATAAAATTGCTTTAAAATAATAAACCCTGAATACTCCAAAGGGGCAGGCAGTACCTGTATATGATTCGAAAAGAAACCTTATCCTTATATGAGCTGAATCAATTAATAAGGTCTGTCATTGATACCGCCCTATCCGGCACTTTCCTTGTCACTGCGGAAATCGCATCTTTAACTGTCAAAAATCACTGCTATCTTTCCCTTGTGGATAAGGATGACAACTCTGTCCGGGCCGAGATGCCTGCCGTGATCTGGGCAAACAGGTTTAAAGCTCTGGAAACCGATTTCAGGAAGGCCGCTGGAACCGAACTTGCCAAAGGCTTAAAAATTCTTTTTGAAGCCTCTGTCACATTTCATGAAAGATACGGCATGAAGCTCAATATACTCCGCATAGATCCGTCTTACACGATCGGGGAACTGGCAGTTAAAAGAAAAGAGATATTGGAGAGGCTTGCCAGAGAAAGCCTGATAAACAGAAATAAAGCCCTGGAATTCCCTCTCGTTCCGCTGAAAATAGGTATTATCTCCTCATCAGACGCGGCTGGTTATGAAGACCTGATGTCTCATCTGAAAAACAATAATTACGGCTACAAATTCACCTGCCGGCTTTATGAAGCAATAATGCAGGGCGATAGGGCAGAGGCCTCGATTGTCAGCGCCCTGAAGCAATGCGCCCGAGACGCTTCCGGTCTTGATATAGCTGTAATAGTCAGAGGCGGAGGCGGCCGGGTGGACCTGATATGCTTTGACAGTTATGCAGTAGCAAAAGCAATTGCTAACATGCCGCTGCCGGTTATATCGGGGATAGGACATGAAAGAGACATAACCGTATGTGACGAGACCGCAAACACAAGGGCCAAAACACCTACCGCTGCAGCCGGCATTCTTATTACGGCAGTAAAGGATTATGAAGATAGAATCGACTCCGCTGCTCACAAACTTGTCCATGCAACAATCAAACTTGCAGCAGATCTTAAAGAAGACCTTGCTTCAATGTCAAAGATATTTGAAAATGCGGTCAGGAACGAACTCGTAAATTCCTATCACAGGCTAAGCGCTTATATGACAGGCCTTGGATACGCAGGAAAACTCCTAAAGTCTGAGAGAGAACGGCTTAATGCAAGAGAAAGCAATATCAATCATCTGAACCCGTTGAATGTTCTTAAAAGAGGTTTCAGCATTACTTATAACAACGGCAAAGCGATAAGATCCGTATCAGAAATAAAATCCGGGGATGAATTAAAAACAGTTCTCTATGCCGGGGAAATAAACAGTTCCGTGGAGAACATAAAAAAAACCGGGAGGCGTAATGAAGAAAACTCCAAACTATAAACAGGCTATTGAAGAAATAGAGTCCATTGTTAACGAAATTGAAAATGAGACAATTGATGTAGATACCCTTGCCCTAAAAGTAAAAAGGGCGGCTTTTCTTATTAAACTATGCAGGGAAAAACTAAAGACCACTGATAATGAGGTCAGGAAAATCCTCGAGGAGTTTGACCGGGAAGGGGAAAACATCGAATAGACAGGGCCGGACCTGAATTGACCGCTATGGAAATCAAAGTTAAAAAAGCCTCAGGGATAATTGAGGACATTGACACAAACAAACTGCGGGCTTCACTTATCCGGTCGGGAGCTGACAGGGAAATGACCGATGAGATCATAGACAAAGTGCTATTTGAAGTTGAACCCATTACCAGCACAAAAAAAATATACCGGCTTGCAAAAAAATATCTCCGTCAGTTAGACCATTCATCTCAACTCAGGTACTCCATAAAGAAAGCGTTGTTCAGACTGGGCCCGTCGGGTTATCCTTTTGAGAAATATTTCAGCGAACTTCTTAAATACAGCGGATATAAAACTAAAACAAATACTGTGATCGACGGAAGATGCGTCAGTCATGAGGTTGACATTCTGGCGGTCAAAGATAATGAAATTATCACCGTTGAGTGTAAATATCACAACAGGTCCGGCATTGCGACCGATATAAAGGTCGCCATGTATGTGTACGCGCGGTTCCGTGACCTGGGTCACGGCTTTAAATACACGTACCCCGATAAAATTTTTAAGGGCTGGCTGGTAACAAATACCAGGTTTACCTCCGAAGCCGTCAAATATGCCGAGTGTATGGGATTAAACATAAAAAGCTGGGGATATCCTGAACATGACAGCCTCGAAAAAATGATTGAAAGTAAAAAGCTCTATCCCGTCACTGTTATATCCGGAATAAGACCAGGACTTATTAGAACGCTGGTCGAAAACCGGGTTATCCTTTTAAAAGACCTGGCTGAAATGGACATACGGGATATCAGAAAAATCCTGCCGCTTTCGGAAAAAAAGTCTGCCGCATTGAGAAACCAGGCCGTCGAACTATGCCTGGACTGATCTTCAGGTCACAGAAACGGCTGTTATCTTAACCTGCCGGTCAAAATAACAGCCGCACGCTGTGGTAAGTTTTTTGGTATTTATTCGCTGATAATCACCTCTACCCGCCTGTTCTGCGATTTGCCCCATGGGGTTGAATTCGGCTCAACGGGCATTAATTCACCATAACCCTCAACCTTCATTCTTGAGGCCGCGATCCTGCCTTTTTCCACAAAGTACTGCTTTGCGGCACGCGCCCTTCTAAGTGACAGATCCCGATTGTAATCCTCATTACCAACACTGTCTGTATGTCCCTTTATAATGATTTTAGTATCGGGATATTTCTCAATGAATTCGATAGCTTCGTTCATCCTGCCAAAGTCATTCTCTTTAATGACCGCCTTATCAGTATCAAAATGGATATGAAGGGTCATCTGCGCTATAACCCTGAGTTTTGGATCTCCGGAGCACAGATCGTCTGCCATGGCTTTAGCCTGTTTTGCCGCTTTGAGCGCTTCATCCTTATTACACTGATTGTAAAGATCATAAGCCTTGTCCCGCATTTTTTGGGCCCTGGAAAATTCGTTGGGACATTCTGAATCTTTACCCGCCTTATCTGCTTTCTCTATTGCCCTGTCCGCGTTCGGCAATTCACTTGGCAGAATCCCTCCCCATGAAGGATCGTATTCCATACCCGCGCAGCCCAACATAAAACCCAGACATATAAAAACAGCCAATATAAAAAAACCTCTTACTGCTGCCTGTTTCATCCGCTTCCCTCCTTTTAACATTATTTGTGATTAATAAGACTTTCTCCTTCCATAGAGATATTGTTCAGAAAAAAAACGATTATTACAGCATAAACCCGGGTGAACCGCTCACGGTGTTTATAGAATTTGTATCACAGTCTGTCAGGATTTTCAAGTATCAATTTCATATAGGATAATAAATAATCCTGATATTCTTCCTGCTTTTTTCTTTTTATATTTCCTGCCGTGTTTTGCTATACTTTCTTATATCAGGTCCCTCGTCAAGCCGGGGGCCCGGCGGGATTCTTTATACATGGTATGAAGGAAAATATGGAACAGCCTGATTTCACCTACAAACGAAAACCGGCGTTTATCTCTTTTTTGCTTGTTTATCTCTTCTGCTTCGGTATTGCCTATCTTTTGATAAAAGAATCTTCATACATATCCGGCAAGATCGCGGGCAAACTCCTGTCCCGGCTTAACATCCCGCGTTCAAATATAGTCTGGAACATCCCCTATGGAATAGTTATCTCCGTTCCTTTTATATTGATTGGAATTCAGAAATTTCTCTGGAACATCATGAGCAGCTACGAAATGACCTCGACCGAATTACGTCTAATAACCGGAAGCCTGAGCAGAAGGACACGCTTTTTCGATCTCTCGGATTTTTATGATATTTCTTTTAAGCAGAACCTGTTGGAGACACCTTTTAGTATTGGTTGTATTATACTCAAGAGCAGGCACAAGAACAGACTGTTAATAATCAAGGGCGTTTTCAATGTGAAGGCCGTTGTCAAAGAGCTTCGCCCCGGTCTTGTTTCTTTTGGAAAATACTGATATGCCTGTTCAGTTTGCCGGCAGTAAGGTACAAAAATGAAATCTCTGAAACTATTATTAATAATCCATATTATCATCTTAGCATTACCTGTTCTCAGGGCAGAGGGAGCGGATTGGAAACACTATGCTGAAGCAGTAAACCACGAAATTAAATATTATTTCTCGCCCGAGAGCGTGGAAAATCGCTCTGAGAATATTGTCAGAGTCTGGACTAAGGTTGTTCCGGTAAGCAGTGAAAAAAAAGACGAAATAATTCAGAAACGCAACAAGCTGAGATTATCGGTAGAAGGTTATGAAGATTACGAATACAGCCTGCGTTTTAAGGAAATAAACTGTTCGGACAAACTGCATAGCCTTCTCTCCTATGTGGATTACAGCCGCGGCAATTCCATACTTGATTCATATTATTACAATACTTCTCAATGGTCGCCTGTTGTGCCTGAATCAAGCGCCGAACAGCTATTCCTGCTTGTATGCCCGGGGAAGCATAAATAGCTCTAACTTATGCTTATTTAAATCATTTATACCTGTTTTAAAACTTGAAAATATGATACCTAACGGTTACAATCTATATCACAAAATATCCATTTCTTAAATAGCGTGCGGCTATCAAAAAGGAGGGTCCGAATGAAGACATTGGTTACGTATTTCTCACTTACCGGCAATACAGAGAAACTGGCAAAGGCTATTTACAATGCCGTCCACACGGAAAAAGACATTGCCCCAATGCAGGAAGTAAAAGAGCCTGAGAAATATGATTTGATCTTCTGCGGATTTCCGGTTATTTCCCAAAGTGTGCCGCCTCAGGCCGCGAATTTTATAAGAAACCTTCCGGACGGCAAAAAACTCGCCATTTTCTCAACTCACGGTTCTCTTCGGGGAGGCCAGCTGGCCGTCACAGCCATTGAACAGGCTGTCAGCCTTGCTTTACACAACAAGGTACTCGGCACTTTTGGATGCCGCGGAAAAGTTCAGCAAAAAGTGATCGATACTTTAATGGACCAGCCGGAGAACCGGACATGGGCGCAGGAAGCTCAAAGTGCTGACTTGCATCCTGACAAGGCAGACATTGAAGATACGGTAGAATTCACAAAGAAGATGATGGCCAAGGCATCGAGCACCTAGAATAAAAGGCCAATCAGAAACAAATGCTGACTGATCCAGCCACCCGTTCTTCTGCACCTGAATTCATACATACGCTTAACCAGCCCGCTTCCGGTCCGAACGAGTAGCCTGACAAGAGGAAATTTATAATGTTTAGCGCTGTATTGATTTTCTGTGATTGACGTCGTACAATTAATTCAGAACATATTAACTGTTCAACTGCTCACATATTATGGTTTCTAATATTATAAATAAAGGAATTATTTCCTCAGAGAAACCCTGCAGCGGCAGGATTATGCCTGACATTTGCTGTTTTTATTATTCTTTTGACTATTGCTTGATCTTCGGCTGATTTTGTTCATGGGTTTTGACATATCGAAGTGTTGATTTCAGGGACGTCAGCTGCCGATTAGAAGTAATGAAAGAATATATACAATATACACGGTAAGAAAATGAGAGACCTGTTTAAAAGTCGAAAAACACGGAAGAGAATTGGAGTAAGTCTGAAGTCAGAAATAATTCTTAAAGGTAAAGGCCATAAAGGGTATATCGCTGATCTGTCGGAAAAAGGCATGAAATGGTATCAGCATGGAGATGCCGTGCCACTGTCTCCCGGGGAACAGTTAAAAATGAAGTTTCGTCTTCCCTCAGGCCAATACCTGGATCTGTACTGCAAGGTAAAATGGACGAATAAAAAATCAGCTGCCGGTGGGGCATCACCCCTGATAGGGGTAGACGCTGTTCCGGAATACACGGAAGCCGGCCTTGAAATTATAAACCCGACCCCTCAATATAAAGATTTTTTCAAGTCCCTGCATGAATAAGGCATGAAGTACAACGTCTTCAAGCTCTTTCATATCGTGGGGATTGCCGCCTGGCTGGGCTCCGGCATTACAGGCTATTTCCTGATACTTTATTCACGCATTTCAGATCAGGCTGAGGTTGAACTGTGGCTGAGGCAGGAATATCTTTCAGTAATACGCATTGATGCAACAGGCCTTCTTATTATTACCGCGAGCGGCCTGGGAATGCTGGCCGCCTCAAAATGGACATTACTTAAACAGCATTGGCTCAGAATTAAGGTATACATTGCGCTTGTCGTATTTGCGCCTCTTGAATTTCTGCAGTTTTACCTCTACAATTTTTCGATCAATAATGCGTCATCCGCAGATATCAGTGTTAAACAGGCATTTCTGACATTTGACAGGTTCAGCGTTATTGCCATTATTATTCTGACCATTACAGTTCCTGTGGTACTTGTGCTGGGAGTATTTAAACCGTTCAAAAGCGGTGAACAGTAACCGGTGACAAGTACCATAGTTCCATAGCGCAACAGAGCAGTAGAGCCATAGCATGAGGACAGAAAAGTCTGGCGAGAAGTTTCTCTGCGACACCTTTTAAAGAAAACGCGATTAGAATTAAGCACCACTATGAAATTAGAAAGCTAAAACAAAATCTAAATGATCGTCGATTAGAGCAAATGACACAGTGAGTTTAAGCGAACGAATGTAATTAATATAAACTCATTGCATTTCTGCTCCTTCTTAGGAGTAACTAATACTGAGGTAGGCTTTTCTGTCAACAATAACTCCCTTTAGCCCTCATATTTTGTATTTGTCCTGATGCACAAGACAGCATCAGGCCGAAATCACTAATCCCTAACCCCTAAACCCTGTCTCTGTTTTCTTGACTTCACAATTTCTTCTGTTATACTTTGTTTCAGGAGTGCTTTATGAGTGCAAATCCATATTTGCACTTCAGGCGGCAATGATATAAAAAAATTTCTGCGGTACGTCATGTCTTTAAAAAAGAAAATTAAATGAATATAGCCCTTTTTTTAGCCTTTATATTCGTGCTTACCTTCTTAATCGGCAGACTTATGGAGAAGATAAGGGTCCCATGGATATTTGCCGCTTTGCTGATCGGCTTTGCACTTGCCGTATATAATCCATTTTCTTCTATTACATCATCAGAAACATTTAAATTCCTGGCTGAACTCGGGATGTATTTCCTCCTCTTTATGATAGGATTTGAACTTAATCTGAAGGAATTAATAAAATCAGGCAGATTTATTGTGAGGGCAACATTCTTTATCATCTTTTTAGAGGGAATTGCCGGATCACTGCTCGTGCATTTCGTATTCGGATACGAATGGTATATCTCTATACTGGTGGCAATGTCCTTTGCAACAGTGGGCGAGGCAATCCTGCTGCCTATCCTTGACGAGTTCGGGGCAATAAATACAAAACTGGGACAAAGCATAATCGGAATCGGAACACTGGATGATATTATAGAAGTGCTTGTACTTGTTCTGGTGATATTACTGTTGGGGTCGAGGGGAAACTCTCATGGGGGCCTGCTGCTGGTGCTTGCCTCACTGCTTGCACTGTTCTTCCTGACGTATGGACTGACGAAACTGAAAAGTGAAGGTCGTAAATTCAGATTTTTAAAGATTGAAAACCTCTTTGTATTCGTTCTTTCCATCTTTTTCCTCTTCATAGGTGTAGGGGAGTATGCCCATGCTGCCGCCATTGCCGCCCTGCTTGCGGGCATAGGGCTTAAAGTATTTGTACCAAAAGAACGGCTGGAGGCTGTAGAGTCTGAGATCAAAACAATGTGCTACGGATTTTTTGCCCCTCTCTTTTTTGTCTGGGTGGGCTTGAGCATGGATGTCAAATATCTTGTCGCTTATCCCCTTTCTATCCTTCTTGTAGTCTTTGTCTCAAAAGGAACAAAACTTTTGGGCAGTTATATCATTGCCAGAAAAGAGTTGGGCGTTAAACAGTCAATCCTGCTTGGTATAGGCCTTTCGGTAAGGTTCAGTACCAGTCTCGTGATAGTCAAGATACTTTTCGAAAACAAACTTATAGGCTCTGACTTGTATTCCATCATAGTGGCTTCAAGCATTGTCTTTAAATTCATCGTTCCAGTATTATTTTCCCGCCTTCTTGTTAGATGGAAGGTGGTTGAGAAAAGCAAAGCGGCAACCACATGAAAAAAACAGGCGGGATTACTAAGTGAACTGGAAGCAGCTAACAGACAAACGCCGGCGAAGTCCCGGAAAGACAGCTCTTCCGGTCAAACGACAGAAATGTGTTATTTTCAGTAATCCAGAACTCTGCCTTCTGTAACAAACTGTATGATCTCAAGTTCATTCTGGTCAAACCAGATAAGATCACACACCTGGCATATATCGATCTCCACGCGGTATGGAAGGATCGCGTGATAAAATGTACGCTTCATTTTATTGCTGCAGCGTGGACAGATAAACTGAGAGTCAGGATCTCTAATATAAAGCCCCTTATTCTTCCGGCTGACATTCCGTATCTCTTTGACCTTCTCCACTATGCCGGGAGAAAAACCCATTTCTTCGCGAGCGAGGATTCTCCGCAGGTGCGATCTCTTGACAAACCGTCCACCGCATCCGCTGCACTTCCAGATAGGAACACCTTCATAAAAAACCCTTTCCAGGCCGTGACTGCATGAAACGCAGGAGCGGATATTCATATCAAGAGGCAGGCCTTTTTTAAGCATTTTATTTATTTCAGTATACTCATGCGCCGGCTTTGCTCCTTTTTCATGTTCTGTTGATACCCATGTAAAAGGGTTAAGCCAGTCCAGTTTTGACATTTCAAATAAACTAAACGGCCCGCGCCATTGCTCCTTTTCCTGCGCATACCAGTTTTTTTCATCTTCAGCGGATGAGATTTGGACTTCCTCATACTGCCGGGCCTTCTTTTTGATACCTGCGGTCAATATATCGTAGTTTGAATGTCCCATGTCCAGCATTGTGTTTATTCTCTGCTTCACAGGCGGGTGAGTCGTGAACATATTGGATAGAAACCCCCGGTTATCCTCAAATTTTTTGTTGCGGGGATTTATTATGAATATCTGGGAAAGTTCTTCAACCGGCAGACTGTTTCCACGCCACCCGCTGGAAATTATATGAAGCGCTTCAGCCAGAGCCAAAGGATCTCTTGTGAGGCGGACGGCTGTTGCGTCAGCACGGAGTTCTCTTTCCCTGGAGATCCATGTATTCATGATCAGGGTCAAAAACCTCATTATAAAAACCACCACCATAACTAAAACAAACTGGACAGGAAGACCTCCTCCCCTGCCGCCCCGCCATCTGTAAACCGCGCTGCTCTCTCCCTTCCAGCCCGACAGAAACATCTTGGTCAATCCCGCGTATACAGCAGCTATGGAACATGTGACCGTGGCAAGCACACAATCACCCCAGGCCAGGTGGCTGGCCTCATGGGCGATAACTGCCTCAAGCTGACGGCGGTTCAATTTTGTTAATAAACCCTCTGTAATTCCTATCACGGCACGGCCCTTCAGGTCAGACAGTGCAAAAGCATTATAATACCTTGATGACACAACATACGGCTCAATGGTCATGCCCCCGGTAGCCACGGAAATCTCATCGATCACATTTCTAAGCAACAGGTGATACCGGTCTTCAGGGTCTATGGGTTTTGCGCCAATAACGGAAAGGAGCCTTTGGATCATATTTCTTGTCGAAAACATCCAGTGGATAAAAGCTATCAAAAACGCCACAGCAAATATCTTCAGCATTACAGACGCGCTGTACACGTCTAAGGAAGAGGCATCGGAAGTATAATCAAGCAGAAAGCCAAATCTGACAGAGCTGTAGATCAGGACGGCACTCAGGAAATAAAATACTACCAGGGTAATGAAAATGAATATGACCCGCCGGCTTTTCTTTGTTTCAATATCAAGGAACGAAAAAGGCACATTACCCCCCGGTTAAAATTTTACCGTGGGAACTTCCTTTTCGCGAGGGTCTTCGATCTCAAGAAATTCAGATTTCTTGAACGAGAACATCTGGGCAATAATGTTTTTGGGGACCGTCTGTATGGCAGTATTTAACCGCATAACCTCGTCATTGTAGTACTGCCGGGCAAAAGCTATCTTGTTCTCCGTTGTCGTCAGTTCTTCCTGAAGGCTCAGGAAGTTCTGATTAGCCTTAATATCAGGATAATTTTCAACAACAGCAAAAAGCGACTTCAGAGCGCTTGTAAGCATATTTTCAGCCTGAGCTCTTTCCTTCATATCTGTGGCGCCTGATGCCATATTACGGGCCTTTGTAACATTCTCAAGCGTTTCCTTCTCATGAGCGGCATAACCTTTCACTGTTTCAACCAGATTCGGGATAAGGTCATGCCTTCTCTTCAGCTGTACATCTATCTGCGACCACGCATTTTTAACACGAACTCTCAGTTTAATAAGAGAGTTGTAGAAACCAACAAATAAACCAATTAATGCTCCAAGAATGACCAGCGTAATTATAGCTCCCATATAATCCCTCCTTTTTGAAGTTAAGAAATATATTGCGCTAATCTGCAGAACCGGAAAATGTCTGTTTATTTTAACATAAACAGTACAAATACCTCCTCAATAATACAGTAATAACTGTCACTGCAGGTTCAGTGTCAGTCATCCGGTTGAAGCTGGTGACAACTTAACGTAATTGCGGGAATGAGGGAGAAACTCTACGTGTTATCGCTGAAATACTCACCAAGCAGCTGCCTGCTGTGCTCGTCATCATGGCAGTAAACACACAGATTTTCCCAGTTTGACCCGTCAGGAGGATTATTATTCGGATTGCCGTCTATATGGTGGACCGTCAGCATATGGATATCTTTTATAGCAAATTCACGGCTGCATTTTGCACATATAAGACCGTGTATCCTGAACGAGCTGTCCCTGTAAGTCTTGGAAAAAGAAACAGTTTTCTTTATTCCCCTGACAAAATCCTCAGCTGAAACGGATTTTCCCTTTTTAGCGCGTCCAGGTTTTCTGCTTCTCACGGTATCTCCTTAAACAGACTATCAATTAACTGCGCCTTATTTATTATCGTAAATTTCGTGACTGCGGTCAACCTCTCAGTCAAGCCTGTACCTGTTAATTATTTCCTCCAGAGCCCCGGACCATACCTCATACCCTTTACTGCTGAGGTGTACCCCGTCATCAAGCAGATAATCTGACATAGCTTTACCGTTCTCATCAACAAATAGATTGTAAAGGTCAAGATATTCAGCCTTCCTGAAATCTATTGTCAGCTCCCTGAGGGCAATGTTGGCATTTCTGATAGATTCATCCTTAATAAAATCCACATTTACCGGTAAAAGGCTGTTAACAAATATACGCGCCTCAGGATAAGATGATGACAAAATTTCAAGCACTTCCCTGTAGGGTTCATAGAAATCAAAATCATCCATAGCCAGGTTATTGATCCCGGACATAACAAAAATCATATAAGTAGCAGACGATCTCACTTTTGATATTCTCTTTACTCTGGCGAGCAGGCCTTCGACAGTCTCTCCTCCAACTCCGAGATTTAACACCTTGTGATCCGGAAACCTCTTCTGCCAGTCAAAAAACTCTATAAGTGAATGTCCCAGAAAAAGAATATCCATATATTAGATAATAAATGAAATTTTTCTGAAAGTGAATCAAATAATCTTCATATGGCAGACAATTATATGCCGGGCATATCCGTCAGATCAAGCCGGCTCTGAAATTCTATTGACAAAGCACATAAGGTGAGCTAATAATACTATAATGTTTATTGGTCTCAGGTCACTATCAATATCCTTTCTCCTTTCTTTATTTCTCTGCCTTTTCTCTATCGGGTGTTCAAAACCAGATACAGATATGAACAGCCTGATCGAAAATCTGAAAGACGAGGATTCAAGTGTCCGCTGGAACGCTTCTTTGGCGCTTGCCGAAATCGGCACGCCTGCAGTTGAACCTTTAATCGTCCTGTTAGAAAATAATAATCAGGATGTCCGTGTAAGTGCAGTATATGCTCTGGGGGATATAAAAGATGCCCGCGCAGTTGAGCCCCTGATTGCCGCACTCAGCGATATCAGTCCGGATATCCGTGAGGCCGCTGCTATGGCACTTGAACAGATTAAGGATCAAAGAGCGGTTGGACCGCTTATCGCAATATTCAGTGACAGCAGTCCGGATGTCCGCGAAGCAGCCGTGCATGCACTCGGACAGATAAAGGACCACCGGGCAGTCAACTCGCTTGTCACAATGCTGGAGGACAGTGATTACTATGTCCGCGAAGAAGCGGCTCTTGCATTGAAGAATATAACAGGAAATACATTTGTAAAATCACCCCGCCGCGGCACCAGCGAAAAACATATATGATGGCCTGATTATTTATTGTTGTTATTGCACACCTATAATGGTAAAATCACACATGGAAAAAAGGCGCTCCAGAAGGATAAGCGTATATTTATCAGCTGAGCGTATCTCCGGTGACAGCAATCATGCGATATTTATCGAGAACCTCTCTGAAAGCGGCATTTGCATGATAGCTACTCCTTCAAAAAAGACTGCAGGCTTTAAACCGGGAGCGCCGGTAACCGTAAAACTTAAAATGTCCCCGAACGAAACTATCAATCTTGACTGCAGAGTGATCTGGTCACATAAAAGCGAGTCCAACAGCATAACGGTCAGCGTCGGACTGGAAATTATAAACCCTCCTGAGAAATATAGGGAATTTGTAAAAAAACTGCCATAATAATTCAATGGAACGGCGCTCCTCGCAGAGAACAAACGTCGATTTAAAAGTTAAACTTGTCGTAGGAGATCTCGATCATACAGGTACCGTTCAGAATATCTCCGATAAGGGACTGGCTGTAAAAACCTCTCCCACGAGTACCATGATAGATTACTCACAGGGAAAAAGGATCGAATTAATGCTTCATCTTCACTCGAATGAAACAATAAATCTTGATTGCAGAATAGCCTGGTCTTTCAAAACGCCCCGCAGCAGCATAATAAACGAAAAAATCGGGAGTCCGGTTCCTCAGTATTCAACCATGGGTCTTGAGATCATTGATCCGCCTGTAAAATACCTGGAATTCGTTAAAAGTCTGTCCGACAACTCCTGATCTAACCCCTTTTTAGCCTGGCCTCTATTCAGGCGTAATATGTTAATATCAGTTATGGAGAAAAGGCGTTCAAGAAGAAAGATCAAACGTCTGGAGATCAAGTTCATAGCGCATGACGACGGCTTGACCGGTATCACCAGTAATCTGTCTAAAGAAGGCCTGTTCTTAAGGACACAGAAGGGACTTCCGCCCGGCACTGTACTTAACCTGGAACTATATCTGCCCTCTGGAGAAGCGGTTAAACTCTCAGGCAAAGTAATAAGAACAGTTAAAACCCAATTCCAGTCTATTAAGAACGGCATGGGCATAGAGATCTCTGAATCGCCCGAAGTATATATAGAGCTGTACGACTACATAAATTAAAATCTACACGTCTTCCCTGCCATTTGTTTTCTTTACTTACCAATATATTTTCCCCCGATTTTCAAGCATTAAGACATGCTTATATAATAAAACTTGAATCTATTTGACAACTTAATTTCTTTTCAATATAGTGAATAATCCTACCTTTTTACATTCTTTCAATATAAATATAAATCTGCATGGAAAAAAGACGCTCAAAAAGAAAAACAAAACGCCTGGAGATCAAGTTCATAACCAGTGATTACGGTTTAACCGGGATCACAAGTAATTTCTCAAAAGAAGGCTTATTTTTAAGGACCCAGAAAGGTCTTCCGCCCGGAACAATACTTATTCTGGAACTTTACCTGCATTCAGGAGAAGCAATTAGACTCTCAGGGAAAGTGGTCAGAATGGTAAAGACCCCGCTCCTGCCTGGAAAAAATGGTATGGGAATTGAACTTAGAGATGTCTCGCAACAGTATATTAATTTATACGAGAGTATGTGATTAACAGTCATGCACCTGTCATTTTGGCGTTGAGCCTGCCATAATGCTATAGATGCCCCTGTAATCAGCCCCATATATTTCATAGTTGTATTTTCACCGGAGCTTGTATTAATCTTAAAAATGCCGTTAGATGCCTAAACAGCATCTGACTGCTTTTCAGGCAATACTGCCAATATATTATGTATAGAGAATATTTCGGTTTAGAAGAACTGCCTTTTTCCATCACGCCTGACCCTCGTTATCTTTACATGAGCGAGCGTCACCGTGAGGCCCTGGCTCATCTTGTATTCGGGATAAACAGCAACGGCGGGTTTGTTCTTCTTACCGGAGATATCGGCACAGGAAAAACTACTGTCTGCCGCTGTCTGCTGGATCAGATACCTGAAGACGTTGAAATAGCGTTCATCCTGAATCCAAAGCTGACTGTTGAGGAACTGCTTGCAACAATATGCGATGAGTATGGGATCCGTTATCCGGAAGGAAACACCAGTATTAAGGTGTTTGTGGACCTTATCAACGCTTACCTGCTTGATGCAAGCGCAAATGACCGCAGGGCAATCCTGATAATCGATGAGGCTCAGAACCTCAGTACTGAGGTTCTTGAACAGCTCCGTCTGCTGACCAATCTTGAGACCAACCAGCGAAAACTGCTTCAGATTATTCTGTTGGGGCAACCTGAACTCAGGGACAAACTGGCACGGCCTGAGCTGGAACAGCTTGCACAGCGTGTCATTGCACGTTATCACCTGGGGCCTTTATCAAAAAAAGATGTTGAAGCTTATATTAATCACCGCCTTTCAGTTGCAGGGCAGGGGAAAAAACTGTTTTCATCCGATACAATTAACAAACTTTTTCGTTTGAGCGGCGGGGTGCCGAGGCTCATTAATGTTTTGTGCGACAGGGCATTGCTTGGGGCCTTTGTTCAGGGGCATACACTGGTTAACAAACCAACACTGGCAAAAGCTGCTCATGAGGTTCTTGGACAAGGCGCGGAGCAGAGAAAATTCAGCAAAACTTTCAAATGGACACTGGGCTTTCTGCTGATCGCAGTGCTGGGGGCGGCTATTGCAGCGACCTTTTATGAACAGAAACAGATTAGCCCTGCTCCAGCGGTTACGGTCCTCAAAACAGCTGTAAATCAACAGCTTGATACACTTCAGTGGCCTGCGGACCTGCCTGTTAACAAGAGCTCAGACATGGCATTTCAGGCGCTCTTCGACCAGTGGAAAGTACCATATCAGGCTGAAAGCAGCGTCCCTGTATGTGAACAGGCGCTGGCAAGCGGCCTGAGCTGTATTGAAGAACGGGGCAGTTTGACCAGCCTGCGCCTCCTGAACAGGCCGGCTGTGTTAAAACTTTTTGATAACAGTAAAAATGAGTTTTTTGTGCTATTAACATCTCTTGGGGAAGATACCGCGGTATTTACGATCGGCACAGAGCAGAGGACAGTAGCTGTTAAAGAGATCGCTTCCGAATGGTTCGGCGATTACACACTTCTCTGGCGCATACCGCCGGATCACCGGGGAGATATTCGTCCCAACAGCCGGGGGCCTGCTGTCAAGTGGCTGAAACAACAGCTTGCCGTGATTTATGAAGACACGGCTGACCCCGGAGATCCTGTCTTTGATAATGAGACAGTTCAACAGGTAAAACAGTTTCAGCTTGCAGAGGGGCTGGTGCCTGACGGCATTGTCGGCACACAGACAATTATCCGGCTTAACACGGCTGTTGTCAGCGGTATACCAAAACTTACAGTACAGCAAAAGGACAATTAGACATGTCTTTTATTCTTGACGCACTGAAAAAACTGGACAGCAAGCGCCAGCAGGGTTCAGTTCCCGACCTGATGACCGTGCATAATACAGCGCCTCAGAAACCTGACAAATACTCTCCATGGACTTATATTATTTTAGCGGCATTACTCGTAAATGCGGGCATACTGCTGGTATTGTTCAGGCCGTGGCAGACAGAGATATCACCTTTGCCGGCTGATACACAGCCGGAACAGGCGGTTATGCGGGAAACAGTGCAGAAGCCTGCTGATACCGATATTCAAAGTACAGCAGAGACAACAAAACCAGCGGAAACTGAAACAGTAAAACAGCCTTCTGCTGTAACTGAAGAAAAAGAGGATATAGAAGTGGCGGGCAGGCCGGTTGATAAAGAGACATACATTCGCGAAAACTTTGTAGTAGAACCGCCGCGGCCGGACGAGATAATAATAACACCTGATGCCCAGCCTGCTTCAGACACGCCGGCTGTTGATACGGCATCTGATGAATTTATTGACGGGTCAGGGCAAAAAATCCCTGGCAGGGATGAACTGCCTGAATATATACGGCAGAGCCTTCCTGATATAACCATCAGCGCCCATATCTATTCAAATGAGCCGTCCTCAAGGATGATCAGCATAAACGGCAGTGTGCTCAGGCAGGGTGATCTGGTAGTCTCCGGGCTTAAAGTAGATAAAATAACTCCAAACGGTGTTATATTCATATACGGAGACCACATTTTTCACATTAAAGGGTTTTAACTTCTCACTGGCACTACTGAGGCAAATTGTTGTAAGATATCTGAAATCACCCGCTTTAATAAGGAGACAAAGACAATGAAACAAATTATTAAAATCATTATTTTCATACTTAGTTTACTGGTAACTGTTTCTATATCAGCATGCGGCGGCGGCTCTGACGGCGGCTCTGACGGCGGCGGCGGCGGGGGTGGTATTACTTTTTCCACTCCTGATCTTGAAGGGACCTGGTATCACCTTTTAAAAGGCAGTACAACATATGGTTCTTTGACCATGGACGATAATGGTGATGTCCTGGGAGGCTCCTTTTTTGAAATAAACGGCTCAGAAGATGGGATTTATGAAATAACCGGAGCGGCTTCAATTACCAGCAGTGGAAAGATTTTAGGTTCTTTAACAACAGACGACGGCACTCCCCCCCCCAGCCCTGCATTGGTTGCCGGCCCTACGCATATAATAATTGACGGACAGATGAGCAGAGACAAGGGCCTATTGGCTATTGCATGCACAAATCCAAATGCCAAAATGGGTCTCTTTATAAAGTCAGTTACTGGTTTTTCTCTGAGTGACCTCGCTGGGCAGTGGGCATTTGGAAATCAGAACGGTCACGGCACTTTTACTGTTACAGGCAGCTCAATAAGCGGCGGCAGTTATACTCGAGTAACAGGGTCGCCAGTCTCTGGATCTCTTGTCCCTAATACATTAACAGTAGCCGGCGATGGAGAAGTAGGTGGTTCTTTTAATATCGGAAGTGTCAATTATACTATTTTGGATGGACAAATGAGTTCAGATAAAAATGTCCTGTATATTGCATTAGCTGATGGCACAACCGGGGCTGACAATGCCTTTATTGCTGTAAAAATGAATGCAGATTTTTCTCAGGATCAACCAGAGGATGTCAGCTTTAAATTTGTATCTTATAGTGATACATCACAAGTTGGATATGGTTCTTTCAATATTGCTGTTTTATCAGGACAGGTATCAGGCGACTGGACGTCGATAGGAGTTCCTGGAAAACTCTCATTCCAGAACGAAAATATTGGCATAGATACTGCGGGAGTGATCACAGGGTCAATAGATACTTCAGACTTAACGACCCACAACATTCTTCGCGGTCAGCTGAGCAGCAACAAGAACCTCGCTCTTATGATAACTGCTATGACTGGTACCCGTACAGGTTTTGAAGTTATCCTGTTCATAAGAAAGTAGGGACAGCTGCGCAATAGAGCAATAGATCGGTAGTGTTACAACTATGGAGCCGTGGTACTGAGGAACTTTGGTACTGCGGCTCTATTTTTAAATATCAGCAGCTCGCTGTTTTCTCACTATTCATTGGCAGGTTCTTCTTCATCCGCGAGCACACCGTGCACATTGCCCGGCGGCGGCTCACCCCTTTTCTCAATTGAGATATCACACTCGGAATAGTGGGGTTTATTCTTCCGGTTATGGGCCACAAGCGCCTTTACAATATCCCAGCTTACCTCGTTCTTTTCCGCCATTGTCGTGATCTCTTCGCATGCTGTCCTGTTGTCATACGCGGTCGGGCGGTACGGCCTGGCAGAGATCAGCGCGTCATAGATATCACTTACAGACACAATCTCGATCATGCGGTCACTGAGCTCAATGCCCCGCGGGTAACCTACTCCATTCTTTCTCTCATGATGGTCTCTTGCAACCTTGGCAGTAAGCCCTTCCGGATCCCTGAGGTAATAGCTCAACAGCACATATCCGGCTGCAGAGTGATGCATCAGTATATCCATTTCAGCCTTGGTAAGCGGAACAGATTTTGTCAGGATATTAAGAGGAATACAGATCTTGCCGATGTCGTGAGTAGGGCCTGTGGCCGCTTCCCTGACCAGTTCCTTGTAATCATGCACCAGGTCAGAGGCCAGGAGCGTTGATAGCGCAAACACCATAAGAATATGCCGATATGTGTAGAACTCCCTTTCATTAAAATAGTCAAGGGTCTCAAGGACCGGGTAGACAAGGTTAACATTCTCCATTAGCTTCAAAATATTGCTCACCTGTTTTTTATCAGAAAATATCACATGGTAAGGGGGCTGGCTGAGAAAACGGAGAAGATCCTTTTTTACCGTACCGTACTCAAGCAGAGGCAGACTCTTATAGGATTTGATTTTGTTTGAAGAGATAAGGCCATTTATTGTCTCGTCTGAAAGGTCGCTTCCGGCCTGAAGAAGCAGTTCGTTATCCAGCGTAGTGACCGGGTAACCGAGCTTAAGGTTCTTCATTGATTAGTACCTTCCATAATTCCAGTCATTTTAACACAAACCTGCCCTGATCTACGATAGACAATGGATGATCCGGACTGTAATGACCCAATTAGATGAAGATGCACAGACTGTCTTCTGCAACAGCCTGTTTAGGGTAACACAAAAATAAGTTCAGTTACAATATCTCTCTCTTGACAAGCCTTTTAAAGGTGCTATGCTTGAATTAAAGATAAACTTATTTTTCAGTCTTCTGAAAAAACCTCTGTTTCCGGCCTGAAAGGAAGAATTATCTCATGCCTAAATGGACCATTGATCCTGATCACTCTGTGGCCGCGTTCTCCATCAGGCACATGATGATTACAAATGTCCTTGGGCAGTTCAATAAAATCACGGGTGATATTCAATTTGATCCGGCTAAAATTGCTACTGCAGCATTCGAACTGGAAATTGATGTCAGCGGCATATTAACCGGTATCAGTAAACGCGATGACCATCTGAAGAGCCCTGATTTCTTTGACAATGAAGCATTTCCAAAGATCACTTTCAGCAGTACAAGCCTGGCAAAAAACGGTTTTAACATCGTTAAAATAGCCGGTGATCTGACAATACATGGTATTACGCGCTCCGTAACATTGGAGGTCTCGTTCTCAGGCCCTCTTAAAAGTCCGTTCGGTGAGACAAGCATGGGATTTACAGGCCGGACAGTTATTGACCGTGAAGATTTCGGTATGACATGGAACGAGCCCGTGGAAAGCGGGGGTTTTATGGTTGGTAAAGACGTTGAGTTATCCGTGGATATTGAAGCAGACCTTGCTGATTGATGCACTGAAATAAGCTTTATAATCTATTCAAACTGGTCCAGGATCCTGGATTTTTCCACTTTTGTCAGATCGGCCGGTATATTACCGGCCAGCCTGGATTTTACATCAGATGTCAGGTTCTCAATAACCTGCCTGTTTATTTTCTTTGGAACAGCCAGATACCACTTCTCACAATCTTCCCTGCTGATTATTCTGTTAATATCCTGTGCCATCAGTTTTATCAGTTTTTTCCTGGATTCGTTCTTAATGTTGTGGGGTTCGCCATAACCTTTCGCCGCTCCGTTCTTTCCTCCCCCTACTCCGAATCGTCCGGCCGCATCACTTAATTTGTCTCCTAATTTTACATGAGCGTCTAATGAATCATAACTGCCTATCAAGGTCGTTCTTGCGCTTTCCATAGGCTCTTTTGTCACTCTGTATACTCTGAAATGGCCCAGGTCAGCGGTAATTATTATTTTATTCATGGAATACCTCTATTTTTATTTTCCTGAGACGCTTAAGCCGCGTGCCCTGTACCCTTGTGGTACATGGGGTCAAACAGGTAAATATACCACCCATTTTTTGTTGTCTGTTTAACTTCAGCCTGTGCTGAACTCTCTCTACTTAAAATTTATACCCTTACGACCCGGCTGTCAATACCTTAATCTGCGACAATTGACTATTGTCAATCGACAATTTAAAGGCGGTGAATCCGTATAATCTATTCTCCATTCTCATTTCACGATTCACAGCCTCAGTATTTTGACTTAACCCTTCATTTTGATATACTTGGGATATGCTGACCGGGAAGAGCGGATGACAAAAAAAATAACCGACATCTTCAAAGAAAAAGAAAAGACATTCTCATTTGAGTTTTTCCCTCCTAAAACGCCCCAAGGCATTGAAAATCTTTACAGAACAGTTGAAGAACTGAATGAGCTTGGGCCTGATTTCGCCTCGGTAACCTACGGTGCCGGCGGTTCAACCCGGGGCGCTACAATGGAGATCTGCGCAGAGATCCAGAAGAGGCTTGACCTGACAGTCATGCATCATCTGACATGCGTGGGACACAGCCGGTCAGAGCTGAAGCAGATAATTGACCGGATCAGGTCAAATGATATAAAAAATATTCTTGCCCTGCGCGGTGACCCTCCAAAAGGTACTGATAAATGGGAACCCGGTCCGGACAGTTTTGAGTTCTGCTATCAGCTTATCGACTTTATCCGGGACAATTTCGGTGATTTCTTTAGTATAGCGGCAGCAGGTTTTCCAGAGGGGCACATCAACTATCCTGACAAAGACACTGACACAAAATATCTGAAGATAAAAATCGGGCACGACGGGGAGTTTGTCATTACGCAGCTGTTCGTTGACAACTCCA
>VAPA010503328.1_pt1 | contig 29486 bp, 25 predicted proteins | sample 3395041 | NCBI WGS metagenome assembly VAPA01 (sample SAMN08290432, study PRJNA428436) | hydrothermal vent metagenome | isolation source: Deep-sea hydrothermal vent chimney | place: Indian Ocean: Southwest Indian Ridge | depth 1973 m m
CATGGCAGCGAATTTACATAATTTGAAAACAAAAGAATCCTGATATAATCACCTATCAATTTTCCTTTTGCAGCTATCTTTATCGCCTCCCCGGCAAAAGCCTCTTTATCATGCCGCATTATAAGCCCGTCCTTATGAACATAACGTAAGTTTTTCCGTTCGTTCCGGAACAGGACAGAGAGTATATATGCCTGGTCTTCCGCCCTGCCAATAAATGTCGGCGTAAAGGGCTGATATTTTCTTAACGCATCTACCAGGATGCCGCAGGCCCCCCCTGTAACGTGGATCCTCTGGATACAATGGCCCTTTCCGTCAAGCGTATTGTCAGTGTAACGTGTCATCATCTCAGCCTCTGTTGAAAGCGCCTGGGGAAGCGTACTGAAGAAGATCAATTCATCGGCCATAATCTCCCTGTCGGGAAAAACTACATCCGGATAAAACAGGGACTTATTAATATCCCGCTTGTTTACAAGAGCACCGGCAATCATACCGAGTTCCACCGCATTACCCCGGCTGTCAACGCCCTCCGCACCCCAGAGGGGTGTCATCAGGTGCTCAAATGCCGATGAACCGCTTTGTTCTGTCAGTTCTTTTTGCGGAAATACCTGGTCGAGGTCTATCTTAAATGTTCCCTTGATCTCAGGGTCAACAAGAACCTTCCAGAACACGGAAACAGCCTTAAGAAAACTGTAATGCCTGCCGTATTCCCCGTCTACGCCCACGATATCATAAAGCACGCTGTGCCGGCTTACATCCAGATATGTCTCAGCCGCAGGAATAAGAATATCTTTAACAAGCCTTTTTGTATCAGCCTCCGAGAATACAAATATGTCCAGGTTACGGATTTTCTTTTCTTTTTTAAACTCTTCCTCAAGATACTCCTTTATTATCGCCTGAAGCCCCCTGTGTGTCGAAGAAGCTGAAAGAACGCATGTAATTGTTTCATCCTTGCCGACAGTCCCCCTCATTTTTTCAAACTGGACAGCTTTATCCAATCCTTCCAGACCATACAGGGTTTCATTATTTTCAGGTGAGACTCCTATCGGGACAGGATGGTCATACCAGAAAACCTGATCCTCCCTTATTACGTTCCTCAACTTCTGACGGAGTGAGTCACTTACAGGCAGATCGCTGATTTCGCCGGGGGACTGGGGTATTGTAACCAGAATATTGGATGTGAACAGGATCTCTTTTGAAGGCCTGGTGACAGGAGACGGATTTAGCCGGTCAATTCTGATCTTCCTCTTGTCTCTGAGAGCATTAATCTTCTCCTCTCTTTGCTGCCGGTCTGATAATGACAAACCTTCCGGGAAGAAGACCCGACAAAATTTCTCAACCGTTTCCTGATAATTCTTTAAATTCTCCGGTTCTTCAGTCCATGAGAAAAGATCGGCCACACAGTTCCTGAACCTGTCATCATTATCGCACCTGTCGGATATCTCCGATCGTATCGCTTCAAGCCCTTCTGTATAAAAACGGACTGTTTTCCCCCACACGGGGTCGGTCCGGAGACCGTTGAAATAGTCTGCCGCCTGACTATGCAGATCATCGGATGCCCCGGACAACACAATCATAAATGCGGCATTCAGGTTGCGCGCTACCGCGTGGATATCAGTCTCTTCCGGCCGAAACTGGTCATGCACATTGACTTTCAGCAGAGAGTCAGCTGCCATTATGTGTTTGATAATCTCCTCAAATTTATGTTTCATGATATTTCCAGATAATTTCAGGCTTTGAGAGGCCCTTCGATTTCCACGAGCATTACGTGTCATATAGATTTGGCCAGAAATTAGAATATGTTATCTCTAATTTTACCAGAAACTCCTGATAAAATAGGACTGCATTTATTTTGCTATTGACAAATTATATTCTTTCCAGTATTGTCAGAGTATCAGCTTAGTTCTTCTTTTGAAACTCCCTGAGTAAAAAATAAAATCGGGACTTTCGAGCAAGGAATAAAAAAAATTATTTATTAAGATAGCTTGCTTTCATCCCCGCCAAAGGCGGGGCATTCAGAAAGCATCCTCGTTAATCTCTTTTTATTTGGAAGGCAGAACCTCCAAAAGCAAAAAAAAGCATATTTCTGAACTAAATATTTCCAACAATATGTATTCCCGCAAATAATATAATTGCAATCCTGAGATGAGCAAAACAAAAAATCAAGGAGACACCATGACGAAGACCGCAAAACCCCCGGTTGCAGGTATGAATATTACCGAGCTTAAGGAAAAAACTATTGACGCGCTTACCAAAATGGCAAAGGAGCTGAATGTTGAGGATGTCCGTGGACTCAGGAAACAGGATCTCATCTTCGCGATACTGCAGGCCCAGACGGAAAAGACCGGGTTGATTTTTGGTGAAGGCGTTCTCGAAATTCTTCCTGACGGATTTGGTTTTCTCCGTTCATCTGACTACAGCTACCTGCCCGGACCTGATGACATATATGTCTCTCCTTCACAGATAAGGAGATTTAACCTCAGAACCGGCGATCTGGTTACCGGGCAGATCAGGCCCCCAAAAGAGAGTGAACGTTACTTCGCGCTGCTGAAGGTCGAAGCCATTAATCATGAATCTCCTGATGAAAATATCGCAAGGGCACTCTTTGATAACCTGATTCCTTATTATCCAACAGACAAAATACTTCTCGACCACAACAAAGATGATTACTCAACAAGGGTTATGGACCTCACCTCTCCAATAGGAATGGGGCAGAGGGGAATGATCGTCGCGGCGCCTCGAACCGGCAAAACAATGCTGCTTCAATCAATTGCCAAGGCCATTAAAACAAACCACCCCGACATTCACCTGATAATTCTTCTCATTGATGAAAGACCCGAGGAAGTTACAGACTGGAAAAGACAGGTGCCCGGCGCCGAAATAATAAGTTCGACATTTGACGAGCCTCCTCAAAGACACTGCCAGGTTGCTGAAATGGTTATTGAAAGGGCAAAAAGGCTTGTTGAAACAAAAAGAAACGTCGTAATCCTTCTGGATTCCATTACACGGCTTGCACGCGCGTATAATGCGGTAATCCCTGCCAGCGGTAAAGTCCTGTCCGGCGGCCTTGACTCAAACGCGCTTCAGAAACCTAAACGGTTTTTCGGCACTGCCAGAAACATAGAAGAAGGCGGAAGCCTGACAATTCTTGCAACGGCGCTTGTTGATACAGGCAGCAGGATGGATGATGTCATATTTGAGGAATTTAAGGGCACAGGTAATATGGAACTTCATCTCGACAGAAAACTCGTAGATAAACGGATATTCCCAAGCATCGATATCAATGCCTCGGGCACAAGAAAAGAAGAACTTCTGGTAGAAAAAGACGTTCTAAGCAGAATGTGGATATTAAGAAAAGTGCTGCATTCTCTCAGTACCATAGAAAGCATGGAATTTCTGCTAGGAAAGCTTAACGGAACCAAAAATAATAAAGAGTTCCTGGATATGATGAATAAGTAATCCGAAGAATAAATTAAAAATTATCAACTAACAATTATCATTTAAAAATAATCTAATAATAAATTTGCAATGATAAATGCTAATTTTGCATTTTAAAATGGTTTAAGTTTTCTGCATCAGTTCCCTGAAATCGGATATCACCCTGAAATCGTTTGACTCTTGATAGTTATCCAGTCTTGAGTTAGCCCGCGCTTTATACAACAGATATTTGATCCCGTATTCTTTTGCTGTCTTCAGAACATCTTCTGTATCATCTATAAAAAGTGTTTTGTCTTTATCAAACTTAAGCTTTTTCTCTGCCTTATGCCAAAATTCAATACTTTCTTTTGGATGGCCAACATCAAAAGAGCAGATCACAGAATCAAAATATTTGCCTATCTGTGTTCTTTTGAGCTTAATATTAATAGACTTGTAGTGGGCATTTGTCACAAGAAAGACCCTTTTCTTCTGCTTTTTCAACATCTTAAGAAAATCTATTACATGCGGGTGCACTTCAATTAAGTGCCTTATCTGCTCGGTCAGCGCCGGGATATCCAGATTAAGTTCTCTTGACCAAAAATCAAGGTCAGTCCAGCTAAGAGTCTTCTCCAGAGATTTGTATTTAGAATATAGAAAATCCTTGGCCGCGCCAAATGTAATGTCATGTTTATCAGAATATTTCTCAGGAACGAGATGGGCCCAGAAATAATAGTCAAAATACAGATCCAGAAGTGTTCCGTCCATATCCAGCAATACGAATTTTATGTCTTTAAGTGGAATTGTTTTAGGCATATATTAACCCTGCTATTCTGAACATTTTAACATTTTTCCAGTATAGCACAGGTAGAGTATTGACTCTGAGCACTCCGGATTGATAGACTTTATGCTATGGGTTCAATAATTTCTTAAGGAATGGAGAAAATGGATAATAACAATAACGACTTTGATAAGACGCTTTCGCAGAAATACTGCCCCAGATTCGGCAGACTTGCAGTGGAAAAGGGATTTATAACTCCTGAACAGCTTAAGGAGGCCGTAACTGAACAAATTGATGACAATATATCCGGCAGACCGCATAGAGTTATAGGCACGATTCTTTTTGAGAAGGGCTGGCTCACCAGCGAACAGCTTGAAGGGGTTCTTATCGAGCTATTCAAATATGAAAAAGCTCTCGAATAGGCAACATTGATTCAGCAGGCAGATATTAATTCACTTACCGTTATAAATTATTCGAACACCCAGCTGCGAACACCTCTTCCAAAAACTGATTTCTTTAGAACTAATCCCCAAGATGACCAGATAGACTATTTCGTGTAATTGTTGTTAAAATCAGTGCGTTAAGACCACCGACCGTATCGGTATGCAGTTATTACCTGCAGAGCTTTGTGTGCGTAAACTTTATTAAGATCGGCGGCATCAGACTTATTTGATCAGACAGGAGGATACAATGACAGAAATAAAGAACCGTGAACTGAAACCGGTACCGGGGATCGAATATTCAGAGATCATGGTCCCGGATGAACAGGACCTGGGAACCGGTACTTTTACAACTGAACTGGAGCCAAACGCAATGGCCAAAATCAACCCGATTATCAGTTCCATAATTAACGAGCCTGCATTTAAACTGTTAGTTGTTATAAACCTGGCCATAGAATCAGTTACCGTCCTGCTCGGCAAAGCCGACGACTCCCCTCCTGTATCTCGCACAGTATATAATCTGCCTAAAAGCTTAAAGACATCGGATGTCAATATATTCAATGTGATCTTCAAAAGCTGGGAGATAAAGGGGCTGGAAATGAACGGGAACAGTCTGGAAAAAACACCGGCAGATTAATTAGATGTATAAGTCAACATTTGTATTCACAAGATATGTAAAGAGCATTCATGACTTGATATCACTGTAGAAGTCAAGAGTTGTGTTTACAATAGTGAATAAACAGGCCTGCCTCTACCTACGGCAGACAGGTACCGGTTTACCCACCTTGTAGTGCTTGCCTGCCAGTTTGTTTGGCATGGTGGCGGGAAGGCCTGTTCCCCGGATTATGCAGCTAAGCGCGCGTAAATTACTTCTTCTTCAGAGCCTCTTCAACAGTCCTGATCGCGCAAAATTCTCCGCACATACTGCAGACCTCTGATTCTGTCGGCGGTACTTCAGAACGCCATTTTTTAACCAGCTCGGGGTTTAGGCTCAGTTCAATCTGGCCGTTCCAGTCAAGTGCCTTTCTCCTCTTTGCCATTGCTATATCCACATCAATTGCACCTTTAACGCCCTTTGCAATGTCTCCAGCATGCGCCGCTATTCTGGAAGCGATAACACCTTCCCGTACGTCATCAAGATTCGGCAGTCTTATATGTTCGGACGGCGTGACGTAACAGAGAAAGTCAGCTCCTGCCGCACAGGCAATAGCGCCTCCTATAGCCGAAGAAATATGGTCATATCCCATTGCTATGTCCGTAACAAGAGGTCCCAGCACATAAAAAGGCGCACCCTTGCATATCTCTTTCTGCATCTTGATATTAAGTTCCACCTGATCCAGAGGTACATGGCCCGGTCCCTCTATGATAACCTGCACTCCCGCTTCAACAGCCCTGTCCCTTAACTCTCCCAGTGTGAGAAGTTCCTGTATCTGGGTCCTGTCAGTAGCGTCGGCAAGACAACCGGGACGGGCACCGTCACCAAGACTTAATGTAAGGTCGTATTTTTTTGCAAGCTCAAGAAGCCTGTCATAATATTCATACAGAGGGTTTTCCCTGTTGTTGTATATCATCCACTCCACAAGGAACGCACCGCCGCGGCTTACAATATCAAGTATCCTTCCATCTTCTCTGAGAGTCTCTATGGTCTTCAGTGTAAGGCCTGAATGAACAGTGACAAAATCGACCCCTTCTTCAGCATGTTCTTCAATAGTATTAAAAAGCATGTCGGCGCTCATCTTTGAAATAGATTTCTTTTCCTCAACCGTTCTTACAACAGCCTCATATATTGGAACAGTTCCGACTGATATAGGTGATTTTTCCATAAGAAGCTTTCTGATCTCCTTTATCGGGCCGCCGGTCGAAAGGTCCATTACCGCGTCAGCTCCGTATTTGACCAGGATATCAAGCTTCTGCATCTCCTCATCAAGCGATACTCTGTCCTTTGAAGTGCCGATATTGGCATTTATCTTTGTCTTCAGTCCTTTTCCAATGCCAAGCGGTTTAATATTATGTCTGCTGTTTCTCGATATAACTGTAAGGCCGTTGGCAATGTCCATGGAAAGGCGTTCGGGTTCAATACCCTCTTCAGCAGCTACCTGTTTAACCTCGTCGGTAATGATGCCCTTTCTTGCAAGTTCTATTCTGGTCTCTTTCAGATCACTCATATTCGTTCTCCTCTTTCTTAAAATGCACTGAATGTTCTCCTTAAGCGGTTTTCCCGAATCAACCCTCGAACCCGATAATTCGCGACCACGGAGGTCGAATCGACCAGGAATGAGCGATAGGAGGATATCCTGTGCATTTTCTCCTATCTATCTTCCAATAAATTAATAATTTCATTTGCTTTGTTCTGTATATCCGACGCCTTGAATATCCCTGAGATCATGGCGACACCATTAGCGCCTGTCTTTTTCACATCCTTGATCCTGCTGCTCTTTACACCGCCGATTGCAAAGACAGGTATATTTATCTGCCTGACTACTCTTATTAATCTGTCCGTGCCCACAGGTTCACCATATTTTACTTTTGACGGTGTCCTATATACCGGCCCAAAGGTTACAAAATCAGCCCCGGCCTCTTCAGCCTGCCTTGCTTCTTTTAAAGAATGTGTTGAAACACCTATCAGGAAGCGGGACGATGGACGATGGACGATGGACGATTGAACGGCCCTTCTGACCGCATCTGCGGGGATGCTGTTTTGAGTAAGATGGACTCCATCAGCTTCAACAGCAAGGGCAATATCAACCCTGTCATTAATAAACAGCCTCGCATTGTATTTATTTGTATGCTCTCTCATTCTGTATGCCAGCTTTAACAGCTCTCTGGTACCCAGATCTTTTTCTCTAAGCTGAACTGCCCTGACACCGCCTCTTAATGCTTTTTCAACAGCCTTAACGAGTGACAAGTTATGAGCAACAAGTTTCCTGTCAGTAATGAGATAAAGTTTGAAATTTATTCTTTTCGATTTTCGTCCCTCGTCCTTCCCGATGCGGGTCTTCGCTATGGGTCGCTTCGACATCCTTCTTCCTTCTGTTCGTTGTCTGTTCCTAGTCACCGGCTACCCGTCATGGCAGTTATACTTTAATGTTTATTCTTTTCACGTTTCACTATTAACGATTAACTATTAACGGGTTTTACAGCATTCCTTCTATCGGGCTGCTTGCTGCAGCATGCAGTTTCCTCGGTATCCTGCCTGCCTTATATGCCAGACGGCCGGCAAGCACACCATATTTCATAGCCTCTGCCATTGCTATCGGGTCGTCAGCACCTGCAATTGCTGTATTTAACAAAACACCGTCGCAACCAAGTTCCATCGCAACAGCTACGTCGGAAGCAGTGCCAACACCCGCGTCAACGATCACAGGGACCTCTGCCTGTTCGAGTATTATCTTGATGTTATAAGGATTTCGTATGCCCAGACCTGATCCTATGGGTGCTGCAAGCGGCATGACCGCCGCTGCTCCCGCATCAACAAGCCGTTTTGCCATAACAGGGTCATCATTTGTATACGGGAGCACGATAAAACCTTCTTTTGCAAGTTCCTCAGTTGCTTTAAGCAGGCCGCATGTATCAGGGAACAGGGTTTTTTCATCACCTATTACCTCAAGCTTAATAAGGTCCGAAATACCCGCTTCTCTTGCAAGCCGGGAGTATCTTAAAGCGTCTTCAACAGTGTAACACCCCGCAGTATTGGGAAGTATCTTGTATTTCTTAGGGTCGATATAATCAAGCAGGTTCTCTGATTTTCTGTCTGTAATATTCACCCTTCTTACGGCAACTGTTACTACATCCGATCCTGAAGCCTCGATTGCTTCCCTGGTTTCTTCAAAATCCTTATATTTTCCTGTCCCGACCCAAAGTCTCGATCTGAATTCAATTCCCCTGATTACAAGTTTATCTTCCATTTTCCTTTCCCCTCCATTTTATATATAACAGGAAATGGTCTTTGAACGGTTTAATTTTTTGAACAATTTATATAATATTCTTAATTGTAAAAAAAACCTCGGAGTTCCACTTATTCGTACGAGCCTGCCTGCCGGCAGGCAGGAATGAGTGAAAGGACCGTTCCCTGTTATATATATCTCTATCCTCCACCTACAAAGTTCACAATCTCTACTGAATCGCCTTCTTTAAGCCGGACTTTCTCATAATCCTGCTTTTTAATAATAGCCATGTTAACCTCAACAGCAACCCTTCCCGGCTCTATTTTCAGGTTTTGCAGAAGCCCGTCCACAGTAAACACGTCCTGAAATTCCGATAAAGTTCCGTTTAAATTAAGTTTCATTTCCCTCAGTCTCTATCTATCAGCTATGAGCCACGAGCTTGTCCGCCTCTGGCGCGGCTATTTGCTATATATGTATGTCTCTTTTCCCCTGCTCAATAAGCCTGAATTTTTCTGAAAAGCCATTACGGCTTTTAGCGCTTTCATGCTTCAATCTCTGTATTAACTGACGGCTTACACTGCATGAAGCATGGTCTTCTATATACTCTTTAAGAGACAGCAGTGCGTTTTCCTGACAGAAATCCCTGATACTCTGCTTTTGGGCAAGGAGTCTGAACTTTTCACCGCTTCGTCCCTCTCTATAACATGCCGTACACAGGCTTGGGACAAGTCCTAAACTCGCGATCTTTCCCATAATTTCTTCCAGGTTCCGCTTATCGCCTACCTCAAACTGCGCTGTGTCGCGGTCTTCAACATAGCCCCATGGACTTGTCCTGGATCCTGCTGACACCTGCGATACACCTATTGAAAACAGTTCATCTCTCAGACCGGACGGTTCTCTTGTTGATACAACAACTCCGACATAAGGCAGAGCGAGACGGTATATCGCGACTATTTTTTTAAAATCACTGTCTGAAACCCTGTACTTTTCATTATTCACTCCTGCTCCTTCCGCAGGCTGAAGCCTTGGCACGGAAAGTGTATGAGGGCCAAAGCCGTATTTCGTTATGAGCCTGTTACTGTGGGCTATCAGGGCCCGCACTTCCCATTGCCAGTCATGCAGACCCAAAAGCACGCCCATGCCGACATCTTCAAACCCGCCTTCTATAGCCCTGTCCATAACACCAAGCCGCCACTGATAATCAGCCTTGGGCCCGGACGGATGCATCTTCATGTATGTGGGAATATGATAGGTTTCCTGAAAACACTGATAAACACCAACACCGCACGCTTTCAGTCTCTTAAAGTCTTCTACACCCATGGGGGCTGAATTAATATGCTGGATCCTGATGTCGGTATTTTTATATATACTATCTACAACATTCTCAACATAATCTATGCCGGCAGATCCCGGGTGTTCACTTACAACAAGGAGCAGTCTTCTATACCCCCTGTCAGAAAGTAATCCGGCCTCTTGCACTGATTCATCAACAGTCAGTGTTTTTCTTCTTGCCTTTTTGTTGCCTCCCCTGAAACCGCAATATACGCAATTGTTAACACACTCATTTGACAGGTACAGGGGAGCAAACAGAACAATTCTGTTTCCATAGACCTTTTCCTTAAGCAGGCGGGCTGTCTCAAAGACTTCCTCCCACAGTCCGATGTCTTTCAGTTCTATAAGACGGGATACTTCATCCATGCCCAGGACTTCCAGCGTAAGCGATTTGGCGAGAATATCCCTTATTGGCCCTGCATCTGTTTTTCTCTCCTTCATGTTCTCCTTAAAAACAAAAAACCGTATTCCCTGAGGGGTTTTCACCTTGGGAAGTACGGTTTATTTTTGAATATTCCAAACCTTTCCTCCGCTGGTATTACCCAGTTCAGGTTCAAGGGGTCTCCCACAATCTGTGCTCTGATATGGGACTCTCAGGCTTGCCCGGCAGATTTCACGGGTCTATGCCTCCCCCAGGATAGTTTAAGTATAACGCCGGCCGGCAGACAGAGTCAAGGAACATCATCTCTGCAATGTTTCAATCCCTGCCTACCGGCAGGTTTACATGCCGCAGGTATGCAGGCACGCCCCCGCATGGGGGCTATTTACTGACTCGGTTGATTATATGGCGGTTTAGCCCGCTAATCAGCCATCTTGAGAAACAGCAGACATGTAAGCTGTCCCACATAACCTCCGCAGCTCATTTTGTCGTTGCTAAGGACGTTGCAGTAATTCCAGAGTTTTTAGACGATTTCCCCAGGGCTTATTTTATTTTTTAGATTTTTCAAGAGAATCGAACAGCTGTTTCATTCTTTGCAAAAAAGTCGCTGCTGACGTATAAGCGTTTTGGGCTTCCTCATCAGAAGAGAAAAAATTCAGATCATACTGATTCTCATGTCTTATTTCCCTGTGGTGATCAAGTAATTCAATCCATTTTCCCTCAAGCTTCTTTTTATTAACATATTGCTCTTCAAGATACCTTGCAACGCATGCATGACTTTTCTCCCTGTATCCATCAAAGAAAAGAATTGCTCTTGCCGAGTGGAACATAACCAGATACGCAGACATGACAGATGAATCATAAGCCTCACCCTTAAGTGTCTTTTCAGATTCCTTAAGCCAGCTTTCAGCTTTATTTATCGATCTCTCAGCATTATCTTCTGAAGCCGGGATTTTTCTCAGCAGTCCTTTTTCTATGCAGTTCTTAAATCTGAGCGGCATTCATATCCCCATACAAAATTATTGACCCAAAAGCAAGAGAGTGATAGAACATCGTATCTTCTTTTCTGATTTTCTCTAACCTTTTATCACTTAACAGCAGTATTTTTGCGTTTTTTATTTTCTTACTTATTTCCGCTGTCAGGGAGGCTGCTTTTGTTTCTTCAACATCCTTAATCCTTATCCATAAATCAACATCAGACTCCTCATTATTCTCGCCTTTGGCACAACTTCCATAAAGCCCGACTGCCGTAACAAATGGATATTTGCTGAATATTCCTGCACCTATACCTTTGACATTAAGCAGTATTTTGATCGCCCTGACTAACGGGGTTTCGGATACAACCAGTTTGCCTTTTTCCTTCTTCAGTATCTTTTGTTTAAGCAGAATCTGGAAGTACTTGGAGACAAGACCTTTACTTAATCTGAGTTGCGAGGCAATATTATTCACACTGATACTGTCTGTCCTGAAAATGACAGCCTGCAATATACTTATCCGCTGACTTGTTGAAAATAAACTATGCATGTCTCCAAAACGTGAACAAATAGTTCACGATTCATAAACTATTTGTTCATATTCTATGAACTCCTTTACTGTTTGTCAATATAATTATTTGCGTAGATGTTATGCCGGACAACTTCAGTTCCTGGTTAATTAAATATTCTCTCATACAACCACTGAGAACACTGAAGGCACTGAAATAAAGCAGTTTCAATCCTTGTTTTAATGGAATATTCTTATTATGATTTTGACAAATGCAACTTTGATATTAATAATGCCACTTCAATGACAACTGGCTTATCAACAGAACACAAAGCAGAATGGATTACAGGAAAAACCTATAATATCAAATGTGAAGATTATTGGGATAACACAAATCCTTCTTGTGTAATAAAAGTTGCTCCAGATTATTTTGGATAAAGAATTATTTTACAATCTCTATATTCTCTGGATTTAAGTACTTAGTTTTCCCATCTAGCTCATAACTAAATCTTCCGTCTTTTTCTTTTTTCAACTCCCAAAAAGCATATCCTTCATCATCCAGAAAACAAAACCAATTTTTCCCTCTTTTTGTTATCTTGTTCTTACAAGGAACGTGTTCATAAGCAGATAGTCTATCGCGCCTTTCATTAGCCTTCTGTACAGCATACATCGATAAACATCCTTGTGTTATTAATCCTATACCCATTACTCCAAGTACTGCTAATGTCTTTCCAATTCCTAATTTGTTTTTTATTGTTTTCATATATTTAAGATAGTGAGCAAGTATTTAAACCTTTCTATTATATGTAACTATGTAGTAGCTACAAAATATTCCAACCCTTGTTTTATCGGAATATGTTCTCATACAAGACATCCAATGTCAAGAACTTCATCTCTGCAATGTTTCAATCCCTGCCTGCCGGCAGGTTTACGTGCCGCAGGTATGCAGGTCCGACTAATCTCATTACAGAAACAGGGAGACTGATGATGAATGTCCGTGCGACTCCTTTGAAAGAAAACCTTGAGGAATTAACCGAAAACGTCTATCTTTATTGATCAAACAGAATCTAATCAATTGTCGATTGCGGACATAAAGAAGCAGTCTCCCTGTTCTTAAACAACATTGAACAATCTTGAACAGTCTGTCCCGTGGTCCACTTTTGGACTTTACGGGAGTTTGAACACCTGCCCCGCAGTTCAAGTTCTACTTGTGCCGTTCTACGGTATAGAACTTTGCGGGGGCTTGAACGGCTTGCCCGCCTCAGGAGGGTTTGAACTATTTGAACAGTTTGTGTTTTATATGTTAACCTTTCAAAGACCGCTCACACACCTTATTAATCAAGAGGATATACATGGCAAAAAACGACCGCTGGATCCGGGAAATGGCTGAAAAAGGCATGATAACTCCGTTTGCGGATAATCAGGTAAGAGCAGGATCTATATCTTATGGTGTAGGCTCATACGGCTATGACATGAGGATATCCGACAAATTCAAGATCTTCAGCAGTAACGGCGACGACATAATCGACCCGAAAAATTTCGATCCCGGCAGGCTCGTAGATTTTGAAGGTGATTCATGCGTAATACCTCCGAATTCATTTGTCCTGGCGACTTCGCTGGAATATTTTAAGCTCCCGAGAGACGTGGTTGTTATATGCTTTGGAAAGTCAACTTACGCAAGATGCGGGATAGTGGTTAATGTGACCCCTCTTGAACCTGAATGGGAAGGGTTCGTAACAATATCAATATCCAATACATCTCCTTCTCCAGTCAGAATATACGCAAATGAAGGGATTGCACAGCTTGTTTTCCTTGATGCCCATGAGATCTGTGAAAGGTCATATGCTGACAAAAAAGGCAAATACCAGGCCCAGAAGAAGATAACACTTCCAAAAATTGACAATTAACAATTGACGATCGACAATTTAACACCGTGAAGTCCAAAAAACATATAATCCTCGCTCTTGACGTCGCTGATCATGAAGAAGCGCTGGATATTGTAAAAACATTTAAAGATCATATCGATATTTTCAAGGTTGGTTCTGAACTATTCACTGCTGTCGGCCCGAAAATAATTGAAGATATAAATTCCATGGGGAAAAAGGTCTTCCTTGACCTTAAATACCATGATATCCCCAATACTGTGGCAAAGACCTCGCGTGTCGCGGCAGATCTCGGCGTATTTATGTTCAATATACACGCTCTCGGCGGGCTTGAAATGATGAAGCAGGCGGCTGAGACACTTGTTAAGGCATCACTGAAAAAAAATATTAAAAGGCCCAAGCTCCTCGGCGTAACGATATTGACCAGCATAGATCACACTGCCATGAAAAATGAAATGGGCATTAATCATCGTGTGAGCACCCAGGTCAAACATCTTGCCGGCCTGGCTTTAAAAGCCGGCCTCGACGGTGTCGTAGCCTCACCTGAAGACATTGAAATGCTCAGATCGTACTGCGGAAGCGGTTTTTTAATAGTAACACCCGGCATCAGGCCTTCCTGGGCCGGGCAGGATGATCAAAAAAGGATAATGACGCCAAAACGGGCTTTAGCCAGAGGTGCTGATTATCTGGTTATTGGGCGAGCGGTTATGTCACAGCCAAACCCTGTAAAAGCACTGGAGCTTATTGAGAAAGAGTTAACAACCAGGAAATACCATTAAAATTAAAATAAATAAAATATCCTAAATCTCAAATCCTGAGCACTAAATAAATCATAAATTCAAAATCCCAATGTAAAGTTAGCATTTATGAATGCATAGCGAGCCTGTCTGCCACAGGTAGAGGCAGGCGTGGCGCGTGAATTTAATAATATTTTGTTGTCCTTACATTGTGCTTACCAAGAGGGTCATCACAAAATGATAATTGTTAATTTTACCCGTCTCGCTCGCCTCGGGGCGAAGCAACGGGCCGAGGTCTGTAAAGGCGGACATTTCAGTATGTTTAAGCTTTCGAACTCTACACTGTTGTTTTTGACTTATGCTTAAAGTCCTGCCTACAAAAAAATTGTTTACGGAAAATGCAAAACAGGGGAAAATATTTCCTGTATATGCCGAATTGCCGTACATACCTCCCCAAAAGGTCTATGAGTCAATTAAAGGGCCCTGCAGTTTTCTGCTGGAAAGCATAAAAGGCCCTGACAAGATATCCAGGTTCTCATTTGCCGGCGCCGACCCTTTCTTAACGTTTAAGGTGAAAAACGGAACTGTTGAGATAGAGTCACGGGGCAAAAAAATAGTATCTGTCACAAAATCTCCTTTAAAAGAATTAAAGAGTCTGCTTGATTCATATAAAATGGAACTCCCTGAAGGCTTTCCTCCTTTTCCCGGCGGAGCCGTAGGCCTTTTCAGTTATGATTTTGTCCACTATTTTGAGCGTCTGCCAAGAACAGCTATTGATGACCTGCAGATCCCTGACGCGCATTTCCTTTTAGTCGATACTCTTGTTGCATTTGACCATAAATTAAAAAAGACTTTCATTGTATCGTGTCCCGCCGCAGGTGAAACAGGGCATACATCCGCAATTATGAAAAAGAACTGCGGATCTTATTATGAAGCCTCTCGTGAAAAGATCAACCTGCTTTATGAGAAGATAACCGCAGCAAACGTTACAGTCACGGCCGATCCAAAAAAAAACAGGCAGATAAAGGTCAGACATGAAACCGGCAGGAACGATTATGTCAATATCGTTAAAAAGACAAAAGAGTATATAAAAGCCGGGGATATATTTCAGGCAAACCTTTCTCAGAGGGTTTCTGCCGACATCCGCGGTACGGATGAATGGGAAATTTACAAGATACTTAGCAAAATTAACCCTTCTCCCTTTGCAGCGTATCTCGATATGGGAGAATACCGGGTCGTAAGTTCATCGCCTGAAAGGCTGGTAAAATTTAACAATAACGTTGTATCAACAAGGCCGATAGCAGGAACCAGGCCAAGAGGTGCCAATGCGAAAGCAGACCGGGAGATGAGGTCGGATCTGCTTATTAATGAAAAGGAGCGGGCCGAGCATTTAATGCTGATAGATCTGGAACGCAACGACCTGGGGAAAATATCTGATTATGGTTCGGTGACAGTTGATGAATTAATGATTACTGAAGATTATTCTCATGTCATTCATATTGTTTCAAATATCACAGGCAGGGCAGCAAAGGGAAAAAACAGTTTTGACGCTGTTAAGGCGGCTTTTCCCGGCGGCACAATAACAGGTGTCCCGAAAGTAAGGTGCATGGAGATAATTGATGAACTTGAACCTGTAACTCGCGGGCCTTATACCGGCTCTCTGGGCTATATTGGTTTTTCTGAGTCAATGGACCTGAACATCGTTATTCGGACATTTGTCATTAAGAATGGCATTGCTTATGTCCAGGCCGGTGCCGGCATTGTTGCTGATTCAGAGCCTGAGAGAGAATACTATGAAACCCTGAAGAAAGCTGAAGCGCTTATAAAGACACTGGAAATGCTTTGAAGACCGTAACGCGTTACTCGTTACGGTATTATGGGGTTATCCAAAAAACTTTTTTAGGCCTTTCCCTTCTTTCTTTGCCCCTGACAATGTCTGCCTGATCTCATACAGTTCATTGGAAGATCTGGCCTGCTTTTTCTGCATGTCTTTCAAAGTGGAACTGATATCTGACAAAACATCTCTCAGGTCTCCCATTACAGACACAAGTCCTGAGAGATCAGCCGTAGGGGCCTGCTGAACAACAGTTTTTTCAACAACAGCTGGTGCGGGCCTGCCGACCGGCCTGGTTGAGGGCGGAGCTATATCAGGTGTCTGTGTACGAGGCTGAGATTGAGAACTGGGTGACTGGATCGGGGGCGATGAGACCGACGGTTTAGGAGCGGCCTGCGCGGGGTCAGCCGAGACAGAATTTGAAATGATCTCTATCGGAGCGTCTATATCAACCTTATGCTTTTTGGCAATATGTTTAATCAGAATATCAGTTGCTTCTTTAAAGGTCTCTTTAACACCTTTACCTTCAACTGCACTGGACTCAAAGAATGGCGCATTGTCCTTGTTTATATCAGCGTTAAGTTCCCCTACGCTCATGACATTCTTAACGTCCCTCTTGTTGTACTGGAATATGATGGGGATCTCATCCGGATCTATGTTGTTAACAGTAAGATTTTCTCTCATATTGTTGTAACTCTCAATATTCTGATCTTTCATTTCTTTCTGAGAGTCAGCGACAAATATTACGGCATCTGCTCCCCTGAGCACCAGTCGCCTGGTTGCGTTATAACGCACCTGGCCGGGAACAGTGTAAAGCTGAAATCTTATGTTGAATTCTTTGACTTTTCCAATGTCAACCGGAAGAAAATCAAAGAAAAGTGTCCTGTCAGCTTCTGTGGTCAAAGAAATGAGCTTGCCTCTCGAGTCACTAGGCAATATAGTATGAAGGTTCTGGAGATTTGTGGTCTTTCCAGAAAAACCGGGACCGTAGTAGACTAGTTTAAGCGTAATCTCTTTAGCTGTATAATTAAAAAGTGCCATCGCTTTTATAGGATACTATAAAATCATGTCCTATTCAAGTTAAAGTACAGACCCTGCGTGGAACGGCTGAAAATACTATTCTTTCTCTATTACCGCTCCATCTATATATTTCATTATATCATTATAGTCTTTCTTCACTTTTTCATACATAGTGGCATTCTCGATCGCGGTTCCGCACTGTTCGGCAAGAGATGCGGCAAAATCTATTTCCTGCTGAACAAAATGTCTGGCGCTGCCTGTAAGAAGCCTTAACACGCCGAGCACTTTGCCCCTTGCGACTATGGGAAGGGATAGCATACTTTTAATCCCTTCCTCAGCTGCTTCTTTTTTATAGTGAATCTTATCGTCAGTTGTAACATCGTAGATGGCAACAGGTTTTTCATTAAGCGCCTCAATAATATTTTCTTCAGTATCAACAGGCCCCCTGCTTAAATATTTCTCACTCAGCCCATACGCAGCACCAAGCTTAAGCTTCTTGCCCGTATGGTCAAGAAGGCGGATAGTGGCAGCCTTTAATCCCATAACTTCAGGGATTTTTTTGACTATCATATCCAGCACTTCATTAACATGCAGAGTTGAATTCGCCGCCTTTGTGATCTCTTCAAATACTTTCAAATATTCCTTTTCTTTGGAGATTTCCTTCTCAAAATGCTTGGCATTAACTATAGCTATGGCCGTCTGGTCAGCGATTGCTGCCATAAATCTGAGGTCCTCGTCCGTATAATTTACAGGTTTTGTCGTGTACAGTCTCAGCACGCCTGTCACTTCATGCTGATAGCGCATCGGAATAGACAGAATGATCCTGATACCTTCAGCTTTTGCCTCCTTATGATATTTTGAACCTCTGTGCTGAGTAATGTCATAAACTGACACCGACTTGCCGGCCAGGGCATCATCGATACTGGCATCATACGATACAGTGCCTTTATTGGCATATTGCTCACTCAGTCCGAAATAAGCCGCCAATTCCAGCTCCTGGGTCTCCCTGTTGAGAAGTCTGAGAGAACTTGCCTTCAGACCCATGACCTCGGGGATCTTCCTGGTTATCAAATCCAGCACCTCTTTCACATGAAGAGAAGAACTCACAGCCTTTGTAATTTCCTCAAAGACCCTCAGGTATTCTTTTTCCTTCGACACCGCCTTTTCAAAACGTCTGGCATTAACAATTGCTATTGCTCCCTGCTCGGCAATAGCGGATATGAACTTAAAATCTTCCTCAGAATACTTGACAGGCTCGGTTGTATACATTCGAAGCACACCTATGACTTCTTTCTGAAACCACATCGGTATGGAAAGAATACTCCTGATGCCCTCCTCTGCAGCCTCGCTGTAGTACCTGGAATCTTTATGTTCAGCGATATCATAAACTGACACTGACTTGCCGGCCAGGGCGTCATCGATACTGGCATCATATGACACCGGGCCTTTGTTGGCGTATTTTTCACTCAATCCGAAATATGCAACCAGCTTCAGCTGCTGCGAACTTTTGTCCAGAAGTCTCAGGGAACTTGCTTTAACATTCATCACCTTAACAACATTAGAAACAATCAGATGCAATACTTCGTCTATGGAAATACTTGCACTGATTAACCTGCATATATCCTGGTAGCTTTCCAGGTATATTTTTTTGTCAAATATCTTGTCTGCACATGAAGGGCACATGCCGTGTGTGAACACGCCAAATCCTTCATTCGTAAGATAAACCTCCAGCTGTTCCCAATAGTTATCATCACTCTTTATTTTCTTACACCATCCGCAGATGGGAATCAGACGTTCTTTGTTCTCATTTCTTAACCTGTTCTCTACCTGCTGAACACAACGCGAAATGTCTCTGAATGACGCAATGATACCGGTCAGTTCACCTCTGTTAAAGAGGGGGATGACATTTTCCTCAACATGTACCATCCGGGTATCTTTTGTCCTTATGGTGTAATTCCTGCTGGCTGGCTTCTTTTCCTGAAAACATATTGTCACCGGATATTCATACTGGTTAAGCACATTCCCCCGGCCGTCCTCATACACAATACCAGTCTGTGTAACCTGTCTGCCCAGGACTTCGTCAGCGGAAATCCCGGTAATTGATTCGGCTTTTCTGTTCCAGTACCGGATTTTTTGTCCGAGATCGACAAAATACACACCGTCCGGCATATTATCGAGAAGCCTGCGATACTGAGTCCACCACCAAATAGCCATTTCTTATTCTTCGTATCCTCTCAAAGATTCAGCTTCATTGCTCTAAATACAGATGATATTCTATTCTGAAAGAAAAATTATAGCAGAAAACTATTTTATCGCGGCATATACGGTATTTTTTGTTGAAAACTTGCCCTTATACATGGCCTCATCAGCAGTCCGGAAAAGCTCGTCTTTGCTCTTTGCGTTCTCAGGATACGATGCCACCCCGAAACTGGCTGTAAGCCGCAGGGAATATCCCTCCTGTTTCAAAAAAACATAATGTTCCACTGCCTTCCTCAGTCTCTCGGCAACATAATAACCCGATTTGGGAGGAGTCTGGGGCAGAACAACAACAAATTCATCTCCGCCGTATCTGGCAACAATATCAACCGTTCTAAGGCCGTCCAGTAAAAGCTGGGCGACTTCTATAAGAACCTTGCCGCCAATTAGATGTCCATGCTGATCGTTTACCTTTTTGAACGAATCAAGGTCCATAAATATAACTGTAAATGGCGAACCGTATCTTTCTGACCTGTCGATCTCTATTTCTATTGCGCGGTTTAAATAACGGGTGTTGAATATATTGGTAACATCATCCGTCAGGGTAAGTTCCTCCATTTTTTGATACAAACTGGCTCTCTCAATGGCCATAGCAGCATGATTGACCAGTTTTAACAGCAGGTCCAGGTCTTTCTTTGCGAAAGGCTCTCCTGAAGCCTTATTAACGACCTCCAATACGCCTATTACCTTGCCTTCAATTGTAATAGGCACACACATCAGGGATTTAGTCCTGAACTGCAGCAGTTTATCTATCCTTCCGGAGAAACGGGGGTCCTTTGACACATCAGGCACTATTACAGGAATACCTTCCTGAGCAACCCAGCCCGCAATCCCTTCTCCCATCTTGATCCTGAATTTCTTAATTTTCTTTTTTTCTTTACCCTGAGCTTTTTCAAAATAAAGGTCACCACTTTCTTCATCAACGAGAAGGATAGACCATGCCTCAACCCCGATCATAGCTTTTGTTTTTTTCATAATTGAAGGCAGTATCTTATTCAGATTAAGTGTGGAAATAAGGATCTTGGTTATGTCCTCAAAAAAGCTGATCTCCCTGTTTTTTGTCTGCAGGGCATCATTCAGGATCCTGTTGTCCCCGCCCAGTGACTTTTCCTTTAAAAGCTTATTCGCATGATATTCGAATTCCTGCGAAGAAAGAGGCTCACGAACGGGCACAGTCAGCTTATGCTTTAGCCAGGCACCCATGCCCCTGAAACCCAGGCCCCGCAGAATTACCATTTTGGGTATGGAATTCGTAACTTCCATAAATTCATCGAAATTATCACCATCTGAGGAAAGACTTCTGTCAACTACGATCAGGTCTATGGTGTCTCTTTGAAGATATGGAAATGCCTCTTTAAAACTGTTTGTCTTAATTAATGAAAAACCCTTCTTACCCAGTTTGCTGCTAAAATCAAAGATTGATGATTCGTTCCGGTCTATTACGAGTATCTTCTTCATTAATTTAACCCGGTACGCCCGCTACCTTTTACCCATACCGCAGCATTTTTTGTATTTTTTCCCGCTTCCGCAGCTACACGGGTCATTTCTGCCGATTTTTTTCCCTTTTACGACTGTCTGCGGCTTTTCTCCGCCACGTCCTATATTGTACTGTATATTGGCAGGTTTTAACCTTATTTTTTTGCGAGCCTCCTCGTTTTTTTCAATCTGAATCCTGAAGAGTCTGCTCGCCACTTCAGACGCGATCCTGCCGCTCATATCCGAGAAAGCGTCAAACGCCTCTTTTTTATATTCCACAAGCGGGTCTCTCTGACCATAGCCTCTCAGGCCGATTCCCTCTTTCAGATGGTCCATGCTCAAAAGATGGTCCTTCCACTGAGTGTCGACGATCTGCAGCAGGACCACTTTTTCCAGATATCTCATCGGCTCACCAATCTCTTTTTCCTTATTCTCGTATGACGTCTTTATATCATCAGACAATGTGCGGCGAAGTTCCTCAATATCCTTAGGATCCCGGATGTCGGGATAAATAGAGAACTGCCTGAACAGGCCCTCTCTCAATCCGCCGGTATCCCACTCCTCGGGATGCTTATCATCAGGGCAGTAGATGAACAGCAGTTCTTCCAGTACGTCATCCGCCATCTCAAGCACCCTGTCTTTAAGATTCTCCCCTGCAAGTATCTCCCGCCTGAAAGAGTAGATCTCAATTCTCTGCTTGTTCATAACATCATCATATTCAAGAAGGTGCTTCCTGATATCAAAGTTGTGAGACTCAACTTTCTTTTGCGCGTTCTCAATTGCCTTGGAAACCAGCTTATGTTCAATCGGCTGGGATTCATCCATTCCCAGTCTTCCCATCAGGCCTGATATCCTCTCAGAACCGAATATCCTCATGAGGTCGTCTTCCATTGAAAGATAAAATCTGGATGTTCCCGGGTCCCCCTGACGGCCTGAACGACCCCTGAGCTGATTGTCAATTCTTCTGGCATCATGTCTTTCGGTTCCAAGTATATGCAGCCCCCCGGCTGATAGAACCTTTTCACGGTCTTTATTACATTTTTCTCTGACCTTTATCAGGGCATCCTCATACTCCTGTTCCGTATAGTCCTTCTTATCCTTAAGTATTTCCTTGGCCATCCCCTCGGGATTACCGCCAAGAACAATGTCAGTTCCTCTTCCAGCCATATTCGTTGCCAGTGTAACTGAACTGCGCTTCCCGGCCTGTGCAATGATCTCAGCCTCTTTCTCGTGATATTTGGCATTAAGAACAGAATGAGGTATCTTTCTCTTCTTCAGCATTGAACTGAGGACTTCTGATTTTTCTATTGAGATAGTACCCACAAGAACCGGCTGGCCTCTTTTATGGCAGTCTTCAATATCCTGGGTCACAGCCCTGAATTTTGCCTTTTCGTTCTTGTAAATTACATCCGGATTATCAATTCTTATCATAGGCTTGTTGGTAGGGATGATCAAAACATCAAGGTTGTAGATCTTTGCGAATTCCGCGGCCTCAGTGTCTGCAGTTCCTGTCATTCCTGCAAGTTTGTTGTACATCCTGAAGTAGTTCTGGAATGTAATGGTTGCAAGTGTCTGGTTTTCACTGGCTATCTTGACCCCTTCTTTCGCTTCAATGGCCTGATGAAGACCGTCAGACCACCGCCTGCCCGGCATAAGACGGCCTGTAAACTCATCAACTATCACAACCTCATTGTCCTTGACAATATAATCCACATCACGCTTAAAAAGCGTGTGCGCCCGCAAGGCCTGATTGACATGATGCACAAGCTCGATATTGGCCGGGTCATAGAGATTGCCCGCACCGAGCATTTTTTCAACTTTAAGACTGCCGTCATCCGTAAGTGTTACTGACTTTGCCTTTTCATCGATCGTATAGTCGGTCTCCTTCCCGAGTTTCGGAGCTATCATGTTTATTTTGTAATACTTGTCAGTTGATTCCTCGGCAGGGCCGGAAATAATAAGCGGGGTTCGGGCCTCGTCGATCAAAATACTGTCCACTTCATCCACAATAGTGAAGTTCAACTCTCTCTGAACATAATCATTCAGGTCATACCTCATGTTATCCCTGAGATAATCAAAACCGAATTCATTGTTTGTGCCGTACGTTATATCAGCCCCGTAGGCGGCCTGCCTTTCCACAGGCCTTAAATTGTGAAGTCTCTTGTCATCGGAATGATGCACAGGATCATAAATAAATGAGGAATCATGCTGGACGATACCGACGGAGAAGCCGAAGAAATCATATAGAGGGCCCATCCACTGTGCATCTCTTTTTGCAAGATAGTCATTTACGGTAATTACATGGACACCCCGGCCGTCCAAAGCGTTCAGATATACAGCCAGGGTCGCTGCAAGTGTCTTGCCCTCACCGGTCTTCATTTCAGCTATCGTACCGTTATGAAGGGTAATCCCGCCTATAAGCTGAGAATCAAAATGACGCATTAAAAGCACCCTGAGAGAGACTTCCCTGACAAGGGCGAAGGCTTCGGGAAGAATATCATCCATACTCTTTCCAGCCCCGAGCTGCTCGCGGAACTCATCGGTTTTGGCCTTCAGGGCGGCATCGTCGAGAGACTTCATTGCCGGCTCCAGGGCATTAATCTGATCTACAACAGCCCACAGCTTTTTGAGCTCCCTTTCGTTCTTTGTGCCTATAATTTTCGTCAGAATCCCAAACATAATCTATTATTATAGCAGAATATCCCCGTTTCTAAAAAAACCATGTGGCTGCCATTTCACATGACAGCTTGAAATAGTAATACAGTAAAGATAATATATTGATGATTCAAAAATTAACAGCGGGCGTAACTCAGTGGTAGAGTGTTAGCTTCCCAAGCTGATGGTCGCGGGTCCGAATCCCGTCGCCCGCTCCACTAAACCCTGCCTACCGGCAGGCAGGCACATGGGGTTCAGTGCCATGAACTCTACGCGGTTTATGGCATATAATATGATTGACGGGTAAAAAATTAAACTTTGATCTCATTACGCGCCTGCCTGACCGGCCCGCTTCGCCGAATCGAGGCGAGTAGGCAGGTTACGCTTCACGCATCACGGTTTTTGACTTATGGCTAAAGGTTACATACATATTTACACAGGAGACGGCAAGGGCAAGACCACTGCGGCCGTCGGCCTCGCAATGAGGGCGGCCGGACACAACAAAAAGGTCCTCATACTTCAATTTCTCAAGAGCGGGACAAAAGATTCCGGGGAAATCGTCTCCGCAAAAAAACACGGCATAATAATAAAAAAATTCAAGGGCCAGATATCTCCTGTCTTTGATCCCGAAGTAAAACTGCCAGATCTTAAAAAATCCGTAAAAGAAGCAATCGCCTTCTCCATAAAGAAAATCCAAAGCGGCCGGTTCGATCTTGTCATAATGGATGAATTCAATAACATAATCAGCAACAGGTACGCGTCCATAAGTGACCTGAAGAAAATTATAAAGGCAAAGCCCGAAGGGCTTGAACTTGTATTTACAGGCAGGGGTGCGCCGGAAGAATTAACAAAGATAGCAGACTATGTAACGGAAATGCGTCTGATCAGGCACCCATTTAAAAAAGGGGTGAAGGCAAGGAGAGGTATAGAATTCTAGCCCCAGCCGGCACAAATATTCAAAAGGTCCTGCTGATCGTCCTCGACGGTCTCGGTATCGGGGAACTGCCTGATGCCGGAGATTATGGTGATAAAGGCAGCAATACACTCGGACATATTGCGGACACGGTTAAAACTCTGAATCTGCCTAATATGGAGTCGCTTGGACTGGGCCTTACGGGCAATTTCAGGAATATCAGAAAACCCGAAAGGCCAAGTGGCTGTTATGGCAAAATGGCCGAAGTATCAAAGGGCAAAGACTCTACCTCCGGCCACTGGGAAATAATGGGCGTTCCTGTTGACAGGCCTTTTCCTGTCTATCCTGAAGGTTTTCCGCCGGATATTATCTCCGCGTTTGAAAAAGCGATCGGAGAAAAAATACTTGGTAATAAGCCGGCTTCAGGGACTGAGATCATAAAAGAGCTTGGTCAGGAACACTTAAGGACCGGTAAACCGATAGTCTACACGTCAGCTGACAGCGTATTCCAGATCGCAGCGCATGAAGACGTTATACCTCTTGAGAAACTTTATGAGATATGCGAGACTGCCAGGGGCATTCTTAAGCACCCTCACAATATCGGCAGGGTCATAGCAAGGCCGTTTACAGGCAGTAAAGGGTCATTTACCAGGACTCCCCGCAGAAAAGATTTCAGTGTACCGCCGTTTAATAAAACCGCCCTTGAATATCTGGCTGAAAACGGACTTGACACAGTCAGCGTCGGCAAGGTCATAGACATCTTTGCCGGAAAAGGCTTCACAGACTCTTTATCCGCATCTGGAAATGATGATTCCGTTTCAAAAGCAATTGTTTCCTTTAAGGCCATTAAAAAAGGTATTGTTTTTGTAACGCTGACTGATTTTGACACTTTATTCGGCCATAGAAACGACCCGGCCGGTTACGTAAAGGCTTTGGAAGATTTTGATAAAAGGCTTTCTGAAATACTCAGCCTGATTTCTGAAAAAGACATGCTGGTAATAACAGCTGACCACGGATGCGACCCTACCGTTCCCGGTACGGACCACACGAGAGAGTACGTGCCCCTCCTGGTATACAGCCCATCAGTAAATCCAGGTACAGGCCTTGGAACCCGAAACAGTTTTTCAGATGCAGGAGCGTCAATCCTCGATGCCTTCGGTATAAGAACCGGGCTGGTATCAGGAAAAAGTTTCTGGCGTGAAATCTCTGCTCACTGAAACCCGCGCGTTTGAAAGAAATCACTTGTGTAAGACACATAAAAGATTTAATATAAAAAATTCAGGCATTGCAGCTTTATGTCAAAATGAAAAAAAATAAAATTGTCAGCAGAGCGGAGCTCAAAGGAATAATCAGAGACCTTAAGAAACAGGGTAAAAGGATCGTATTTACCAACGGCTGTTTTGATATTGTCCATGCCGGTCATGTCCGCTATCTTAAAGAAGCAGGGGGACTGGGGGACGTACTTATAATAGGACTCAACACGGACAATTCCGTATCAAGAATAAAACCCGGCAGGCCGGTGATCCCGCAGGATCAGCGGGCTGAGGTCATTTCCGCCTTCAGCGTGGTTGACTACATCACGTTCTTTGAAGAAGAAACACCTTACGACCTGATCAAAGAAATTCAGCCTGATGTCCTTGTGAAGGGCTCTGACTGGAAGGAAGAAGATATTGTAGGCGGGGACATTGCGGGCAGGGTTCACACAGTACCTTACGTAAGCGGACTGTCTACGAGTAAGATCATAAATAAAATAAAAAACCTGAAATAAGGTTCACGATTCACGATAATAACATAATAAATCCTGTATTCTGATTCCTGTATCCTGTATCTCTACTCAATAGTATGCCGATTAATCTTTCCATTTTTGAAAAAGCCGCAACCTTCCTTCAAGATGGTGGATTTAACACTTTCACCTCCCTGTCCGGATCTTCCAGGGCGCTGTTCTTTTCCGTGATCAATGTCCCCTGTCTGCTTCTGTGCGGCTCTGAAGACTCTGCCAGAGAATTGCATTCGGACGCAGTCTTCTGGTCAGGATCTCTGGGTTCAGTACAGCCGCTTCTTATACCGCCGGCAGGCGATCCGCTTCGCCCGAAAAGCCTGCGGCAGTTATACCTCGGAGACAGGACAAAAGTAATTGCTTCTGCCGAAGCTGCCATGTCCCCGATATGGCCCTCATCGGAATACCCGCTTCTGCGGGTACAGAGGCATAAGGAGACAGGAAGGGACCTTTTAATAGAGACGTTGAAAAGCTATGGCTATCTGCCGGTTCCGCTTGTTTCAGGACACGGAGAACTGAGTGTAAGGGGCGGGATCCTTGATGTATTTCCTCCTGAAGCAGACCTGCCGGTCAGGATGGAATTCTTCGGTGATGAGATCGAGTCCTTAAGAAGCTTTGACACTGACACTCAGAGGACTGTGCAGCAACTTCAGGAAGTCTCTCTGGGCCCTGCCTCGGAACCTGAGGAAGGCCCTGTCCTTTTAGATATCCTGCACCACAGCAGTCTGGTAATAAACGAACCGGATGATATAAAAAGAAAAAATCCCGGTATTGAGCAGTTGTTAGATGGAAGGCCAAGGTCTGATATTACATCCTTCCCCATAATAGATGCCGGTTTCGATTCAGGCATAAAAGGAACAGGCGGGCTCGGCCTTATACATGAAGAAAGAGGATCGCTTGAAGACTTTGTAAATAAAGTGTGGGAACTAAGAAAAGAGAATTTCATTTTAATGGTCTGTCCCTCAAAAGGCCAGGCACAGAGACTAAAAGAATTATTTTCTGAAAACAATGCGGACGTGCCCGTTCTCGGCAGTGATACGGCCGTCATGCATAAAGGAAGCCCGGTAATTACAACCGGTGAATTAAGCAGTGGTTATATTTATAAAGACAACATCATCCTGACAGAACGGGATATCTTTGGGAAAAAACCCGCTTTTAAGTCGATAAAGAAATCCAGGGTATCAAAGCTTATTTCATCAATTGAGGATTTTACCGAAGGCAATTATCTGGTACATGAAGAACATGGAATAGGCAGATTTATGGGTCTCAGGAAACAGAAGATAGAAGACCATAACGGCGATTTTATCGTAATTGAATATCTCGGCGGCGACAGGCTTTACGTTCCTCTTGAACGTCTGAACCATATTCAGAAATATCATGCGCCTGAACATATCCGCCCAAAGGTGGATAAGCTTGGTGGAAGAACCTGGCAGAGGACCAAACAGAAGGTCCGGAAAAAGATAAAAGACATGGCGGAACGGCTTGTGGCGCTATACGCCAGACGAAGCACTGAAGCGGGACATTCATTTTCAGACGATACCGGTCTTCACAGAGAGTTTGACGGTTTTTTCCTGTACGAAGAAACCCCTGACCAGATAACCGCGATAACCGAAATAAAAAAACAGATGCAAAGTACCGCTCCGATGGATATCCTGTTATGCGGAGATGTCGGATACGGAAAAACAGAGATTGTCATGAGGGCATGTTTTAAAGCTGTTTATGATTCCAAACAGGCCGCGATCCTCGTTCCAACAACAATACTGGCGGAACAGCATTATGAGACATTTGCATTGAGATTTGCCGCATTCCCGATAAAGATAGATTTCATAAGCCGCTTCAAAAGCAGGGCCGAACAGAAGGAAACGCTTAAGAAACTTGAAAACGGAGACATTGACATTGTTATAGGCACGCACAGACTTCTGGCAAAAGATGTGAAGTTCTATGATCTCGGACTACTTGTCATAGACGAAGAACACCGGTTCGGTGTAACCCATAAAGAAAAGATAAAGTCCCTTAAAACAAACTTAGACATTCTCTCTCTATCCGCGACACCGATCCCGAGGACACTGCACATGGCACTTTCAGGCATACGGTCAATGAGTGTGATTGAGACCCCTCCGGAGGACAGGCTCGCGGTTAAAAGCTTCGTAGCAAGATTTGATCCAACGATAATTAAAAAAGCTTTGCAGAAAGAGCTGGACAGGAACGGGCAGGTTTTCTTTGTACATAACAGAATCCGGGATATTTTCAGCGTGGCAAACCTTCTCAGGCAATTGGTACCTGAAGGTAGATTAGCAGTGGCCCACGGACAGATGAAGGAAAAAGAGCTTGAACAGGTCATGAAGTCATTCTTCAGAAAGGAGACCAATATCCTTGTGTCAACGGCAATTATAGGCGCCGGACTTGATATTCCAAGCGCGAATACAATTATGATCAACCGGGCTGACAGGTTCGGTCTATCAGACTTATACCAGTTAAGGGGGCGCGTTGGACGTTCCAATGTCAGAGCTTATGCATATTTCCTCATTCCCGGTGACGACATAATCACTGAACAGGCCCGGAAGAAACTTCAGGCAATCCAGGAACTTAGCTATCTTGGCGCGGGATTCAGGCTTGCGTTGAGAGATCTCAAGATCAGAGGCGCGGGGAATTTATTGGGGTCAGAACAGTCAGGTCACATCATGGCCGTGGGTTTTGATCTTTATGTTGAAATGCTTGAAGAGGCTGTCGCGGAACTCAAGGGAGAAAAAATTCAGCCCAGGGTAGAGCCGGTCCTTGACCTCAGGATAACCGCCTTAATCCCTGAAAATTACGTTGAAAACCCTGACCTCAGATTAGGCCTTTACAGAAGGATTGCATCTGCAAAAAACACCGGTACTCTTGATAAGCTGCTTGAAGAGCTCAGAGACAGGTTCGGGGAACCGCCTGACCAGGTAATAAGGCTGGTCGAGATAATGGATCTCAAAGTTACGGCAAAACAACTCGGCATCACCAGGATTCAGAACCGGTCTGGCAGACTTAGGATCTATTTCGCGCCTGAGACAGTAGTGTCACCTGAGCAAATACTGGAACAGCATAAAAACAAAGGTGAATTTTTGAAATTTTTCCCTGACAACAGCATCGAATTAGACTTGACACATAAACAATGGCATGAGTTGCCAGGAGAATTAAAGGAAATACTTCAGGCATTAACCTGATCAATCTGCATCCTGGTTTGTTTATCTGG